>SDBS01000355.1_pt1 | contig 43152 bp, 37 predicted proteins | sample 2277091 | NCBI WGS metagenome assembly SDBS01 (sample SAMN10404972, study PRJNA504765) | marine sediment metagenome | isolation source: marine sediment core GS10_PC15, 163 cmbsf | place: Arctic Ocean: Southern Knipovich Ridge | collected 2010
CGCAGCAGAGCTCATGGGCCGCTCAACAGGCATATGTGGTGGGCGAGGCGGAAGCCAGCATATCCAGTGGAAGGATTTTTATGCAAACGGCATACTCGGGGGCACAGTTCCACTCGCGGTCGGTATGGCCCTGGGAGAACGGGCATCGGATACGGGCAAGATCGTTTTCTCCTTTCTTGGTGATGGGACCTTGGGGGAAGGCGTCGTCTACGAGAGCTTGAACATGGCGTCACTTTGGACCCTGCCCGTGCTCTTTCTTGTAGAGAACAATCGCTATGCACAAAGTACGCCCGTACATCTTCACCTGGCAGGTGAAATCACCACGCGATTTGAAGCCTTTGGCATCCCTGCTGAGGAAATTGATACAGCGGATGTTTCATTGATCGCCGCCAGTGCAGATCGGGAGGCCAGGCTGGTACGGGAAGGCAGCGGTCCCCGGGCAATCGTGATGGATACCTACCGATTTGCGCCGCACTCGAAAGGCGATGACAGTCGAGATCCAGAAGAAATCGCGAGTTTCCGGAAGAATGACCCCATCCCGCTCCAGGCTAATAGGATTGAGCAGGAGGAACTGAAATCGATCGAATCTGAAGTCGATGAAGAGGTTGCTGAAGCGTTCCAACGTGCCCAGGCGGATCCAGTCGCGGACCCGAACGACCTCACAGCGCCAAGAGGGGAGATTCGATGAGAACTGTGCTGGAAGCGCTCAACGAAGGCATGCACGCCTGTTTGGCCGAATCAGAACAAGTCTATTTCCTTGGTGAGGATATTCTCGATCCATATGGCGGTGCCTTCAAGGTCGCTCGGGGATTATCGGACCAGTACCCACAACAAGTCATCACGACACCAGTTTCTGAAGCAGCTATGGTGGGGATAGCCGTCGGGATGGCGCTGCGGGGATACCGCCCAATTGTGGAAATTATGTTTGGGGATTTCCTCATGCTCGCGGCAGATCAGTTGATCAACCATGCTTCCAAGTTCCGCTGGATGAGCAATGATCGTGTTCGCGTTCCTCTGGTTATACGTACGCCCATGGGTGGAGGTCGCGGTTATGGCCCCACCCATAGTCAGACGCTTGAGAAACACCTGCTCGGTGTGCCGGGATTGCGAATCGTCGCGGTCACAGCACTGATGGACCCGGCTGAACTCCTTCGTTCGGTGGTGTTTGAAGACGATGACCCCGTGCTTTTTGTCGAGCACAAGGCGCTCTATCCTGTTCAAGTTCAAGCGGGGAATCAGCAGGACTTTGATATCATGGTTTCGAAGACCCGCTATCCGGTCTTCCATTTACGCATTACCGGTGCGCCCTCACCGAGCGCAACACTTATGAGTTATGGTTATATGGCAGAAATTGCCCTTGAGGCGGCTCACCGGCTGGCATACGAGCGTGAGGTATTTATCGAAGTACTCGCTCTGACAGAGCTGATTCCAGATGACTCTTCTGTGTTTGACGCGACCGGGGAGACGGGGGTGCTGCTGACTCTTGAAGAGGGAACCATCACCCTGGGATGGGGCGCCGAGATCGTGGCTCGGTGCTCGGAGCGATTTGGCTCTTTAAAATCACGCCGCATTGCCTCGCTTGATATGCCCATCCCGGCAGCGGGCACGCTAGAGTCAGCCGTCCTGCCGGGTGTGGATGATGTAATGAGAGCTGTCCTTGAGATGGTGGGATAACGAACGATGGCGATCTCCTGTGAGCACATCGTTCGAGAGCGGATCGGTTTCTGAAGGAAATCATGGAATCAGTGAGTGGGATCATTTCCTTGCGTGATTTCTTAGATCGGTCGAGGTGTACAATACCCACTCCGGGATGCCATCATTTCCATAGCCGAGAGGTCGAGGAATGCCAGAATCCGTAGAAGTCCTTGTTCCGCTTTTGAACCCGAACGAGCCCGAGGTCCAGGTAAGCGCTCTTTATGTTGAGGAGGGTCAGCGGGTTAAAAAAGGCCAGGTGCTTTGTACTGTTGAGACCACAAAGTCAACGGCGGAAGTGCTCGTGGAACAAGCCGGGTATGTTGTGGGGCTCGAGGTATCCCCGGGCGATCACATTCGAGCAGGTGCGCGGCTTTGCTGGGTGGGGAATCAGCCTGATTGGGAGCCTCCGGAACCCCCGGTTCGGATTGATAAGGGGAGCAAGGAGACCCTTCCAAAGGGGCTCCGTATTTCGCAGCCCGCGCTCATGCTGGCCCGTGAGCTGGGGCTCAATCTAGCCGAGCTCCCGGTTGGACCTCTGGTTACTGAAGCGATGATTCGAAGAGCGCAAACGAGCGAAGGAGGCGGTGAGTTGAGCGTGCTTGAGCAAGATTTTAACCCTCACTCAGTAATCATCTATGGTGGCGGCGGACATGGAAAAGCAGTGATTGATCTCGTTCGATCGCTTGGAACCTTCGATATCGTCGGCGTGATTGATGATGGGATTGGCAAAGGTGAGGAGGTTCTGGGCGTACCGGTGCTGGGATCAAAAGGTGAGCTGACTGGATTACGTGAACATGGCATTCGTCTCGCGCTGAACGCCGTTGGGGGGGTAGGTGATGTCCACAGTCGCGTGGAGGTGTTCCGAAGGCTGGTTCAGGCTGGTTTTGCCTTTCCGAATCTTATCCATCCGACGGCTTTTGTGGAGCCGAGCGTGAAGCTCGAATCTGGTGTGCAGGTATTTCCACATGCTTATATCGGCAGCGAATCCCAAGTCGGGTTCGGCTGCATTGTAAATACTGCGGCGGTCGTTTCGCATGACTGTACGCTGAGTCCCTATGCGAACGTGGCCCCGGGAGCTCTTCTTGCCGGCGGGGTGATAATCGGTGAAGGGGTGCTGGTTGGGATGGGCGTAACGTTGAATCTACATGTGACTGTGGGTCCAAATGCCCGCATCGGGAACAGCGCAGTTATCAAAGATGATGTACCAGCAGGTCAGATTGTACGTGCCGGAAGCGTCTGGCCCGAAGGTTAAGTGGCACATAATTAAGAGAAGATGGAGTTTGATTTGAGCACCAACCGTAAACTCGATATTCCCATGTCCGCGCCTGATCTTACAGATGAGGAACGCGCCGCGGTCATGGAAGTTCTGGGGACGAATCGATTGAGCATGGGTCCGCAGACCTCGGCGTTTGAGGCTGCAGCGGCTTCACTTGTCGGTGTCAAACACGGCGTAGCTGTGAGCTCGGGGACTGCGGGTTTGCATCTCTGCATCCGGGCTGCGGGTGTCCAGGATGGAGATTGGGTGATCACGACACCTTTCTCATTCGTCGCCACCGGAAATGTGATGCTCTACGAGCGGGCGGTGCCGATATTTATTGATGTTGATCCAGTGAGCGGTAATCTGGATGCCGAGCTCGCGAAGAAGGCTGCCGCCGATATTATCGACGGCGGCTCTGCGGCCGAACGCTGGATGCCCAGAAAGGGCAGCCATGGGGAGGGGAAATTAAAAGCTATCATCCCTGTGGATGTATTTGGTCAACCTGCAAACTATGATGTCCTGCAGGAGATTGCCGAAACCCATGATCTTGCTCTCATTGAGGATTCGTGCGAAGCCATCGGTGCAGAGTTCAATGGACAAAAAGCAGGCTCGTTCGGCGACGCGGGTATTTTCGCCTTTTACCCCAACAAGCAGATCACGACGGGCGAGGGCGGGGTCATCGTCACCGATCGAGACGATTGGGCGGAGAAAATTCGTGCGCTCCGAAATCAAGGGCGCGCACCCGGGGATACGTGGTTGGACCATACTTACCTGGGCTATAACTACCGCATGGATGAAATGAGCGCGGCAATGGGCGGGGTTCAGTTAACCCGCCTGGATGAACTGCTTGAAAAACGTGCAATCGTGGCCTCCTTGTATGCGGAAGGCCTCAAGGGGATGGCGGGCGTCGAAACGCCGGTTTTGCTCCCGTCCACAAGCCGTATGAGTTGGTTCGTATATGTCATCCGCCTGGATCAAGGGGTCGATCGAGCGAGGGTTATCCACCGTTTGAGCGAGCGGGGGGTTCCTTCCCGGCCGTATTTCTCACCGATCCATCTGCAGCCATTCTACAGAGAACAGTTCGGATATAGGGAAGGCGATTTTCCCGTCACAGAAGACCTTGGAAAACGAAGTCTTTCGATACCGTTCTCCGGCGTGATGACCCCGAACCAGGTTGAATATGTTTGTGGGGTGTTGAGAGAGGTATTAGCAAACACATAATTCTGGCGAGGCGGGATTGGATAGTAAGAGGGGCTGTCCCAAAAGGGGGGAAAACATGGATCAAGCATCACTGGGTCCATGATCTCGAGAACATATAATTCCACCCTTACCCCAAGCCCTCTCCCTGAAAAAGGAGAGGGGCTTTAATTCACCGATTTGAGAACGAGGCTTGCTCCTCTCCCCGATGAAGGTTACCGTTGGGAGGATAATGTAGGTGAGGTGGAGCGGGCATCATCCCCCAAAGAGCGAGGATGGACCCCGTTTCAAAACAGCACCATACGTAACGCTCCCCATGGAGAAGAAATGGAAATCTCGCTTGACACATAATTATGGGAAATAGCCAGAATATCCTGCAACTTGTTGAGGGGGACGAGCAAGCTCATTGCAAACGGAAATAGGAATACATGGGCCTGCCGATGGGGATGCGCAAGCTTCTTGATTCCGGGAACAGGATAACATCAGCTCGCTACGGGTTCTTCATAAAAAGAAAAAGGGCTGCCTTTTTTGAGCAGCCCTTTTTAGATACGGTATAAATTATTTAAGGCTCTCGAACCTGCCGCCAATTGATCATGACAAAGTTCTCGTCACACTGGTCGGAGGTCGAGAAAACAACGATGTCGGAGAGCGTGACACCGGCCCCATCGTTGAGCTGTATCCAGAGCGAATCATCGCTCGCAATGGGTTTGTCAGCGAGGTTGAACACATAGCCCGAAGGACCAATTTCCGGTGCGCTGCCCGTAATCGCCTCGAGCGTTAATGGATTTCCATCAAGCTCGCCTTCGAGATGCACGCCCAGGTTGGCGATTGGCTCGTTCTGCAGACTGAACACCTGCCCACCCACCCCCATCCATTCACAACCAAGATCATTGGCGATATTAGGGATCCGGACCGGGTTACCGGGCTGAAGTGCGAAAGGAGGCACGGGTTCGGTCGGCGTCGGTGTATCGGTTGGCGGCGGAGTAAGCGTCGGCGTGGGTGTATCTGTCGGTGGAGGCGTAAACGTTGCCGTGGGGGTCCATGTACCTGGAAGCGGCTGAGCGGGTGTGCTCGTCGCTGTGGTGGTGCCCAATGCGGCAGGCAATGTCGGCGGCGGGAACGGATTAAATGACACATTTGGGTTCATGAAGGCAACCGCAAACGCTCCGATGACCACGATGATCACGATTAAGACGATGAACGTCAGCAAGTTGAATATCAGGCCGCTCAACCTGCCAGTCCGTTTCCGTGGAGTGATTTCGAACTGATCTTCCATGGTCTCTGTCTCCAGCCCCTAGGTCAGGGATCGATAAAAATCTGTAAATCCACCAGTTCTCGCTGCGCTTCGATCCAGTTTACAACTGTTCTTTCACGCAGCGCCACCAGTGCATCATAGGAGAGAGCTCTTTCTGCTATCTCGATAGTGGAGACAAGATGGAAACCAAGCTGAGTCTCCACGATGTCACTGATCTCGCCCGGTGGTGTGGAAAAGGCGGCGGTCGTGATTTCGGGAATCAATAAATAGTCTTCTGGAAACCAGCCAAGATCGCCGCCGATGGGACCTGTACTGGTATCGAGGCTGTAATCCTCGGCCAACCCATCAAAGGGTTCGCCGGCCTCGATCTGTGCTCTGAGCCATTCCGCTTCCTCTCGGGAGGCGACCACGATATGTCGTCCGTGTACTTGGACGATCGTCTCGGGAATTTGTGCCGTTATCATTTCAACCATTTTGCTAGCCATCAGCTCAAGAGCCAGGGATCGGCGGAAAGATTCCTGTGAATATTGGTTTTGCTCCAACCACCCATCCAGCGATCCCATTTCCCCGCGCTCATCAACGATTTGTTGGATTTTTAAGTCCACCGCAGCATCCTCGATCTTGAGGCCTCCAGCTTGAGCTCCAAGTGCCAGCAGCTTCTGGTCAATCAATCTGTGGAGAATCTGCTCCCTGTAACCCGGGATGGTTGCAAGGTCGATGCCAGAGCGTATTTGTGCCGCCTCGAAACGGTGGATCTCACCTTCAAAGTCGGCAAGAAGAATGGGCTCCCCCGCCACCATGGCAGCCATCGGGATCGGTGTCTCTGTGGGCGGCAATATCGTCGGGGTCGGTTGGGCGGTAGATTGTATTTGATTCGGCAAACTGCAGCCCACGAGAACAGTCGCACCGATGAAGGTCAAAAAAAGCGCACGGTTGACAACCATGACTGTGGGGATTATACACATTGGTTTTTTCGGTGCAATGGGCCGATCGGACGATCTTCTAAACATTTACGGGAGTGTCGTAGAGAACACAAAAACCATCGGTCTACGATGGGTTTCTGTATAAAAAAACTTCGAAAGAGATTTCTCGATGCGGGCTTCAAGATCTTTACCACAATCGGCCTCAGCGATTTTTTTGATCTGTTCTTTCGCCTGGTTGAAGAGTGTATCGGCATCTCGTACAAAGACGAACCCCTTAGAAACGATTTCAGGTTCTGCCGCGAGGCGATTCTTGTTGCAATCGACCGTGAGGTGAACAATCACAAACCCTTCGCGAGAGAGCGTTTCTCGTTCGCGCATCACACTGGGACCAATATCGCCGACCCCGCTTCCGTCAACAAAGACATAGCCGCCGGGTATCCGCTCACCGACTTTCATTTTGCCATCATGAAACTCGATCGGAGTGCCGTTCTCGATGATGGCGATTCGATCCGCAGGAATTCCGATTTCTCGACCCATTGCCGCATGCTGTTTCAGGTGGCGCAGTTCGCCATGAATCGGAATGAGGTGCTGAGGTTGTACCAGTTGAATGAGGAGCTTCATTTCCTCCTGGCTGGCGTGACCGGAGACGTGCACTGGTGAAATGGAGTCGTAGATCACATCTGCGCCGCGCTGGAACAAACGATTGATGGTCCTGTGTACCATCTCTTCGTTGCCCGGAATAGGAGTCGACGACAGGACAATTGTGTCTCCGGGCGAGACATCGAATCGTCGGTTGCGACCCGTAGAAAGACGCCCAAGTATGGAGGATGGCTCTCCCTGTGTTCCCGTGCACATGAGGACGACCTTGGACGGTTTCATATCCAGAGCTTGGTCCAGATTGACGACGAGCCCATCTGGAACGACGAGGTAGCCGAGTTTGCGCGCCATCTTGGCGTTCTCGACCATGCTGGTCCCGACAAAGGCGAGCGAACGATGATGCCGCTCGGTAGCGTTCGCGACCTGCTGCATTCTTGAGATGAGGGAAGCAAAGGTCCCAATCAGGATGCGCCCCTTCGCCTGGCGAAAAACATCGTCAAAAGCAGGGTCAATTACAGCTTCTGAGGGGGTCCATCCGGGATCGTCGGCGTTCGTGGAATCGGCCAAAAGCGCCATGACTCCCCTTGAGCCGAATTCGGCCAATTTGCCGAAATCGGTGGGTCTCCCATCCACAGGTGTGTGATCGAATTTGTAGTCCCCTGAATGGACGATTAAGCCGGCGGGAGTAGTGATGCCGAGGCCTACACCATTGGGAATAGAGTGGCACACGTGGAAAAACTCGATCCTGAATGGCCCTATTTGCACTTCATCCCCGGCCGAAATCGTGTTTAAGTTCGCCTTGCCGAGCATGCCGCCACGGCTCAGTTTTACCTCAAGCAGACCACGGGTGAGTTCTGTGGCATAGATGGGGACATTGAACTCCTCGAGTACGTGGCGGATGGCGCCCGTATGATCCTCATGGCCATGAGTCACGATGATCGCTTTTACTTCATTTTTCCTGTCAAGAAGATAGCGGAAATCGGGGATGATGTAGTCGATCCCGAGCATGTCGTTCTCGGGAAACATTATCCCGGTATCGATGATGAGAATGTTTTTTCCGTACTCCACGGCCATCATGTTTTTTCCAACCTCTCCCAAACCACCGAGCGGGACGAGGCGTAAGACTTTATTTGTCATATCAAATCCTTCTTTATATTCCTTCTAAATTTCATATGTGATAAAGCCCCGTCGGGCAGAGCACCGGACGGGGCAACTGTTCCTTATACATCAGGTTGGTTCAATTTAATCGAGTGACGTCTGTTGCTTGGGGACCACGTATGGTGGTCTCCAGGAAGAATGCAACTTGTTCACCAGCAGACAGGTGTAGAAGACCCTTGTCCGAGAGGTCACGGTAATGGACAAAGATGTTTTCTGTGTCTTCCGTGTCGATGTAACCGTACCCTTTTGAACCGTCAAACCAGCGCACTACACCGGTTGTTCGTTTTGCCACGAATATCCTCCACCAATTAACTTGTGAATTCTATCATGCACGCTTTCGATCGTCAATTTTCGCAACATTTTCGCAAAATCAGGAGGATGCGTCATAAAAAAGCCTAGGAGCCGAGGAGAGGGCATACCTGAGTGATCACGCCGCCACTGAAAGGCGAGCCTGCCTTAGAACCGACGATCTCCATATATCGGCGTTGTTCTGTTCTTCCTCCAAATTGTGTGGGTAACCAGCTTGTTTTCTCTGTATTGCTCACCTTGGGGCTATGCTTCTGGGCGCTGTACGTGAACGATATAAACCCCGTCAGGGTTGATTCCGACGCATGAAGATAACGCACATGTTCGACGAGCCGATGGTTCCAGCCTGGCGACGGCGGAGGAAGTGACTTTGAAAGAATATTTCTAATCTCCCGCAGGTTCAAAATCTGTGGGAGGTTGACGCACGGATCTCAATGTGGGAAAAGCGGCGGCGACTGGAAGGGGAGTGCCTTGATTCTAAAAGCTTGAGGAAGACCCCGGATCGTTCAACCGATGGATCTTGAGGGTTCAAGCGGAATATGGATGAATGGGTTCCAGCAAACCAGGGCTCCATCAACTGTTTCCTTAGTGTTTCTGTCGCATTTCCACTGTGTTTGGAGGAGACCCTCATTCTTGACCCAGGGGGAGTTGCTGGGCTATACTCCAGCATACCAACCAAATATTCGGCATAGGTAGCCTTCAGCCCGGATGCGAAGGCTGCCAAGGGGAAGCCGGTGATCGTCGATCCGAGAAGGATCGTGAAAGTCCGGCGCTGTCCCGCAACTGTAGGGATGAGTTCAACCTCATCTGAGTCAGGATACCCACCTAGGCCGAAAGCTGAGATCCCCTTCGAGGAAAGGAGTGCTCGCTTATGTGCCATCACTTTTGAGACCTTCCATTGTTTTACTTTTGGAAGGTCGTTTTATATCGGCCAAAAATCTGACTCGCATTGGCATCTTGTTGGATAACCATGACAATATTTCAGAAGACAGATAGGAAAAAACATGTGCACATTGAAGAACAGGAAAACAAAGTGGATAATATTCGCGCTGCTCGCCGGTGTGCTGATTGGAGCATGTGCACCGACGACGCCGGTGGAGGATGCTGATTCTGCTGCGCCCATTACCCTCACGGATGCGCGGGGAGTGGAAATTAGTTTTAATGGCCCGCCTCAAAGAATCATCAGCATGGCTCCCTCCAACACCGAAATGCTCTTCGCCATTGGTGCGGGGTCCCAGCTCATCGGCCGTGACGATGTATCAGATTATCCGCCGGAAGCGTTGGAAATTGAGAGTATTGGAAGTACGTATGGAGAGCTCAACTCCGAGGCGATTCTCGCGCTTAATCCAGACCTCATCCTCGCGGCTGATCTGACCCCACCCGAGCAAATTGAAACACTCGAAAATCTTGATCTGGTGGTGTTTCAAGTGAGAAACCCTGCCAAGTTTTCAGATCTATTCGAGATACTGGGTGATTTAGGTAGGATGACGGGACACACCCAGGAAGCTGATACCCTGGCAGCTCAGCTGCGCGAGAGAACCGAGAAGGTAAGTTCCACAGTGGCTGATGCAGACCGGGTTCCCGTGTTCTACGAAGTCGATGGATCGGATCCCGCCGCGCCCTGGACGACGGGTTCGGCCACTTTCCAGGATGTTCTCATCCAGATGGCAGGTGGCGAGAATGTCGCAAGTGCGCTTGAGGGTTGGGGTCAGTTGAGTATCGAGGAGATCGTCACCCGTGATCCGCATGTAATCTTTTACGCTGCAGGACCGTGGGTCCCGACGACCATTGAATCTCTTTCCGCGCGAGCGGGTTGGTCTGATATACGCGCCGTGGTGGATGGAAATGTGGTCGCTATCGACACAAATTGGGTAGACCGTCCCGGACCACGCCTGGTAGATGCTCTGGAGGCGATGGCGAAGTCGATTCACCCTGAATTGTTCGAATGACAGAGACGGAGAAGGCATCGAGATCTATAATAAAAGCACGCCGCCAGCCATTTTGGTTGGCTGGCGGCGTGCTCCTGCTCTCATTTCTCATGAGCGTGGCCATTGGTCCGATTAACATCCCGGTTCTTGATGCTCTGAACATATTTATTTCCCGAATCTTGGTTTTTGCGAGCGCTTCTGGCTGGCCCGATACCTTCGAGACAATCCTCTTACAAGTACGGCTTCCAAATGCTGTTCTTATCGCTTTAACTGGAATGGCGCTGGCTGGAAGCGGTGCGGCGTACCAGGGTCTCTTTCGAAATCCGCTCGCCGATCCCTATGTCATCGGTGTCGCCTCCGGGGCAGGATTGGGTGCTGTTCTCGCAATGGCGTTCCGCTGGCCGGAGACTCTTCTGGGAATGTTAGCCATCCCGATTGCGGCTTTTACCGGAGCGCTCATCACAGTAGCCATAGTCTACGCCATCGCCCGAGTAGGACGTTCCACGCCCGTAACCACGCTCATCCTGGCGGGTGTTGCCGTAAGCTCTTTCGCCACCGCGATGATGACGATGATCATGATTCTTTCAAATGCCGAAATTCACCGTGCCGTGAACTGGCTTGTGGGGGGATTTTCGCTCGGCGGCTGGGGACCCGTAATCGCTGCCATACCTTATCTGATCCCCGGTCTGGGCACACTGTGGGTACTCGGACGGCAGTTAAATGTCCTCCAGTTCGGAGATGACCAGGCTCGTCAGATGGGTCTTGACGTGGAGAGGGCGAAAATCGTCATTATTGTTGCGGCTTCGCTGGTGGCTGCAACTGCCGTCGCATTTTCAGGAATTATTGCTTTTGTGGGGTTAATCGTCCCCCATTTTGTCCGTATCCTTTGGGGCTCAGATTATCGACGCTTGCTCCCTCTGGCGACATTGTTCGGTGGGAGTTTTCTGCTCCTGGCGGATCTTGTGGCACGTACCGCCCTTGCGCCACGGCAATTACCCGTTGGAATCATCACCGCTCTTGTCGGTGCGCCATTCTTTCTCTGGCTCCTGTACCGTTCTAAAGGGAGTATTCAGGCATGGTAGCGCCTGTTCTCACACTCCGCAATGCGACGTTCGGTTATGGTGGTCCAGCTATTCTCCGAGATATATCCTTTTCCGTAGAACCCGGTGAAATTGTCGCGGTCGTAGGGCCGAACGGGGTTGGCAAATCAACATTAATTAAAGCGGTGAGTGGAGTTCTTCAACTTTCAAGTGGTTCGATTGAGATCCGGCGTTCAGCCCTGGAACGTATGTCCACTGCAGAACGCGCTCGTCTTGTCTCCGTTGTGCCGCAAGCCGCATCATTGCCCGGCGGGTACGCGGTCCGTGATGTTGTCTTGATGGGACGCACGCCGTATCTGGGATGGTTGGAAAGGGAAAGTACGCAGGATTTTAAAATCGTCGATCGAGCGATGAGACAAACAGAGATCGAAGAACTTGCCGATCGACTCGTTGGCGAGCTGTCCGGGGGTGAACAGCAGAGGGTGCTCATCGCAAGAGCGCTGGCGCAAGATTCCCCCGTCATGCTCCTGGACGAACCCACGGCGCATCTCGATCTGCGCCATCAAGATCGTCTGCTCGGCTTAATTCGGCGTCTGGCTCGAGATCGCGACCTGGGTGTGTTGGCGGCTCTTCACGATTTAAACCTAGTTGCGCGGTTGGCAGACCGGGTGCTCCTTCTCTCCGGTGGAACGATCAAGAAACGGGGAAGACCAGCAGAGGTGCTCACTCCTGAAGAACTCGAGGCGGTTTACGGCATCCAGATTCACGTGACCACACACCCTATCGATGGTGGACCGCTCGTTTTAACAGGGCGATGAAATAAGAAAGCAGAGGTAGCTCTATGCCTTCGATTGAAATGGCGAGAGAATGGTATCCCGAATACGATCCTGTCCATGGAATTGATCACGTGTTACGGGTGCTGCATCTGGCAACCTGGCTGGGCGAAAGATTGGCAGCGAATCAAGAGATCTTGAATGCCGCAGCTCTGCTGCATGATGCGTCGGGAGCGCACCCGGAAGGTGAAGAAAGACGGGAGTCCCACGAGCACGCCTCTGCAAATTTTGCCAGGGAGGTCCTCCTCGCGGAAGACTGGGAACAGGACGACATACGAGCGGTTGAACACTGCATCCTTTCTCACCGTTACCGGGGAAAAATCAGGCCGGATACGATCGAGGCACAAATCCTATTCGATGCGGATAAATTAGATGTGATCGGCGCTTTCGGCGTGTCACGAACGATCGGTTTCGCCATCCAAGCATGCCAGCCGATATACGAAGTCCCCTCGGCGCAATTTCTTGAAACGGGGAACGAGATCCCGGGTGAAGCGCACAGCGCTTACCATGAGTATCTTTTTAAACTGGCTAAAATTAAAGAACGCTTATATACCACTCCTGCTCAGGAGTTAGCATCTTCACGATTTGAGGTCCTCAAGCAATTCTTTGATCAGCTTGATCTGGAAGCCAGATGCGCGGACATCCAGGATCATACGTTGTCTACAGAGTAATCTCCCCGGAGGCCGTCCTGTCGTCGGGAAATTTGACCCTCTAACGTGACGCTGGTATCATCCGCGCCATAGTGTCTGGACAACAAGAACCCCTCATTCTGCTGACAAACGACGATGGCATCAAATCTCCGGGATTATGGGCTGCCGCCGAGGCGCTTTCCGATCTGGGCTTTGTGACGGTTGTCGCACCTCGCGGACAGAGCTCGGGTGCAGGGAGAAGCATGCCCATTACCTCAGATGGAAAGATCGAAGAAGAAGAAGTCGTAATAAACGGCAAGACCTGGAAAGTATACGCGGTCGGGGGGACACCGGCGCAGGCTGTTCAACATGGAATACTCGAAATCATGCCCGGGCCGCCGGATTTGGTGGTCGCAGGAATTAACTATGGCGAAAATCTAACAGTCGGCATCACTATCTCGGGGACAGTGGGTGCGGCGCTGGAGGGAGCGGCTTTTGGCGTGCCGTCGCTGGCAGTCTCACTCGAGATGCCGATGGAATATTACGGTTCCCATTCGGCGGACATTGATTTTTCGACCGCAGCATACTTCACTGCATACTTTGGGCACATGCTCCTCCACAAGGACGCAGAATTTGACGTGGACGTGCTAAAGGTAGATGTCCCTTGTGATGCCACAAATGAAACAGAATGGAGGCTTTCACGTCTTTCAAGACAGAAGTATTACGTCCCGATTGTGCCCAATCGTCAGCGGCTTGAGGATGAGGGCAGGTTCGGCGTGGAAGTCGTTTTGGATGAAGAAAAGGTGGAACCGGATTCTGATGTGTTTGTGTTGTGTATAGCCCGCAAGGTTTCAGTTACACCGTTGAGTCTCGACCTCACTTCAAGGGTGAACATCGAGGAGTACGACCGAAAATTAAGGAAAATATGACCATCTTGAATTGAAACGACGGTCAGAGCTTGGTGCGTTCACCGGCAGCTACGAGTTAACTATTCTCACTCTTTTCGATTAATTGACGCAGTGTCTGGAGCTCGTCCTCGATCTCGTCGCGTTGAACCTTGGTCTGGGCGAGTAAAGCCTCGAACGCAGGACGTTGTTCGGCGGGTACAGTCTCGACGAGACGCTGCGCGCGTTGGATCTGGTCTTCCTTATGAACAAGTTTCTCCCTCAATCGATCCGAATATTGTTTGTGAAACGCCGAATCGGAAAGAGGCTCTGGATGGACTTCGGGCTGATTGGTGAGAACCTCGGCGACGGTGAGCAGCAGCTCCGATGCTTCGATGGGTTTTTCAAGAAATCTTACCGCCCCGAGGCTCATCGCAAATTCCTTGTCTTCTGGTGTAATAAAGGTCGCGGAAATAAAAATTATGGGGATGTGACGGGTATTCGGGTTCCGGCGAATTTGCTGGGCGAGTGCATACCCATCGAGTTTGGGCATGAGAATGTCGGTCAGAATGAGTATGGGTGGTTCGGCAGCAATTTGATCCAGAGCTTCGTCCCCATTTCGAGCTGTCACAACCTCGTAGCCCTTGAATTTCAGGGTGACTTCCAACAGCTCAAGGATGTGGGGTATGTCCTCGACGATTAGGATGGGGCCCATGCGGGAACTCATAACATGATTGTAACCCGACTTTTTCTGGATGCAATCCCGGAATACTTGAATAACTGCCAGTGGGTTGATTGAACTTTCGTGCTGAATCAGTCTCGGTGATCGGGAATATGGCTTTGAGATGTGCGCAACCACAAACGTGCGATTTTGTGGGGGAATTGATGTCGGAATTCAGAATCGACTCCAACGTGAAACAGACTCGATATGATAGGTTTGGGGGAACAAGTCGATCGGGGTGACGGTATCGAGATCGTAGTTTGCACGGCGGAGGCGTTGCCCATCGCGTGCCAGCGTCGCTGGATCACAAGATACATAGATGATGCGTTTAGGCATTAGCTCGACGACAGCGTCAAGCGCATCTCGCGAGAGGCCGGATCGTGGGGGATCGAGGACAACGGCGTCAGGTCTTTCATGGATGGCACGCAATGTCCCCTCGACGGCAGCCTCATAGAGCACGACGTCCTCAAATTCGTTGAGGTTGTGTTCGAAATCTAGACACGAGGAAGGTGATTCCTCTACGGCGATAAGTCGAGCGCCTCGTTCGGCTATGAATGCGCTGAACAGCCCAACGCCAGCATATAGATCGAATATCACCTCATTCGGTTTGGGGTTCAACCTCTGAATAACGAGGTCCACGAGCCTGTCGATTTGGGATGCGTTGACCTGAAAAAATGCCTTTGCAGAAACTCTAAAGTACCTGTCATGAACCTTCATAAGAATGTAATTTTCGCCTGCGAGCACTGTGGTTCCAGGGTCTCCCAACCACACGATTGAGTCTGGTTGTTCCACTGCGAGTTCTATATTGGGATCACCGTCGCCGTGAAAAATGAGCATACGCTCACCCTCGATGCCGGTGCGGACTTCAATTGCTGACATAGTTGCGGTGGCTGGGAGATCGATCGCTGTCATGGTTTCGAGGATTTCTGGATCAGGAAGATGGCACTCCGAAATTTTAAAAATCTGTGAGCCGCTGTGGTCGACAAAGCCGAGCGCACCGTGTTCAGTAAGTGAAAATCTGACCCGGTTTCTATAGTTCCATGGATCTGGTGAAGGAATCATCGGATCGATGTTGGCATCTTCAAAGCCTCCTATCCGTTTGAATTGATCGCGCAAGATCTCCCTCTTGAATTCAAGCTGAAGATCATAGGGGATATGTTGATAGTGACAACCCCCGCATTCGTGAAAGTGTGAGCAGCGAGGTTCGGTCCGGGAATTAGACGCTTTGAGTACTTCAAGCAAGTGAGCGCGCGCCCAGCGCTTGTGTTCTTCTACAACCTCAACACGAACGAGTTCGTCAGGAAGTGCGAAAGGGACAAAGATCATGCGGCCATCATGATCTCGGCCGAAGGCTTCGCCGCCGTAGGCTAAACCAGAAAGTGTTAGCTCAATGATAGTCATCGAATCTCAGTGTGTGCCTGACTGGAATCACGATCTCAACCTTGAGTATTCTGGGATGAGAATGTATCAATCAGGTCTATGAGTGTTTCCAGTGAGTGCAAGTCGAGTTCGCCCATGTGACCTATGCGGAATGTGATGTCCTTCATGCTGCCGTAGCCATTTGCGATGACCATGTTGTGCGTGGCCAGGTATTGATTGAGCTCGGCGATTCGTAAACCAGTAGTGTTTTTTACTGCGGTCACGGTTTTTGACCTTACCCCGTCATCTGCATACAAATCGAATTTCTCCTTGGCCCAAGCTTGTGTACGGGCAGCAAGGTCCTTGTGACGCATAAAGCGGTTCTCGAGACCCTCATTGAATATTCGATCAAGTTGTGCATCGAGGGCGAAGAGAAGCGAGATTGCGGGGGTAGTGGGGGTCAGATTGCGTTTCAGAAACTGCTCATAAAGGAGAAAATCGAAGTACCAACCCCGGTGATGAACGGACTCGGCCTTATGCAAGGCGCGATCACTGACTGCGGCAAATGCCATGCCGGGAGGCAAGGCGAGACATTTTTGTGAGGATGTGAACGCTACATCCAGCCCCCAATCATCGGCACGGATTTCCACCCCGCCCGCGGCTGATACGGAGTCAACAAGCACGATGACGTCCGGGTTAATCGCCCGGGCAGCGGAGGCGATGGCCCGAATTGGGTTCTCTACACCCGTTGAAGTCTCATTATGGACAATGGCGATAGAATCGAAGACTTTCTTTTTCATGATGGTTTCGACTTGCTCGGGCGTGTTCGCCTGACCCCATGTTGCGGTTACCTTTTCTGCGGGGATGCCATTTTGCTGGGCGACCTCAAACCAGCGCTCACCGAAAGCGCCGCAAACACAGACGAGAAGCCTTTCGCTGACACAATTTCGAACGCTGGCCTCCTGCAGTCCAGTTCCTGACGAGGTTGAGAGAAACACACGTTGCTCAGTCCCGAACAACGTGCGCAATTTTGGCTGGGTGCGCGCGATTAGATCTGCACAGGCCTGGCTGCGATGTCCAATCATCGGCCGAGATTGAGCCTGAAGCACCTCGGGATGGACATCCGTCGGACCCGGGATGAAGAGATTCGCCATACGTAACCCTCCAGGATTGAGGCTTCCAGTCATTCTATCAGACCAGGGCGGCGCCAGAGTTCTGCGTTCACGTCGCCTTGCGGTCGTGAGCCAGGATTGCCTATCAACTGCAGCATGGATTGCACAGCCAACAAGGTGAGTGGTTTGAAAGGGGATAATTCAACAATATTCAATTGGACTTACACAAAATCAAACATAATATTGACAAAATCAAAAAGAATGCTAAATTAATGAATAATATTAAGGAAGAGATTAATTAAATGGATGAAGATGGACCGTTCTTCCATTTTCATCTCCTTTGATCTTTGAAGATATCCAGGGAGGCTCCTTATGAACCCGGTGCTCACCATTTGTCCCATATGCAGCGAACGATTGAGTGTGACGAAGCTGCAATGTCGAAATTGCGATACGGTGATCGAGGGACACTTTGAAATTGGTCGTCTGGGAAAGTTGAATTCCGAACAGCTTCAGTTTATCGAGACGTTTATTCGCTGTGAAGGGAAGTTGAGTCGGATGGAACCTGAATTGGGGATGTCCTATCCGACTCTGCGAGCGCGCCTTACAGAGATTATCCGGGTCATGGGCTTCCCGGTGGGACCCGAAGGCGAGCGGTTAAGTGATGAGGAGCGTCATCGCGTTCTTGACGATTTAGGCAGTGGAAAAATTTCTTCAGAAGAGGCCATGAGTCGTCTCGAAGGTGCGTGATCCCTGGGAATTGGGAATAATGAGAAAGGGGAGGAATGACGATGGATAAAATCAACATCGAATTGAAGAACCGCCGTCAGATTAAGATTAAAAACATAGGTGGGGATCTACGGCTATCGGCTTGGGAGAATTCAGGTTTTGAAGCTCAAGCCTCCACGAAGGGCAAGTTAAAAGTGAAGGAAACTTCAGATGGGGTCGAAGTCGATTGCCGCTCGGGATGCCTGATGTTCCTTCCGGAGGATGCGTGGGTAGAAGCTGAGAACGTCGGCGGGGATGTGCGTATCAAGGGCGTACATGGTGAAATCATGATTCGCACCATTGGCGGCGACATAAGCATCCAACGTGTGGGTAGGTCATCCTTTGAGATCGTGGGTGGTGATGTACAAGCACAGCGTGTTGCAGGTGACCTTACCATCGATCGAATCGGAGGCGATGCGGTCATCCAGCGATTGGAAGGCGATTTGCGACTTCGCAGCGTGGGAGGTGATCTTATGATTTATGAAATAGAAGGCATCGTCGATGCCTCCGTTGGGGGGGATACTATCGCGACCATGGATCCAGAACCATCAACAAAATCCGCCCTTCATACCGGCGGGGATCTTTCCTGCCGATTGCCCCCCTCCCCTTCGGTAGCAGTTACGATTCGTGCCGGGGGTGATGTCGAACTGCCGCCAAACACAGAACAAGAGACGGTGCCGGGCGGGATTATCGTGAAGTTCGGTGATTCTGAAAGCATGATCCAGCTTTCGGCGGGAGGTGATTTAAAGCTCGAGGTTGGGGATAGCGAGATGGACTATAGCGAAGATATGGTGGGAGACATTCTACGGGATGTGGACGCCAAGCTGGCAGAAATGGAAGCTCGGTTCAATGCCATGGGCGCGGGGATGTACGATTTTGATGCCGACCGTGTCGGAGAACGCGTCCGTCGAGCTGTCGTGCGAGCGCAGCGCAAAGCGGATAAGGCTCGACGTAAGCCCGGAACGAAAACATGGGATGGTGATATGAGCGCCGCTGCGATGGCGCAGGGCTCTGAGGAAGCTCTTGAAAAAGCTGCTGAAGAAGAACGTTTGGCGGTCCTCCGCATGATAGAAAACGGAAAAATTTCGGTCGACGAAGCCGAAACCCTTTTTCAGGCGCTGGAGGGTAATTCTTGACTGCAGCCATCGCGGCCCATCGGCGAGCCTCTTCAACGGGTCTTCGACCCGTTGATCCAAGACGTGATATGTCAGCTCTGGCAGAACTGATCGAACTGGCATTTTCAGAGAATCTCGATGCAACTGGACAGAACATGGTTAAGAACATGCGCATTCTGGGTCGATTAGGTTGGGTCGGCTGGCTTATGGGTCGCCTCGTGCTGCCCCCTGCCGCATACCCGAAGGGCTTTGTCTGGGAAGAGGATGGCCGGGTTGTCGGAAACGCCAGTCTGTTACCCGTCAATCGATATCCAAACCGCTGGGTTATGGCAAATGTTGCGGTTAGACCTGAATACCGACGCCAGGGAATCGGGAAGGACCTCGTGAATGCTTCGATAGATCTTGTGCGTGAATCCCGTGGTGAGATCATCATCCTGCAAGCCGATCGAGACGCCCCTGGTGTTGAGAGGATGTATGCGAATCAGGGTTTTCAATCTCTCTCGACCCGCACCCAGTGGACGTGCAGGGCTGTGCGTGCGGACCACAACCTTCAATTCGCGGATCAGGTCCGTTTGAGAACACAGGAGGAATGGCGCGATGAATGGGATATGGCGCGCCGAACCCACCCTGAGGGAATCATCTGGCCCTTCCCTCCACAAATTGGACAGTTCCAACCTACCAGTTGGGCGCATAAGACAGGGCGTCAACGTGGTCGGCACTGGGTTTGGGAACAGGATGGCAAGAAGCTTGCTTTTTTATCTGTAAAATGGAATTTTGAGCGTGGACATTGGCGTCTGATTATGATCACAGAACCTGAAGCCTACGGCATGGTCGAAGATGGTCTGCTGACCGCATGCCTGGCCGAGCTGCACCGCGTTGGCGGACCCTGCATGCTTGAATATCCTGCTGATGTGGCAGGAGAAGTTCTGAACAAGAAAGGGTTCACGCCTGCCCGAACGTTAACCTGGATGGGCATGCGGCTGACATCGCACCAAACGGCGTGAGGACCCACGAAACGAATCATCACGCAATGTGTAGGACTAGAGTTTTAAGTTGAATTTTCGATCGAAATGAGGGTAGAAATTTGTTTTCGACAACGGTAGGAAGGGCAAGATCTATTTATCATGAGTATCCCAGGGACTTCTGGACACTCATGGGAGCGACATTTGTCGATTCGCTTGGCGGATCGATGTTGTTCGTTTTCTTAAGCCTTTATCTGACTTCGAAATTCGCGATTGGCATGGCGGAGGTAGGGTTGGTCTTTGGGTTCTACACCGTCGCAGCAGTGTTTGGTTCCACGATCGGTGGGGGTCTGGCCGATCGGATCGGCCGAAAACCCATGGTGATTTTTGGATTGGTCGCCAGCGCAGCCACCGTATTCATCATGGGGATCGCCAATTCGATTGCCATGTTCTACATTGGCGCACTATTGGCAGGTTTGTTTGCCGACGCAGGCGGTCCTGCTCGCCAGGCCATCATCGCAGATTTACTGCCGGAGGAGAAAAGAGCACAGGGGTTCGGACTGTACCGTGTGACATTTAATCTTTCCCATGCCATCGGTCCAATCCTGGGAGGGCTGCTCGCGGTTCGTTCCTACATGCCATTATTCTTCATAGACATCGTTTTAAGCTTGTTGGCGGCGGTAATTTTGTTCGCCTACTTGCCAGAAACTTTGCCTGGGAAGGGTGCAGAGGAGGAACAAGAAACTGTCGGACAAACATTCGGGGGTTATTTCCGAGTTTTTAAAGACAGTTTCTTCGTCGTATTTCTACTAGCTTCGGCACTGCTTGTGTTGGTGTTCACACAGGTGCACGGTACATTAGCTGTTTTCCTTAGAGACTTTCATGGTGTCAGCGCACAGCAGTTCGGTCTGCTCATGGGTCTCAATGGTGCGATGGTCGTATTGTTCCAATTCCCGATCACACGCAAGGTCGAAGGGCGCCCACCCTTTTTGATCCTCGCACTAGGAACGCTTTTTACTTTGGTTGGGTTTGGCATGTTTGGCTTCGTGTCGGGATATGTGTTTTTTATAATGGCACTGGTGATTATCACCGTCGGCGAAATGCTCTTTGCACCTGTAAGTCAAGCAATGGCAGCGGATATTGCGCCGGAAGATATGCGCGCCAGATATATGGCAGTGTATGGATTTAGCTGGATGATACCCGGCGCAGTGGGGATATATCTTGCTGGCCTCGTCATGGACAATTATGATCCGCGATTGGTTTGGTTCATTGCGGCTTTCATCGGATTCCTAGCCGTACTGGCATTCCTGGGCTTGCACGTACGATATTCACAAAAGAAAGAGCCTGATGCTCAATTGGGAGGGGCGACGGTTGAGGCTGGATAGGGTATTTGTCCATAAGGCGGCGGCGTGTTCACTGTCGTTATCAAAGTGTGCATTGTAAAAAGGAGAATGGACATGGGTGATCGTCAAGGCACGATAGATATTCTTACTTTACTCGAGGATGGCGAGATTGATGCAGATGAGGCCATCCGACAGATCACTGAGCAGAATCTGCCGCAGGTAGAAGATGTTGAGCAACCATCCGAGGTTTTTTCGCCGCCTCAGAAGTGGCGAGCGTGGTGGGTCATTCCGTCATCGATTGGTTTTGGAATAATGGTTGCGGGTCTTGGCGTGGCTTCGCTTGGAGGATGGTGGTGGCTTCTGGCAGTCCCGCTGCTTTTCTTTGGCATTATCGTGATGCTCGTGGGTCTTTTCTCCATCTGGGCACCCTGGGTGCACATACGTGTGGACACAGGTCAAGAATCCTGGCCCAAAAGAATTACAATTAGTTTGCCCTTGCCCTTGGGTCTTGTCTCCTGGTGTTTGCAGGGGTTTGGCCGCTTCGTCCCAGGAGGTCGCGGGATGAAGGATATGGACCTCGCCAGGGTGGGCAGGATGCTTGATGAGATGAAAGGATCCATTTCAAGTGAGAATCCCTTGTTTGTCGAAATTCATGATGAGGACACAGGTGAGCATGTAACGGTGTATATTGGCTAGTGAGAGGAGGTCGTGCGTATGTCATCAGAGGAACGCATAAAGATTTTGAAGATGGTCGAGGGTGGAAAAATAACGGTTGAAGAGGGGGCGCGTCTTATTGAAGCGCTGAACAAGCAAACGCGTCAACCCGAAGTACGTCAGGGGGGGGAGGCGCGCTGGCTCCGAGTAAGGGTTATGGATCTGCACACCGGGAAAGAATCTGTGCGGGTGAATCTGCCCATCAGTCTCGTAAATGTGGGTATGAAAATGGGGGCCAGGTTTATCCCGGACGCCGATGAAGAATCCATGATGGAGGATCTTGCAGAGGCGCTAAAACAGGGCCTCACCGGCAAGATCGTTGACATCATTGACGAGGAAGAAGGTCAACGGGTCGAAATTTTCGTAGAATGATCCGTCTTCCTATCCGCTCATAGCTCACCATGCTCGATCGTATGCATGAAGAGCCAGACGCTAAACCATGTGGTTCCTGCCGGCGAAATCTGAACCTCCTCGCTGAATAACGTGTCAGGTGTCCGGAAAGATGAACCACTCGCTATGAAGTGCTCACTATATTCATGAATTTGTCTTAATCAGTACTCAAATAGGCTTTACTCTTTGTAAGAGGAATTCCCAGCATAAGGCATTATCCAGCCGCAAATTTAGGCATGAGTGTTAATGCGTGCGGATTGATTTGAATTCACCCCGTGCTCTCTACCCTTAGAAAATTCCCCAGGCTCCAACCATCATAGCTCGACGGTCTACCAAAGAGTTCATCCCACCCCCGCCTCGATCACATGATTGACCCCTCTGAGGAGAATATCTTGGCTTTCGTATCCACATATTGTGAAGTATTCTCATCATAACGATAAAATTTCAAGGAGAGAAAAACGCGTGGATATTGAAGGGAAAAATGTTCTGGTACTTGGCGGTTACGGACTTGTCGGTATGGCCGTGTGCCGGCAGCTTCTTGCACATAATCCAGACCGTCTCGCGGTGGGATCGCTGCGGCGTGACCAAGCCGAGCGAGCCGTGAATGACCTTCGTGAGGAGCATCCTGAGTTGAGCACGGATTTAATTCCGGTTTGGGGCGATTTACTCCTCCGAGCAGAGTGGCAGGATGCGTCCCGGGGCACACACCCACGCATCGCCGTACTCAACGATCCGGAACGTCGGCGACGTCTTGTTGGGGACATTCTCGACGAGTTGAGTGAGGAAATTCTCGCATCGTCGCTGCTCTATCAGTTGATCACAGGCGCGCATCAGCAGTTGAATGGGGAGCCGGCGGACATCGTGATCGATTGTGTCAATACAGCCACAGCCGTGGCGTACCAGAACATATACCAGACAGCCCGACGTCTTGAAGGGATGATCGGTGAACATCAAGACGTCGATTGGCCAGAAGAAGTCGAGCGTTTGTTGGCATCACTCTATGTGCCGCAGCTGGTTCGTCATATCCAAATATTTTACGAGGCGATGGTGCAGGCAGGGACGAAGGCGTACATTAAGGTTGGTACCAGCGGGACCGGCGGGATGGGGTTGAATATCCCATATACGCATGGCGAAGAGCGGCCATCGCGTGTGCTGCTATCCAAATCTGCCGTCGCTGGCGCACAAACGATGCTCGTGTTTCTCCTGGCTCGGACGCCAGGTGGCCCTGCCGTGGTCAAAGAGGTAAAGCCCACTGCTGCGATAGCCTGGAAGGACATCGGTTATGGCCCGATCCGCAGTGGAGGCCGCGGTTTTCCTCTTTACGATTGCCCTCCAGAGGAGGCGTTAAAAGTGACGGAGCCTGAGTCGCTGGCACAAGAGGGTGACTTCGGGCATCCGACAGGCAAGCAGCTTGAGTCTGTTTTTATTGACACCGGCGAGAACGGGCTTTTTGCATTGGGCGAGTTTACGGCAATCACAACCCTCGGTCAGATGGAGATTGTTACGCCAGAAGAAATCGCTGTAAATGTGGTGCGCGAACTTGGCGGCGGCAGCACCGGTAAGGACATCATCGCCGGGCTGGATGCGACGGTGATGGGCCCCTCCTATCGAGCGGGTTTTTTACGGCAGTCAGCGTTATATAGAATGCGGATGCTTGAGAAAGAACACGGGATAGACTCCGTCGCCTTTGAGCTATTGGGTCCACCTCGACTTTCAAAGCTTTTATTCGAGGCCTACCTCTTGAAAAAGACAAATAAAAACATTTCTTCAACGATCGACCGCGATCCCGCAGAACTTGCCGTTGCCCTTGATCAAGAGATCATAGATAACGTGAACCTTCGGCAGCAGATCATCTCGGTAGGCATTCCAATCCTGATGTCGGATGGGACCCGCCTCCTGCGGGGTCCAATAAACAAATCGCAAGATGCGGAAAATGGGTGGGTGGATCTCACGCCAGCGAACATGCAGCGGTGGCAAGGGCGTTTGAGAGAGCTACAAGAATCGATCACGACCATCCTCGAGGGTCCTGCCAGTTCTCAGTTCGATCGTGTATACCCATCGACGATGACGTGGCAGGACGACGACTCATTTGATATCGGTGAGATTGTGGGCTGGTTATTCATCGTTGAAGAAAAAGGGCGGCGGGGAAAAACATAACCGACCTCCTGGCACACAGAAAAACTACCATCGGGTGATTTTTACCCCGCCCAATCCATGGCGTCCTCGTGGGATCACTCTCTCGTACGGCTTTTATTAAATACCCCAGGATAGCTTGCGCCTTTCGCGTTGTCCCGCAGCCCTCACACGCCTTATGTAAAGTACTTGCAACTTATGTCATGTAGTCTCCATGAAGTTCGCTGTGCTATACTCGTTGGATAATGAGCCTGCTTTCGTCCATAGGTTGTCCAGAATGTGGCGGGTTTTTTGAACCTCATGTGCCCCAGACGATTTGTGAAAAGTGCTCATCACCGCTTCTCTGTCACTATGACCTGGATAGAGCCCGTGAGGAAGTAGACCGAGAAACGCTCGCACAGCGAGGACGGGGGCTGTGGCGATGGTGGGAGCTACTACCCGTGGGAGATCCATCTCACAGGTACTCCCTTGGCGAAGGCGATACACCGATGCTGGAGATACCAAACCTGGCTGAACAGCTCGGTTTGGGTGAGCTGTACTTGAAGGATGAGAGCAGCAATCCTTCAGGATCTTTCAAGGCACGGGGAATGGCTGTAGCGGTTTCTCGGGCTCTTGAACTTGGGTTGCGTGAGTTCGTCCTCCCAACCGCTGGAAACGCGGGCGGCGCCCTGGCTGTGTATACGGTCAGATCAGGTGCAACCGCTCACATCTTCATGCCAGATGATGCTCCTGACGTTCACAGGATGGAGATTGAAGCCGCAGGGATTGAAATTGAATTTGTGGATGGATTGCTGGATTTCGCAGGTCAAGCGGCAGCCGAGGCAGGAGAAAAACACGGTTGGTTCAATATGGCCACTTTTAAAGAACCATATCGTGTTGAAGGCAAGAAAATTATGGGGTATGAGCTGCTAGAAGATTTCGGGTGGGAATATCCAGATGTGATCTTATATCCAACCGGTGGGGGAACAGGGCTCGTAGGAATGTGGAAAGCCTTCGATGAGGCGGAAGCACTTGGGTGGGTAAGCGGGGAGCGGCCTCGTATGATCACTGTTCAAGCAGAAGGATGTGCACCCGTAGTTCGGGCGTTGAGGGATGGGGCTGAACGCGTAGCCCCCTGGGAGGGGGCTGTGACCAGTGCACAGGGCCTCAGGGTACCGTCGGTCTTCGCCGATCGATTGATCCTGCGCGCTGTACGGGAGAGCAAGGGTGTGGGTGTAAGTGTAAGCGAGCGAGATATTTGTCAAGCACAAAAAGATCTGGCGGAGCACGAGGGAATTCTAGCCTGTCTGGAGGGTGCAGCGACTTTGGCGGGTTTGAAGCGGCTGCTTGCTAACGGACAGATCGATCATTCGGAACGGATCTTACTGTTCAATACGGGCTCGGGTCTAAAGAATTTAATATGAGCGCGAAGAAACAAGGGAACGAACGAGTTCAAACTTCACTTGAATTGCTGTACTCCATCAGCCGCGAATTAACCGCGCAGTTGGATCTACGCGAGTTGTTGTCGCGCATTCTTCAATTGACATTGCAATCCGTCGACGCACCGACGGGGAGCATCCTTGTCCTGAATGAGTTTGGCGAGCCCATGGAAGGCGCTATCGCGTCAGAGGGCAAGGTTTATGATCATTCACCTGAACAGCTCAAAGTGATCTACGAACATGGTCTTGCCGGCTGGGTTGTAGATAAAGGGCAAGCGGCGCTTGTGACCAATACGTATGAAGATTCTCGATGGCTCAAAATGCCCGATGAGGAAGAAAATAACGAACCTCGTTCGGCCATCAGTGCACCATTGCTTGCCCGTGGTAGCGTCGTCGGGGTGCTCACGGTGATCCGACCGCAAGCAGGTCACTTTTCCAAGGACGATTTGGCCCTGTTGACTGCAATCGCCGATCAAGCGGGGATTGCGGTGAGCAACGCGAATCTCTTCCGTGCTGAACAAGATCGCAGACAGCTAGCATCTACACTTCAGGAGATTTCGCGAACCATCAATTCTACGCTGGACCCCAATGAGGTATTTAACCAGATTCTCGAGCAACTGGAGCGTGTGATTGAGTTTGATAGTGCAAGTATTTTTCTATTAGAGGATGATGTGGTTCGGCCCGTCGCTGCTCGAGGGTTTCAGAATGAAGAGGCAGTTTTAAGCATCACGTTTTCAGTTGAGGACGATGTGCTTGGATCCGAAGTGTTCCTCACCGCAAAACCCAAGGTGGTCAAAGATGTCCAAACCGAATCCGGTTGGCAGCAATATGCAGAAATATCTGAATCAACTTTGATTCATGGCTGGATAGGAGCTCCCCTTCTGGTACGAGACAACGTTGTCGGCATGCTGAATGTTGACAGCCAGTTTATCGGCGCCTATGGTCCATCCGAAGCGGAAGTGGTATCTGCGTTTGCCGATCAAGCTGCAACGGCGGTAGCGAATGCACAACTCTATGATGAGAGTCAACGCAGGATTAAGTCCATGATAGCGCTGACTGAGACTGCGCATGTCGTGACAGCAAGCCTGGATCTGGCGGAAGTTCTTCAAAGCATTACGGATAGGACGCTTGAAAGCTTGGAAGTCGAAGCTGCCTCGCTGGCTTTGGTCGATGAGAAAAATGAAGGGCTTGAGTTTCGAGTGGCGAGCGGTAGGAGCGCTGAACAAATTGTAGGAATGCGATTGAAAAATGGCGAGGGCATTGCGGGTTGGGTCGCAGAAAATGATGAACCCGTCCTGATCACGGATGTGAAGTCGGATCCGCGTTTCTATACCTCCATGGATGAGAAACTCGGATTTGAAACCCGTGCATTGGCTTGCGCACCTATCCACGGTCAGGGAGGCACGATTGGGGTCTTAGAAGCCATAAATCCCAAACATGGTTCCCTGGCACCTGAACAGATGGAATTGCTCGTGGGGATCGCAGGGCTCGCAGGGACTGCGATCGCGCATGCACAGTTGTTCGCCGAGACACAAGAAGCGAGGCAGCGCTACGCAAGTCTTTTTGAAGATAGCATTGACTCTATTCTGATTGCAGATCTGGATGGGGTGATCACCGATGCAAATCTTCGCGCCGAGACGTTCCTCGGTTATTCTCGCGAAGAACTTCTTGCTCGCGATATCATGGATCTTCATGAACCCAATTATGAGGTACTCCCAGCGGATTTCTCACAACTTGATCCCGGCGAAACGATTTCTTACGACAGTAAGGCAACGCACCGGGGGGGGCATACACTTCCGGTCGCTGTCTATATAAAGAGGATAGCCATCGGTGGTGACTCGTTTTTGCAGTTCATCCTTCAAGATATCGCCGAGAGAGAGGAACTCGCCGAGCTCCGTACAGATCTGACATCGATGATTTTTCATGATCTGCGTTCACCGATAGGGAACATCATCTCAAGTCTTGAGGTGATGAAGTCTTCCGTCTCAGATAAGGATGAAGCAACCCTCGCGGTTTTATCGATTGCATTTCGATCCAGCCGAAGGGCTTCCAGACTCGTCGAGTCGCTGCTTGACCTAGATCGACTCGAATCCGATAAGGCCGTGCTCACAAAGGAGCAAGCGTCGATCGGTGCGTTAATTGCCGAGGCAGTTGAAGAGGTCCATCCGACTGCAGAGGCGAAGGGGCAAATGCTCAAGATGGGCATCCCCGCCAGACTACCTTTAGTGGAGATTGATGTGGACATGATCCGACGTGTTCTCATTAATCTCCTCGATAACGCCGTGAAATATTCTCCAGGTGGAGGCGAGATCGCGATATCAACCGAGGTCAAGGAGGGAGAATTATTCGTCAGCGTCCGCGATAGCGGGGAGGGGATATCCGCGGAAGATCGCGAGATAATTTTTGATAAATTTACGCGGCTCGATAAACAATCGAAGCGAAAAGGTCTCGGCCTCGGTCTTGCATTTTGCCGTCTTGCTGTCGAAGCACATCGGGGTCGCATCTGGGTGGACAGCGAAAAAGGCAAAGGATCAATATTCACCTTCACACTGCCTGTATAATTGAATCCCACACAAATGATGATGGAGCTCTGATGCGGAAGCTCGCCCGGCACGTATTTCTTGAAAATGAATATGTTGGGGTCCACGTTGGACTGATCAGCGTCGACGACAGCCTGCTCCTGGTGGATGCCCCTTTGCTTGTAGATGAAGCGCGGGAATGGCTGGAGGTCATTTCTGGGAAGGGACGCCCACGCTATCTGGCCTTTCTAGATAGTCATCCGGATCGAGTCCTTGGGGCGATGAACTATGATATTCCCATTATTGCACAATACGGGACGATGGATGAGATGCGTGGGTGGTCGGATACATTCAAGGGCGGGGCACATCCTATTGGTGCTGACGCGGATCAATTTAAACGCATCGTGGGTGTGCAGAAGGTTGTGCCAGACCTGGCATTCAGCAACGAGATGAGCCTCTACCTCAATGAATTAGAGCTGACTTTCCTCCATCGCACTGGCCCACGAAATGGTTCGATGTGGCTGCTCATACCATCCGAACGGGCTGTTTTTATCGGGGATTATGTCACGGTATCGCAGCCGCCATACTTCGGTGCAGCTGATATTGATCGTTGGCTGAAGGGGTTGGACGAATTGAGACATTCACCGTTGAGAGATTATAAGATCATCTCCTCAAGAGATGGTCTGGTGAAGCGCGATGATATTAATAATATGGCTAGATTTTTACGCAAGATCCCCTTAAGACTTAAAGACCTCACCGGGGGGGAGGATGACGAGGAAATTGCACGTAAACATGCATCCGCTTTACTTAAGAGTTATGCTCTCCCTGCGGTATACGAGGAAATAGCTCATACACGTTTGACATCAAGCATAATAGATCTTCATAGTCGGCTGATCTCTTCTGACTAGAAGGCCACCATTTTGTTTCCAGTACGATGCACCTTGTGAATATGGAAGATGAGAGGGCGAAGCTCTTGGACTACGAGCCCGCTGTAGAAGTCGTCCGAGGTGATACGGTTGAATCGATTCACCATGCTGCAGTCGCAATCGTAGATGTGTCCGGTCGTCTGATTGCAAGTCTCGGCAATCCACAAGTGGTTACCTACATGCGATCCACAGCGAAGCCGCTGCAATCATTGCCTTTGCTGGAAAGTGGTGCGTCAGCTCAATTTGATTTAAGCGAGAAAGAGATCGCGCTTGTATGTGCGTCGCATACGGGGACAGATATGCATGTGTGTGTCGCACAAGGAATTCTAAATAAGACTGGTCTATCCGAATCGGATTTAAAATGTGGCACACATCCACCATTCGACCGTGCAACAGCTGAGGAATTGGGGAGATCGGGTCAGGAACCGACGCCAATCAGACATAATTGTTCAGGAAAGCATGCGGGCATGCTCGCTTATGCGCGACACATGAACTACCCCGTAGGTGCATATCTGGAAATGTCATCTCCCGTTCAAAAGGAGATCGTTTCAGCAGTAACTGAAATGACGGGCGTGACGCCATTTATGGGTGTGGATGGCTGCTCGGCTCCAAATTTCGCTGTTCCGCTGCACGCGGCAGCCTGGGCATACGCCAGATTGGCCGATCCTGCATCTTTATCTCCTGAGCGTGCGGCGGCTTGTGGTACTGCCGTGCGAGCGATGATGAACCATCCCGAATTGGTTGCGGGTGAAGGTCGCTTCGATACACATCTTATGAGGGCTGGTCAGGGGCAGCTTGTGTCAAAAGGCGGTGCGGAAGGGTTCCAGGGGATCGGCATATTTCCCGGCATGTTGGGTCCGGATGATCCTGCATATGGCATGGCCATCAAGGTCGCAGATGGCGCCTACGTACATCGATCCGTGAGTATCATCGCTCTGAGTGTGCTTGATCAAATTGGTTTACGCATTGGACAAAAGGATCAGGATCAAGAGTTGGAACCATTCCAGACATACAGAGCACATAATCATCGCGGTCTCGATGTCGGAGAAGTGCGTGCGAATTTTCAATTAAATTTTTCAGATTTGTAGTCGACTCGATCATGATACAAAACTTACGCGATGCTGCCCGTGAAACGCTGGGAATTGAGCTCAGCAAGAGACAGGTGGAAGCATTCTCCTGGTATGGAGAGGAACTTCAGGTCTGGAATGAACGCTTCAATCTCACAGCGATAACCTCCCAAGAGGATATTGAAACTAAACATTTCCTTGATTCCTTGTCGTGTGTCCTCGCCAGACAATTTCAACCATACGGGGCCATAGTGGATGTTGGGACAGGGGCAGGATTTCCTGGAGTGCCGCTCAAGATCGTCTTTCCACAGATCCAACTCACCTTGCTCGAGTCGATTGGGAAGAAGGTGTCTTTCTGTCGTCATGTTGTAAAAGAATTAAAACTAAAGGGGGTCACCGTAGAGCAATCTCGAGCGGAATCACACGGAAGAGAAGCCGAATACAGAGAGAGCTACGATACCGCCCTTGCTCGAGCGGTTGCGATTACGCCGGTGGTCGTAGAGTATGCACTTCCTCTCATCAAAGTAGGTGGATGCGCAATTTTGCAGAAGGGGGAAACAGGACCTGCCGATGCGCACTCGGCTGAGAATGCCATCCGTATTCTGGGTGGGAAGATGGAGCAAATCGTCAAAGTAGAGCTGCCGGGTGTTGCAGAGACACGCTATCTGCTAGTCGTGCGAAAAGTGGCCGCGACTCCGGATCGGTATCCCCGCCGCCCTGGAATCCCAGCAAAACGTCCCATCGAATAGTTTCAACTGCAGATACGGATCGGATTATTTTGAAGCATGACTCTGCTGAAGACTCAGGTGGTAATTGTTCCACCTGAAATTCGCCAAATTGTCGCTTCTTCTTTAAAGGCGGATGAAAACATGGAGACATCTGCTCCAGTAAGGATGGCCTGTTCGACTGTTTCTATGCTGCCTAGAAGAGCTTCGCGTCGTTCGATATCGAGTTCGGCCAGAACCTCATCAAGGAGCAGGATGGGCCACTCCTTTGTTCGGTTCCTGAGCCATAATATTTCAGAAAGTTTGGTCGCCAGGATTGCCGTTCGATTCTGCCCTCGGGAACCATAGGTTCTCAGATCGACCCCATTAGCTCGAAAAGTAAAATCATCCCGATGAGGACCGACGAGAGTCATCCCGCGGGCGATTTCTTCGCTCCGCAACATCAGGAATTTCTCGCCCATACCTTGTTTTATATCCTCTATAGAGATGTTGTTGCGCTCGAGGGGCGTATCTATGGGCAATCCAAGTTGTCCGTCCTGCCTGCCTGCCGGATCGTAAGATGGATTGTAATTGATCTGGAGAGTCTCATGGCCGCGCGTAAGCTTGCCATGAATGGGTTTTGCAAGGTCGTTTAATTCAGTTAGAGCGAGGGATCTCATGCGAATCAATGCGGCCGCAAGAGCGCAAAGCTGATTATCCCAAAAAGGGAGTTGATCCTCGGCAGCCTTACGTTCCTGGATTTGCTTAAGTAATGCGTTCCGTTGAGCAAGGACTTTGTTGTATTCTGACAAGGTTGCCGCATAAGTTGGATCGGCTTGATTCAAACTGCTGTCGATATATTTGCGACGGCTTCCCGGAGAGCCTTCGATGATATCCATATCCTGCGGAAGAAACATCACCGCGTTGCATACGCCGGCCAGTTCGCGAATCCGTCTTGGAAGACCATTGACGAGTACTTCCTTCTTTACCCGTGCGTTCCCGTTCTTCCCGGTGGGGTTCAAGATGATGCGTATTTCAATCCGTCGAAGCCTCCCAGAAGCTTCGACCTCGGCTACAAGACGGGCAAATGGTGTTTCGTCCTCAAGCGCGAGGAAATTAATCAACTGACGATCACTGGCTGCATGGTATGTTGTAGCGCTGGTCAGGAAGTAGATAGCTTCCAGCAGGCTTGTTTTTCCCTGGCCGTTTGATCCAGCAAGGATCGTTGAGCCCGAAGAAAAATCTCTTTCAAGCCGGATGAAATTTCGAAAATTTGTCAGGGACAAGTGTTTCAGAAGCATGACAGTTGGTGATTGTAGCACAGCTGGATGATGGTAATCGGCTGGAAAATGATGCGGGATGGATGGATAGTAGACGCTTAAACAGCTAAGGGAGCTTGTACATCTTCCTGTTCTTCAATGCGCCAGACCTGAGTGGCGCGGTCGATAAAGAGGACGCCATCAAGATGATCGATCTCGTGTTGGAAAATTCTTGCCAACCACCCCTTTGCCTTTATCCGGAAAGATTTACCATCACGGCGCAGCCCTTTGACGGTTACGCTTTCGCTACGTTCCACTTCGCCGAAATAACCTGGGATGGATAGGCAGGCCTCATTTCCAAATATCGTCTTGGCGGACTTGCGTACAATCTCGGGATTTACAACCACGTACAGTTTCGGTGGCTCCGGTGTGAGGTCTGGATCCTCGCTCTGCTCGCTATACTCGATCACGATGACGCGTGAACTCACATCGACCTGAGGTGCCGCCAGTCCAACGCCCGGCGCTGCGCGCATGGTTTCAATCATGTCATCGATCAATACCTCAATTTCATGTGTGATCGACCGAACCTTCTTTGCACGTGCCCGCAAAGTGGAATTTGGGGGAGTAACGACTTCACGAATAGCCATTTTGTCCGTCATCTTCTTCCCCGGAGGGAAGATCTTCCTGGGTGACCCTCTCGTGGTAGATGTCGAGCAATTCTACCATTTCATCACGTCGCCTTTGCTGTTCGGTCTCGAATTTTTTCTGCAATAACACTCCCTGCGCGTTGACGATGTCCTGTTGCACTCCTACAGGATCGAATACCTGTCTGAAGATGAACTGCGTGGTTCCGACATTGGTGATCACGTCACCAAAATTGAACATCAACCCCAGGATACCTTTGCGGTCCACTTCCGTTCCGAGAATATTTTCGATCGGCGCAACTTTTCTCTCTTCGCGAGCGAGTGGTTTTCTGTTGATATCGATAATTTGAGAATTTGTAATTTGATAAATATCGTTGGCCCAGTCGACATAGCTGTAGACCCACCACAGAATGAGCGGGATGATGCCAAGACCGAGGCACGCGACGGTAGAAGTTTTATCCGCGATCTCGATCAGCCCGCCGAGTCGTGCACCAATCAAACCGATCAAGAGCATGATGAGCATCGAGGAGATCCCAATATTCCGGAGCAGCGCTGCCCAGTGTTTCCTGTAAGTGATGACCCCTTCTTCCTCGAAACGGATTTTAAATCCCCAATGATCGAGACCGATCTCGGGATCAACCTGGCCGTGAAGAACATAACTCACGCTTTCATCGGATTTATCTTCACCGTTCTCATCATCCTCAAGGCGGTTGCTCAACGCTTGTTGCAGTACTTCGCGATCCGTAGTCATGCGCTTTTCTTTTGTCCGACGCCAATGCTCTTCAATCAGCGCGGCGAACGTTTGTGGATTTCCCACCTCCTTGAAAATCACCTGGCCTGTGTATGTTCTGACTACAACATCTCCAAAACCCATCATCCTCCCACCGACGTCTGTGCCTACGCTTACGGAGAGGATTGTATGTAATGGGGCCTCTCTTCGACTGTCATAGATCACGGCGACCTTTTCAAGCCAAACCACGCGACGATTCGTAACTACATAGTAATCATTTCGCCAATCGTTCCATTGCCACAGCCCCAGCGCCAGCGAGGTGACGAACGCGCCCACGCCCAACCATATCAGGAGGGACGAATCAGAAGAACTTCCCCATAATCCCAGCACGACCCCAGCGATGAAGAATAACAGGGGAAAGGTGAGCATTTGGTACAGGACGGCGATATGTTTGCGTGCAAGACCTAAGATAAGCTCGCCTTCAGACAACCAGCTAAAGCGCAATTTCTGTGCGAGACGCCGGCTTTGCGCGACAAAACGTAAATCTTCCAGCGCGGCGTCATGATCTTGCATGAATTTTGTGAGTTCACCCCGTTCCCAGAGAAGAAGAGTTGTCTTATCCAGGGCTCGGTATGACAGCAAGGCTGGACGCTTGAAGACGAGTTCTTCCTCGCCGAAGCTGTCACCCGGAGAGAGTGTGGCGATCTTCTCTACTTCCCCTTCTGGATTTTTCCTTTCAACTTCAATTTCTCCATCGAGAATAAAATACAGCGCCTCGGGAAAAGAACCCTGGTGCAAAATGATGTCATTTGGTTGAAACTGCTCGCGCGGCAAAGACCCGGCGAGATTGATAAGAACTTCGGGTTCCACCTCGCGCAGGTATAAAACTCTACCGAGCAGTTCAGAGGGAGCCAAGGAGGGCATGACTTATTTTAGCACGGGCGTATTTTCAATGTAGCCCTATGCTATAATCGCCGCGCCAGGAGACATCCGTGGCCAAAAGAAAAATCACATCGCGACGACGTCGGAAAACTTCAAAGCGGACGACAGGGCGGAAGTCAGCTTCGTCTCGTTCCTCAAAGGGCGCATCGAAGAGTCGGACACGGTCGGCTATAAGCGGTCGCAGCTATCTCTCTCGTGAACGAAAATTTGATATCTTAGGATTGCTGAGCGTTGGTCTCGGACTTCTCACCATATTAACCTTGCTCACCACAGGTGGTGGATCTCTGGGAAACGCCTGGCTGGATCTTCTTCGCCAGAGTTTTGGTTGGGGTATGTTCGTTTTACCCCTGGCCTTTTTACTCATCGGTATGGGGGTACTGCTCAGACATCTGGGCGATCGCTTGCCCGCGATCGAATTCGAGCAATGGATTGGCGCAGCACTTCTGTTCCTTCTTGGCCTGGCGTTGCTTCACGCGATTATTGGTGCTTCATCGTGGGAAGCCGGCAGGCTCGAAGCTAGCCAGGGGCATGGAGGCGGCTATATCGGAGCCGCAATTCTCGCGTTATTCGTGAATGCCCTTGGTGCTGGAGGCGCCGCAGTTGCCCTAACAGCCTGGCTCTTGATCGCCCTTATCTTAACGCTGGGGGTCTCCGTCCCCGATTTGTTGGGGCACGGTCTTAGGTGGACAACATGGCTGCGCGAACTGCTTTCGAACCAGTTCAAGATGAGCCCTATGGTGGAGCCTGTCCCGCCCTCATCCCGTACAGTTCAAACTGCAAGCTCAATTCTCGTACAAGAAGAGAAACCCGAACCTCCAGAAGCGGTTAGGGATCGGGTTGTCCTTGAAGACACCGCGCCACAATCGCGTGAATGGGTCCTTCCTGAGTTGGGAGAGATATTGGAGGCCGGGGCTGTAGGGAGGGCGGATGAGACATTCGATCGGGAGCGAGGTCGCTTGATTGAAGAAACGCTGCATTCGTTCGGCGCTCCGGCTCGTGTGGTGGAGATAAACCGGGGACCGGTGATTACACAGTTTGGAGTTGAACCGGATTTTTTAGAAAGCCGAGGCGGCAGACGAACAAAGGTGAAGGTAAGTAAAATATCCGCCCTTGCGGATGATCTTGCACTTGCGCTTGCGGCGCCCTCAATCCGCATCGAGGCGCCTGTGCCAGGGAAGGGCTACGTCGGTATTGAAGTACCGAACATTGAAGTTTCGCTGGTCGCGTTGCGGGATGTTATGGAATCCTCTCCGTACAAAAAAATTACTTCATCCCTGCGCATTGGCATGGGGAAGGATGTTTCTGGCAATGCCGTAGCCGCGGATTTGGCCGCTATGCCCCACCTGCTCATCGCCGGCACGACGGGATCGGGGAAATCGGTATGCGTCAATGCCATTATCTCGTGCCTCCTCCTGCAGAATACACCGCAGGATTTGCGTTTTGTGATGGTCGATCCGAAACGGGTAGAGCTTACCTATTACAACGGAATCCCTCACCTTCTTTCCCCGGTGGTCGTCGATCTAGATCGCGTCGTTCCTGCCCTGCAGTGGGTCTCCCGGGAGATGGATCGAAGATATCATTTGTTCTCAAAAGAAGGTGTTCGCAATATTGATGATTTCAACCGCCGCATGGAGCATATCGAGGGGCGGACGATGCACTTCATCGTCGTGGTCATCGATGAGTTGGCAGACTTGATGATGCTTGCTCCTGACGAGACCGAGCGTGCCATCACACGTCTCGCACAGTTGGCTCGTGCCACCGGGATTCATCTTGTGATTGCCACACAGCGCCCTTCTGTAGACGTCGTGACCGGATTGATAAAAGCAAATTTCCCTGCGAGAATTGCTTTCGCGGTGGCTTCATCGGTTGACAGCCGCGTCATCCTCGATCAACCGGGAGCTGAACGATTGCTTGGCAGGGGGGATATGCTCTTCCAGGCGCCGGATGCGGCTGCTCCTATCCGCATGCAGGGCGCATTTGTTTCAGAAACCGAATTGGCGAGGCTAATCCGATATTGGAAATTTGCCGACCTGGGCGGGGAAGCGACGCAGCCGACGGGCGTTGAACCTTCGGAGGGCATCCCCCCCGGTGCGCCGCTTACGCAGGCGCCACTCTGGGATGAAGGAGCGGAAGGGGATTCGGATCTCGATCCACTCTTTGATGATGCTGTGCGCATCGTGCGTGAGATGCGGCGAGCCTCAATTTCACTTCTCCAGCGTCGTCTCCGCATAGGCTATACACGCTCGGCTCGGTTGGTGGATCAAATGGAAGAGAAGGGCATCATCGGGCCAGCTCAACGGGGTTCACAACCTCGGGAGGTGCTGGATTATGGCTCCCTGGAGGGGCCTGACGTGGGTGCCTAGGGTGAGAGCAGACAGAGATTCAATACTTAGAGTGCGCCGATTTTCACTTTATTGCGTCGGAAGCTCTACGGTGATATGATATCAAGCGAGATTTAGGATACCAAATCATCATCCGAAACCCTCTCGAATGAGAGAAAGGGGTGATTTTGGGAAGAAAAAACCCGTATCTCGGTTTCACCCAATTCCTTAAGGAGGAAGAAGAAATGCAGAAGAAGATGTTGGCTTTGTTTTCGCTGTTGCTCGTAGCTGCTTTTGTGCTCGCAGCTTGTGGCGCACCTGCGGAAGAGCCGGCGGCTGAGGCTGAATATAAGGTCTGCCAGGTCACCGACGTCGGTGGTATCGACGATCGCTCCTTCAATGCCACAGCATGGAAGGGCATCCAGGATGCCATGGATCAGCTTGGTGTCGATGGCGCATTCCTCGAGTCGCAACAGCAGACTGACTATGAGAAGAACATCAATGCCTGGATAGAAGAGGACTGTGATCTGATCGTGACCGTCGGCTTCTTGCTCGGTGATGCTACCGGTGCCGCTGCGGACGCGAACGCGGACCAGAAGTTCTCCATCGTCGACTTTGCCTACGATCCCACGAAACCGAATGTAGTTGGGCAGGTGTTCGCCGTCAACGAAGCAGCTTTCCTGGCTGGCTACGTAGGTGCCGGTGTGAGTGAGACAGGCAAGTTGGGCACCTTTGGCGGCATTCAGATCCCGCCAGTGACCGACTTCATGGATGGGTACGTACTCGGCGCAGCCTATTACAACGAGGTGCACGGGACGGACGTTGAAGTTCTTGGATGGGATCCCGCCTCGGCGACAGGTCTCTTCACCGGAAACTTCGAGAGCACGGATGACGGCCGTGCTATGGGCGAGTCGCTCATGGACGAGGGTGCCGACATCATCATGCCCGTAGCTGGACCCGTAGGTCTCGGAACCGCTGCTGCAGCGCAGGAGCGCGGCGGCGTGTACATTGTAGGTGTCGACAACGACTGGGCTATCGTGAATGAAGATTATGCAGACATCACGCTCACCTCGATCCTGAAGAACATGGACAAGGTAACGTTCGCCGTTATCGAGTCCGTGCTCGACGGCACTTTCGAGGGTGGTTTGGCTTTCGGTACTCTGGAAAATGGCGGTGTGGGTCTTGCCCCGTTCCATAATCTAGAGTCGATGGTTTCGGCTGAACTGCAGGCAGAACTCGATGACCTCGCAGCGAAGCTCATCGCTGGCGAGATTGCCTCAAAACCGTAGTTGCAGTAGATAAGAACTGTAAAAAGGGATCAACCATTTGGTTGGTCCCTTTTTTTGGTACACATAGCATGTGCGACAGTTAGGAGAGGAGGCCCTCTGAGAATGATGATGCGACGAATGGCTAAGTGTAGGTTTACTTCATGAAGGTTATTTTGTTTTCAATTCTGTAGAGACATCGCATGCTATGTCTCTACGTCGTGAATGCTCGGGATCACGCCTGAATGGGTGCGGCAGATTGAGAACCAATGTGCTTGGAAACCGGGGTCGGAGGAACATAACGCGGTATCTATCTCATTACTTATTTCTGTCAAATCTCGATGTGATGTCATGCATAATGGCTGGAAGGGTGCTTATCTTGGCCAGAGATGTGCATGTTCTGGATTTGTAAATAGGGAGCGACTTGATATAAAATGATTTTTCTACGAAAAATTTGACCCCACAAAGAGCAGGTGAATATGGCTCCAGTCCTTGAACTCAAGAACATCACCAAACGATTCCCCGGTGTCCTGGCAAACGATCACATTAATCTAACCCTTGAAGAAGGAGAAATTCACGCGCTTCTCGGTGAAAATGGCGCTGGAAAGACGACGTTGATGAACATCCTGTACGGGCTCTATGAGCCTGACGAGGGAGAAGTCTATGTCCGTGGCAAGGAACTTGAAGTTGACGAACCGAAAGACGCCATTGCCGCAGGCGTGGGGATGGTCCATCAGCACTTTATGCTGATTCCAGTCTTTACCGTAACTGAAAACGTGATGCTTGGAGATGAAACCCTAAAAGCGGGCGATTTCCTCGATCGTGCAGCTTCCGCGTCTCGAATACGAGAGATTTCCGAATCGTATCATCTGGATGTCGATCCAGACGCATATGTCCGCGACCTCCCTGTAGGTGTGCAGCAGCGAGTGGAGATTATCAAGCTCCTGTACCGCGAAGCTGACATCCTGATTTTCGATGAACCTACTGCAGTATTAACGCCGCAGGAAGCTGATGAGCTGTTCAAAATTATGCGATCGCTCGTGGAGCAGGGGAAGTCCATTATTTTCATCACCCACAAGCTAAGAGAGGTTCTCGATGTTGCCGATCGAATCACGGTTCTTCGCGGCGGGAAGGTTGTAGGGTCGACGACCCCGGCGGAAGCAGATAAGCGGAAGCTTGCCGAGATGATGGTTGGACGAGACGTGCAGCTCACACTGGAAAAATCTGACGCGCAGATTGGCGACCCCGTACTACAGGTTGAAGAGCTTGAAGTCATGGATGATCGTGGGCATCTTGTCGTCGATAAGGTCTCGTTTGATGTGCGTGCCGGTGAGATCCTGGGAATAGCGGGGGTTCAAGGAAATGGACAGACGGAACTTGTCGAAGTCCTTACGGGGATGCGGAAGTCTATCTCCGGCAGCGTCAAAATCCTGGGTGAGGAGGCGACTGGGGCAACCCCACGTCAGGTGACTGAGATGGGTACAGCACATGTGCCAGAGGACCGTCAGCGCGATGGGTTGGTGCTGACTTTTACGGTGGCAGACAACCTTGTGCTCAATACTTACTATCAAGAACCCTTCACCAAAGGTGTCATCATGCAGGATGCGGTGATACGGGATGAAGCCGAAAAACTCATCGAGCAGTTTGATATTCGGACACCCAGCGCGTTTACGACAGCGGGCTCTCTTTCGGGCGGAAACCAGCAGAAAGTGATCGTGGCCAGGGAGTTCTCGCGCCCGATCAGGCTGCTGGTCGCCTCACAACCTACGCGAGGATTGGACGTGGGTTCCATCGAATACATTCATGGCAGGATCCTCGAGAAACGCGACGGGGGAGCGGCTGTCCTGCTCGTCTCTCCTGAACTTGATGAAATCATGCAGCTTTCCGATCGTATTGCCGTGATGTCCCGGGGGAAGATTATCGACATCGTCGATGCCGATAAAACTTCAAAGGAAGAGGTGGGCCTCTTGATGATGGGGGTTACCTCAGACGAATCCGAAGAAGTCGTGGCCTGATAATTACAAAGTCCATAATCCATAAGAGGTATTGACTTGAAAGAAGAAAAAAAATCCAAAATCGATGATGCGGGTCGGATTCTGATCGAGGAGCTCAATGCTGGTCCTTCTGAGGATCTGCCAAGATGGCGTCGTGTGGGGCAAACACTACTCATCCCAGTGCTGGCAGTTCTAACGGGTCTCATCCTGGGGGCAATTCTTCTCATCGTATCTTCCGAATCGGTTTGGGCGGGTTGGGGTGAATCTCCCGCCGCCGGTCTTAGAGCTATGTTCGATGAGATCCGTATCGCGTATGGCGCTTTGTTTACAGGTTCATTTGGAAGTCCTGCAAGGATGATCGCCGCTTTGCAAGGTGGCGACGCTTTGGAGATCCGCCGAGCCTTTAACCCCTTCCTGGAGGGATTGGTCGCAAGCACACCCTTTATCTTTGCAGGTCTTGCCGTGGCGTTCGGTTTCAACGCTGGGCTCTTCAACATTGGTGCGGAAGGACAGCTCTTTATTGGCGCAACTTTTGCGGCCTGGGTCGGTTTCTCGTTCACGGGGCTTCCACCGATCATCCACATCCCCCTCTCTTTTCTTGCCGGAGCTTTAGGAGGCGCCATCTGGGGATTTATCCCCGGCTGGCTCAAGGCAAAAACGGGGGGGCATGAGGTCATCAACACCATCATGATGAATTTCATCGCTTTCAGGTTGGTGGAATGGCTGCTGCGCGGTCCGATGCAAAGACCAGAATCCTTCGTCCCCATCAGCCCTGACGTTCAAGAATCCGCCATGCTTCCCCGGTTCTTCGAATCTCCGATACGATTCCATTTCGGGTTTTTCGTTGCCTTGTTCATGGCCTGGGTGGTGTACTGGTACCTGTTTCGGACCAAGTGGGGTTTCGATCTTCGAACCGTCGGTGCGAACCCCAATGCGGCGAAATACGCCGGTATGAGCATCGTTATGGTGACTGTGCTGGCCATGTCGCTCTCGGGTGCGCTGGCGGGGATGGCGGGTTCGAACGAAGTGCTTGGGTTGAACCACAACCTCGCGCTCGCTTTCTCATCGGGATATGGATTTGACAGCATCGCCGTCGCCTTGCTCGGGAGGAGTCATCCGCTCGGGGTTGTCCTGGCAGCGTTGCTATTCGGTTTTCTGCGGAGCGGTGCTACAAACATGCAGGTTGCTGCGGGTATTCCCGTGGATATCATCTCCGTCCTCCAGGCGTTCATTCTGGTCTTCATCGCAACACCCGCCATCATCCGCACGATATACAGGTTGAAGCAGCCTGTTGGATATCGAGAAGGCCGCTTCATGCGCGGATGGGGAGGAGATTGAGCCATGGCAACCACAACGATGGACCGAGACGTTAGAACTTCATCCCGCAGTACCAGGCAGATTGTCATCGGCGTTATATTGCTCATCATCGCTTTTGCCATCTGGGCAATATTCGGGAGTCAAGTGGAATCAGGCGTGACGACCACATTTGTTCTCACGCCGGGAGGGATCGAGTCGAACCTCCCCGACTGGATCATACCGGCGAGTTTGACGCTCAACTTCCTCGCCTTCGCATGTGCCTTCGCGGGTGCATATCAACTTATACGCGGATTTGGTGAGCGTCAGAATCTCGCGCTGGGGGGTATTGCGGGCGTATTTATCTTTGCTTTCCTCGTCTGGGCAGCAGCTGATAATTCGCTCAACATCGGTGGATTGATGAACAGCACGCTCAACAAAGCTGTGCCCATCACGCTGGGGGCGATGTCCGGGGTGCTCTGCGAGCGGGCCGGGATAGTCAATATCGCCATTGAAGGCATGATGCTAATGGGCGCCATGGTCGGAGCCCTCGTGGGAAGCATCACCGGAAACATCTGGCTCGGGATCCTGGGAGCCGTAATTGCAGGCGGACTGCTTGGCCTGGTTCATGCCGTGCTTTCCATCAAGTACCTGTTAGACCAAATCATATCGGGCACGGTAATCAACATTTTTGCTGGAGGGTTGACTGCGTTTTTCTCGGCAAAATTTATGCAGACCTATCAGGAATTGAACAATCCAGGAATATTAAGACCCTTCGAGATCCCGATCCTGTCAAAAATCCCGATTGCAGGACCAATTTTGTTCAACAACAATCTCTTCATCTATGCTATGTTTTTCTTCTTGATCGTTCTAACCGTCGGCTTGTTCTCCACTCGGTGGGGTCTGCGGCTTCGTTCGGTGGGGGAGCACCCCAAAGCGGCGGATACGCTCGGAATTAACGTCTTCCGCACTCGCTATATGGCCGTGTTGCTCGGCGGGATGATGGCCGGCTTCGCCGGTGCCTATTTCACGCTTGGATCTGTAGGACGGTTTGATGAGTTTATGACGGCTGGGAAGGGGTTTATCGCCCTCGCCGCCATGATCTTCGGCAACTGGACCCCGTTCGGTGCGTTTGGCGCCGCGCTGCTTTTTGGTTTCTCCGAGGCATTAGCAGCCAAGCTCGCCATCCTTGGTGTACGAATTCCATCTGAATTTCTGTTGATGACACCCTATATCTTGACGATGGTCGTACTGGCGGGTTTCGTTGGGCGAGGGCAGATGCCGGCGGCGGATGGCCAGCCTTACGAGAAAGAGTGACGGAGCTGGTCGCATAATAGACGCCGTTAATTAAGAACCCTGAGCGCCGTTGGGATGACACCTGCGGCGCTCTTTGTTTATTAATATATAAGGAGAGAAGTTCGTGGATATTCTTTTACATGCACAGGCTCCCCTTATGCCAGTGAACTCTGTTTCCCTACTCCCTATTACAGGATGGAATATTGAAGGATTAGGAGGTCACGAGAGCCCCGCTTTATGGCTCAATGTAGCCTGGTAAAGAGCTTCCCAATTCCACGGTCAGAGTAAGGAAATCTGAGGGATCACGACCAGGAAGGGCATGGCTTAAGTAAATTCGGTTCTCCTCCAAATACTGTGGAAAGGTTACATAAGTTGAAATAAGCAGACACCTGCCGGAAGTGTTATCTTTGGGAAACGGAAGTTCTCATCAACCGATTTCCCAAAGGATCCGACAAGT
>SDBS01000356.1_pt1 | contig 43078 bp, 74 predicted proteins | sample 2277091 | NCBI WGS metagenome assembly SDBS01 (sample SAMN10404972, study PRJNA504765) | marine sediment metagenome | isolation source: marine sediment core GS10_PC15, 163 cmbsf | place: Arctic Ocean: Southern Knipovich Ridge | collected 2010
ATCCCCAATAACAAAGTCGCCTCCATTCGGAACGGCGTCAACATAAGCCGGATTTACAACAGCGACTCCACCATCTATTCTTAAACGCATACCAGCTACATCAGACATTGAAGCTATAACGTTATACCATTGGCCGGCATTCCAGCTAGTAGCCACAGTTATTAAAAAATGCCATACTCCCCCAACAATAGAAGCCAAAACTAATGCACCGTTTGCTGCATCAAGATAAACTCGAATATAATCGGCACCACCAACGAATTTCCCGAAAAGACGTAAATTAGCTCCGGAGGCACTACTGAAGTCCTGGTCTAGCTTGAACCTGAAGCTGATATACAGCTTGGCTGCGGCATTGTGAATCGCACCGCAGTTAATATTTGAGTCGGCAGCCCCGGTAAACCTAACCCCCTCGACTGTCGTGCCCTTCCTGGCGCCGGTGAGGGTCAGACCATGCCCCTCCTGGAGAGACGAGGGCAGGCCGGCGTTATCCCGTATTGCCGGAGGTAACCACAATTCTCTGTACGTTACCGGGAATGGCGTATTTGGTAATGCTATCGTCATATCGCTAACCCCAAATTCAAGATTTCATTTATCCAGCGGGAGTAATCCCGAACTTGCTTGGCAGTAAAGGCACCTTCGATGAGGGTGACCATGAGGGGCTTGGAGATGTCATAATTGGTAGGGGTAGAGTTACTCCCTATATAGGCAGTTGCAGCTCCCCCAGCTATAGCACCCAACCCTGTATCTATCCCAATGAGAAGCCCATTAACGTATAGCGAGAGTATGCCCGCTAGAGTTGCAGTCCCTATAAATATCAAGTATTCATCTATCGTAGGCCTTACGGTATAGTCAACTTCCGCGGCTACCCCACCTCCATTAACATAAAACTCAATCCTATTTCTACCAGCTGAGTACTGAAACTGCAAAAGATTGGTAGCGTCTACTCTTAAAAAAGCGAAAGTGAAAGTACCGGCCCCCGTTATTGTATCATAGGTAGACTTCATCTTTAGCACTTCAATAAATGTCCAGGCCAAACTAAGAACCATCCCATCGCTACTCTCTCCACGGTCATTACGCCCGTCCAGGCTCAATACCGGCTGCTGAACTTGCCCCCATGCCCAGGTAGCGGTGGTATCGAGTGTGCCATTATTCCCATCAACTCCCCGGTCATAGGCTGTGACGCCTCTCCCTTCATCCAGGAGGTATTCATTATCTACTGTGGCCGGCGGAACGCCGGCATATAAATTATATTCCTCGTTTGCAGTAAGGTCATTCCCCTCCTCACTAAAGTAGTCCACTATGACGCCCTCAAAGCCCGTACCAGCGCCGGGGTCATCATAATCGAGGAAAACAATATCCCCTCCATTTGGAGCCGCTATTACTGAAACATCGGTAACAACAGTGCCGTTATCAACTATAAATCTGACTGCGTTTGCATCAGAGATGGAGGCGTAGACCTGGTACCATTGTCCGGCGGTCCAGCTGGCAATATCCGCAACCCCATTCTGAGCCGCAATAGTAAAGTCCTGGGCACCGCCGTCCTCGCCCTCAAAGTAGAGCTTACCATCGGCTGCCCTGAATACCAGCCACAGGTAATGAGTGGCATCAAGGTATTTGCCCCAGATGAACTGGTCAGTAGCAGCTGCCGAGCTAAAATCTTGGTCAAACATGAACCGGAAAGAAACCCAGAACTTCACGGCATTATCGTGTTGCGCCCCGTAATTGACATTGGATGTGTTGGCTCCAGTACCCCGCACCCCATCGCAGGTCGTGCCCTTCCGGGCGCCCGTGAGGGTAACGAGGTTCCCGTTATAGCGACTATCCAGCATAGAGGTATTGTCCCTGATCCCCCGAGGGAGCCAGAGGTTCCTGTATGTCAGCGGGAAAGGTGCCCGGGTAAAATCAATGGCCATCAGGCAATCTCCTCACGGTATTTCTTAAGAAATTCAAACTACTCCTCCGGTACCGGACTGGGGTACCGGGCTTCCAGCTCATCGAGCAGGTCCTGGGCATCCACCCGGATACGCTCCAGCTTGGTAATCTGGGATTGGTGCTCCCCTATCTGGTTATTGCAGTGTGCGATGATATCGCTTTGCTGTTTCTTAGTCTCAGCGGTCTTATCGGCTACCAGAACTTCCTTACGCTCCACCAGGAGCTCGGCGTCTGTTTTTTCTATTGGCATTACCATAACAGTCCTCCTTTATGGATGAAGATGATAAGTTACTTTAATTTTTAACGTGCTGGTGCCGACACTATCGGCTATCGCAGCCTTAAGTATGCTGTTGGCAGGGATTACTATTCCAGATACCGCGACTACCAACGACGAGACTTGCGCGCCGCTCCGGGTAAAACCAGTCTCTGCCCAGAGAGTATTACCCGCTCCAAAGTAGAGGGCGAGTTGGTAGTCAGCGTTAGCACTCATGTCGCTAATAATTACTTCTTTTATGCTATAATTAGTTGCGATCTGGTTAATGGGTATTACCTGGGTGAGAGCTCCCAAGGTCCAGCCTCCACCGTTGGCCGGTATCGCTACAGGTCCCGCCAGTGTCGGGTAAACGAATTGCTCGAACAAACCTTCCGTCTGTAAAAGTTCGTCGAAAGTCAAACCATCTACAATTCCTTCTCGTCTAAGCATTTTATATCACCATCAGTACCACCGCGAAAGCGTCCACTGTTACACCCCCGGCATGGTTTGACATTGTTATCGAGAACCGGGCCTGCAAGCCCTGGGCAATCTCTCCCAACTTGTAACTATAAACTGCATTAGCCGCCGGCGTGGGAATAGCGGCTAACACCGGGTCTAGCTCCGTAGTAAAGGTAACCAAGTCATTCGCCCGAGTCTTGCTCCAGCTGGGAGTGAAAGTAGCAGTAGCGTGCAAAGGCAGGTACATATTTACATATACTTCCCTAATAGTAGCCCCCAAAGCATCGAACTCAAATAAAATAATGGTATTGGCTTGAATCGTGTCCATCTCGTTAAAGAACGGCACCTGGACCAGTATCCCGGAGATCTGGTCATTGATATTGGCTGCCCGCAGGTCAATAGTGTGGTCGGTAACCACTGCCCCAACTGAGTTATCGATTACCCTGGCATTGCCAACGATATTGATTGTGCCCCCGGTGCAGTTAGCGTTAATCAGGATATCGACACCATGAGCATAGATGTCCAGGGTGCCGCCGGTCATTGCGTCAATCTCCAGGTAACCGCTAATTCCTCTAACGAGCACGTCCCCGGCAGCCTGAGCGGTTAAAATCAGCCCGCCGCTAAACTCCTTAAAACTAACCCTATTCGGAGAGCCAATAATGACTGTTGCTGTCCCGTGAATCGAAGTGCAGTGGTCAAAGTCGGCATAATCGGTGTTCCCTGTAGCTAACGTAATACCAAGACCGCCGAATAGGGCACATTTCCTTGCCAAACCTCGGAAGCCAGACATGGGAATTGGTAGGGTGCTAACGAATATACAGTCCTTAAAGGTAGCAAGCCCTACTCCCCCCTGAACGCCGGTAATAATTAGACCCTCAAAGTAAGAATCGTCAACATCTTGGCCACCTAGATTAAGGATATCCCCAGCAGCTTCATGCTCATTTCCAGTGAAGCAGTAATGATTCATCGTGGCGGTAAGGACTAATGTCCCGTGAATTTCAATTGTATGAAGATTGCGGGCTGTCAGTATGGTAATAACATCGGCTATGACATCGCTGGGGAGCTGTGCTGTGCCTACCGGCCACTCAATTCCTGCTACCCCTGTAATAGAGTCAAAGAATACTCTGTCGAAGTAGTTTAGTGATCCTATACTCATGTTTTCTCCTTACACTACCGCCGGCAATATCGCGGATGCCTGCTTCCAGTTTACTCCCCAGTGATTATTTCCCAGGTCACGGTAGGGATTGTTTAGAAAGTCACCTGGCTGATTGCCAAAACCGCAGCGGTTACCATCGATAAAAGCTATACTCGAGCCTGGATTTATAAAGGTTATCGCCCCGCCGGCGACGTCGGCGGCTAGGATATGCCTGTTGTCAAAGATGCCTTCAAGAACCGCCGCGCCAATAACATCTATCCCTATGCCTCCAACCCTGTCAAAGATATTGCTGGGCTTCCCGGGAACACCAAGGCGACCCCTGGTAGCGTTATGATCAATCCTGATACCGTCCCTGGTAAGGCCTTGTCCAAATATACAGGCGTAGGCATTAAGATAGGGGGCATCGAAGGTAGCGGGGACCCGGATTCCGTCCTGCCCGGTCGTGTGGCTCCAGCCGAAGGAACAATGGTGGGCATTCAACCCCCAAACTCCCGCTAAGCTACCCACGTGTATCCCGCCCTTCGTGGCGCCGGCACCTATCTCATGATAGGCTATCTCTACATAGTTTGCCGTTACATCGAAAAAGGCAGTGTCCCCAGCCGGGACGCCAGCCACCCAGTTCACGCTCTCGAACTGCAGGCCTATTATGTGGACCATACTCTTGTTAACCACTACCGGCCATACCTCAGTTGCCGGCGACCAATAGTCAAGGACAATGATGTAGTCATTACGGTCATTACGGCATCGATCCAATGCCTCAGTGTAGGTGAGCAAGGGACGATAAAAGCGTCTGCCATGCCAGGCGTCATTCCCGGCTATCCCGTCAAGATAGAAGATCTGGCCAACCTTGCCCCGGAGCTGTATGGCTTCTTGTATGATTGCCAGGCGTCTTAAAGTTCCTTCTTCATCTATCATCGTTACACCTTTTTAAATACGCACCAGTCATAGCCTTTGGAAGCCCCTGCTATCCTCTCTATGCTAATCCGCACCCCGTATCTATTCGGCTCAAGCTTGATATTCTTCAACACCGGCTCCTGCACTCCATCGAAAGCCAGCTCGTCTTTCTTTTCCTTATCTCCAGTGGGATTTATACGATAATAAAGCCTGACTATCACCGTCTCATTCACGGTCTGGTTACTGAAGTTAATTTGCACCTTCTTGGGTAAAAAGACTCCCAGGGGGGTCTCATTTATGTAAACGTCATACTCGGTATTGATGACGGGGGTAGCTACTGTCCCCCCAGTCTCGGTAAGGGTAAGGATGGCATTTACCAGGTTGAATATCTGGTTAACCCTTCGGTATATATGTCTGAGAGTTCCAATCAGATCTATTCCATCCATAGCTACACTCCAAACCGTTGTCTTTCCATGTCAAATATCATCTGCCACTCCTCTCTCGCAAGTGACCTCCCCCAGACTCTAGGTCTCCACTTTCTCCCTTTATACCAGTCCTGGTCTTTGGTATATCTTGCTCCTATTACCAGGTCTCTATTGCAAGCATCGGGGTCTCTCATCCCATCATCACCATAACTCATCTCAAGTGGTATGGCGTTACGATAGTGTTGGGGATATAGACCACTTCGACTAATACCCAGGAAAGCCCAGCCACTATCGGGAGTCCATCCAGTGCTATAGCACCCGTCTCGACGGTCTCCAGCGCCAAGGCTAAAATGATGATGTCGGTGTTCGAGATAAGCCACCCCTAATCCTGTATCTGTTTCAAGGTAAACCTCCCACCCGTCAAGATCAACTCCATATCTGCCTATTACAATTTTAGGCTTGAAATGCCCGGTATCAACATGGTTAACCCAACCCCCTATGCTATAGTCCCCTGAGGTAAAATCCAAATCCAGGGTATCGGCAGCAAGACAGTCCAGATATACCCCGTCAGCTGCACCAAATCCGACCGTGATAAATTCAAGATAAGGGCATCCAGTAACTAGGTTACCCCAAGCAAATGAGCCACCGCCCGGGACACGTTGAGTCAGTAGATGGTGTGGCCTTGCAATATCGTGAGTTATAACGCCAACACCTTCCCTGAAAGGGAGGTCAAGCAATAAGCGGTGGTCTAGCGATAGCTTATCATAACCTTTTTCCATCACAGCTTCCTGTCCCATCTATCAAACTCCAAAGAAATCCCTTTCAAAATCAAAGACTTGCTTATGGTCATTGAGGGCTAGATGCCTTCCCCAGATACGGGGATCCCACAAAGGCCCTTCCCAGGGATAAAGCGCCTCGTTATCAGCGACACCGATATGAAGATCCCTGGCAACCGCGCTAGCCGGGTTAATATGGACTGCCGTTTCGTCTGGGTCAGTAACCTCAATGCCATTCTTAAACAGCTGGATAGCGGCGCCCGACCTCGACATACCCAGTAGCCACCAGGTATCTATCACGACGTCCCCCGCCGGGCTTTGTGTAGCTTGATGTAAGCCGGCGCCAAGCTGGTTGGTCTCAAAGTACTGTTGACCGGTAGCTCTCACAAACCACCCCCAACCATCGTTGTCCTGCAATCCCTTATACATGATTGCCCTTCCACCTGTTAGCGATTGGGAGTGTACCCAGCACATCATGGCAAAGTCATCACCGATAAAATCAAGGTCAACACAATCAGCGGCAGCACACTCAATAAAGTCAGGCGTGCCTGATGTCAAATCGATATAGGTTAGATTGGATAGCGCTACCTGCCCCCAGGCTATCGTAGCCCCGCGAAGAATCAGGGGATGGTGAGGTCTAGCTATATCCTGTGTCGGGTCGGCGGCACCTCCGGTAGCTTCACGGAATGGCGCCGATAGAAGTTGCTGAAAGTTTATTGGTAGATTATCATATCCTACGCTCATCTTATTATCCTCCTCTTAGGCTTCATAGAATACCTCCCAGCGGAAATCCCTGAAAGCAGCTCCGGCAGTTTGCTGGAGGGTTACCCGCACCCCGAATCTATTAGGTTCAAGGTCAATATTCTTAATTCGGGAAGTCTGGACATCCCGAAACTCTAACTCATCTTTTAATTCCAGGTCACCACCATCTACTATCCTCTCATACCACCTGATAATTACAACGTCTCCCCAGGCCATATTTCGGCAATTTATCTTGACCTTTCTCGGTTCATAGACCCCAAGCGGGGTTTCGTTGATATAGACGGTCTGCTCTAGCGCGGTGGCAGTTAGGTCACCCCCGGTTTCGGTCAATTTAAGGATGGCATTTACCAGGTCAAAGGTGTTGGTAACCAGGTTTATTATTATCGATAGAGCGCTTCCATCCGCAAAGTTAAGTATCCTGAAGAGAGTTCCTGTTGTTATCTGGGAATTAAATAGAGGGTTAACTGTTATCTGGCCGGTGACGGCATTAAAAACCGCTGCCCTTGCCGTCTCATTTCTGGCGGCAGCGGACATAATCAGGATAGTCTTGTCGGTAACATAGTCGTTTATGCCGATGAGACCGCTATCTATCAGGGTTGAGCCGTCGGCGGCGCCGTTAGCGGTGGTAACGCCCTGGTAGACTGTTAATACTCTAACTAGCTCATCTCTGGATAAGGCGTGTCCCCTACTTGCCATTTACATTTCCTCCCTGGATAAGGAGTGTCCCAGACTAATTACCGGTTGGGTGCTGAAAGACCTATCATCACCATAATCGGTTCCTTCCGTGTTGGTGGCTAAAGCCCTGAAGTGGTATTCGATGCCAGGGTCTAGCCCACCTATGACCTGGGAGAAGGTTTCACCTGTCACCTTGCTCTCGGTCGGGGTGGTAAGGCCGTAGCTGGTATCCGTCCCCCACTCAAAACCGCAGTCACAGGCCTCATTCCCATCATCAACTAAGGTGCCGTTTAACGTTGCACTACGCATCAGCTTACCTCCGTGGCCGGGTCGGTTTGAACGGTAGGGAGACCAAGGGTAGTTTCTGACATCAATTCAGGTGCAGCCGCCCTCGCATGAGCTATAATCCGGGATAGGTCATCTTTTATTCCACAGTATGCGCCATAGCTAACATCCCTATCAGGGTTCTCAATAAACTGGTCATCATTTTGGCTATCATCAGCGGTATCTACATAGCCTTGCTGACAAGTCCCCCCTCTCTCAAAATACCAGAGTTTATCTCTGTTGTAGGCGTAGCAAAACCTATCAGTAACAGGAGAAAGACTAGGTGCATTTAACAGATAGGTGTCCGTTGCGATTGTATATTTCTGCCACCGATAGTCGGCAGCAAGGTTACCACCAGAATTTCCCCCCGTTGCCCCGAGATAGACGGTACTAAGGTCTGCCTTGATTGCTGCCGGGCTTGCATACCCCATATAGCTTCTCCCATTCCAGTGCCGGCCTAATATTACAAATGAATTAGCAAATGCTGTCCAGGTATCACCAGGGGAAGCATACCTGACACATTTCCCATGAAATATATTATGGTTAATCTGTTGGGCGGTAGCATAACCCTTTGTGACCCAAACCCAAAGAATATCGTTATCCTCCCACACTAAAGCCCTGGTAAAGGCAGGATAAATGCCGATGAGGAAGTCAGTGCGTTGTGATGCAACCCAGACATTAGTAGCGATAGTATAGATTTCTACCCGGTATCCCCCACCCATTCTTTTGTCACTCTCAGCCCCACCGGTATAGTATTCCCCCTCTGAGCAACAAGCTAATTTTGTTCCATCGGGAGATATTGCCAGTGTTTTATTCAGAAATTTCCGGCCAGCAGGAGTGGAACCAAAATTAGGGGAAGCCAACTGAGTCCATGCGCGAGTAGCCATGTTATATTTCCAAAAATCAGTTTCTTGGTCAATAACATAAACCTCATTCCCTATTATAGGGGAAAGGAATATCCGGACTATGGGGGCGAATGGAAGTGCTACTTCATCTATCCAAGCCATCTATCTACTCCTGAATTACTGCCCAAATAGTAAGCATACCTGCCGCCGGGGCGACTGCGGTCGTTATCCTCAGGCCAACGAAGGGATGCCAATCATCCCAGGCTAATCCTATGGTGTGGTTCTCATTGGCAGCGATATTTATAATCCCGTTTATATTACTAGACATGGGTATATCATGAACGAAGTTACCTATAACCTGGACCTGGCAGGCCACATCGAGTGAGGACTCCACCTTAAAGAGAAACCTCTTGCCCCGGGTCCAGTCAACCATCATGTCGGTGAAAAAGATGCCAATAGCCCTGATGGCACTCATGTAAATCTGCTCCGGTTCTCTAGCTACCCAAGGTGTTGAGACAGAAACTGCTATCCCCGTCCAGGCTTCTTTTAGCTCTTGAAGTAAGAGAATTATGGCTGCCTGTGACTTCAACAAGTCGTCCCACTGTTCCTCAAGAGGAGCAGCCACAGCAGGTTTAGGCGCCAGTAGCTTAGAGACTAGGGCAAAGGTGCCGCCAGCCAAACCGGCGGTAACAATAACCTTACCTGCGCCATATCCATCTTTACCGTTACTCATTTGACACCTCCTGCTTAGAGCACGCCGGCTAAAACTTTATTCCAGGTATCTCCGGGAATTTCATCTCTGGTGGCTAATCCCCACCTGGCTCTAAAAATATTGGTCATGGCGCACTTCAAGATGGTAAACCTGATATTGATGACGGCAGGAACCGTTGCCAGGAGCTTAATCCTGAGCTCGTTTGTTGCGGGGATAAAGCAGCTAATCTCTTTATCTAGGGCAGGGTTAGGGCCAGTAATGCCAAATGCCCAGGTAGGAAACACCACATAGTTAGTAACATAGTCCCTATCAACGGCTATCCTGATGTTATCAGCAGCAGCGGCACCCGGGTCGGCGGACATTGCGGTAAGGATTAGAAACTGCCCGGGTAGTGGGTGAAGTGTCTCGATATCAACCCCAGCCGCCGGCACCGTAACCTGGAAGCCGTGTGTCTCCTCCTGGATAACCTGATATTCCCTGGATATCTGCTCTGCTAGAGGTAAAGGTAATATCCCTTTTTTCACCGTCTCAGCAATACCCAGGTCCTTATTCAGCTTCTGCTCGTCAGGGGTAAGGGTAATGCCGTAGCGGAGCTTATGAGCTATCGTTGGCTTGATAACCCACAGGGAGTAAAGGGTCTTGAAATTGTTAATAGCGGCTGCCGAGCTATTATAGAGGTTATAATAGAGCCGGCTCAAAGCCAGGAGTGAGTATCTGTTCTTAGGCCCCGGGCGTATCACTGGGTCGAACATCGAGCCAGTCAACGCATGAAGAGTGGTATTATCCACCTTGAAGCGCATCTCAACAACATCATTTTGGTCGGGAAGAACCTCGGTTAACCTCAATAGCAGCGGTGAAAATTGCCTCAAGTCCAGAACCGGGGGCGCAGCCTCACTGGCGGCAGCGAGGGTTGTTATCACGTTGGAGTCAGGCAGTTGTTCCGGATGGTATAGCGTCCTTTTTATACTTGCTTCTGTAAACATGATGGTTTACCTCCACTAGACATAGATTACCTCAAATTCCTCAGATGTCCACACCGCCCCTATCCTCTCACCGGTGATCTTCCTGCCAAGAATGGTAATACGGCTGTACTGGTATCCCGGTGTAACGGGGATAGCGGGGGTAGCGTAATTTTCATAAACCTTGACCTTTTCTCCGGGGTCGAGATAATACCAAGCGCCTGGGGTGAAGGCGTAAACCTGGAAGTAGGCTCCGACATTACCGATATTCTTTATCTCCCAGGCAAATTGAATATCAGTGGCAGCCGCCCACTCGTTTACCCAGGTGGTATATACCCGCTGCCAATTTGCCAGTGCCGCCCAATAGACATGCCCCGACCGAAACTCGGCATCTATAACATCCGTTGGTGGCGGTTCACCTGGTGGCGGAGGAGGTGGCGGTGCCGCCTCAACCTCTCTGGTTGCCAAGTAGAATGCTAGCCCTGCCAATCCCAGTCCCCCTACCACCGCTATTGCCTTTCCATCACCCATTTTATGACCTCCCAAAAATATTGCCTACCAACGTTGCCGCTGATAGGCAATATCACTTTGCGTATATCTTCGGCAAACGCTCCGAAGCGATGCTATTCACTTTTACCCAGGTCTATTCAGCTGGGGGTCCCTCATCTGGGGGTCCCTCATCTGGAGGTGCCTCATCTGGGGGTCCCTCATCTGGAGGTGCCTCCTCCTTGTCTTTCCCCTTGCCTTCCCCAGATGGCTCAGGTTCAACAACCTCCGACTCCACCAGCCTATCAGCCAGAGCGGCTTTACCTTCATCAACACAATAGCCTATACCCTGGTTCCGGCATGCTTTGGCCAGCTGCTCTTTAGACAACCTCATAAGCTCTTTCTTCGGCATCTAAAACCTTCCTTACGGCGCCAGCGTGAGCATGAAGAAGAGGCTATCCCCTAGTACTCCCGCTGCACTCCTTCTATCTTGGAACATGAAGCCTGCATACTGAGAGAGCACGGTACTAGCACACTCGGCTTGAGTGGCTATTGTGCCATCATCGGAAAACCAGACACCAACCTCACCGGCAACAGCACCGAGACCGCCACCTGCGTGAGCAATCCCCAGACATGGCCCCCAGGTCTGGCCCCAGAAGAAGTTGTTAATGGTAACATCAATTAGCGGGATACAGACAGATTGCTGAGAAGATGCACCAACAGGGCCACCCGCTCTGGTTGTTATATTGTTGTAGGGATTGTGCATCACGTCACAGCTATCGGCGCCAGCGATCCTCAGGGCGCGGGTAAGCGGGTCTTGCAGGTGGAAAAGGGTATCAGCACCAACCGGTGCATCGTTGTCTCTAATCCTGAGCAGGGTAATGGCTGGCAAGACAGCCGCGCCATCAAAGGCAGCGAAGTATCCGCCTCTATACTCATTCACAACCGGAGCGGCGGTAACAAGTTGCACGGTTAGATCGCCGATAGCGCCAACGACGGTTGCGTTAAGCATCTCCAGCATCGTGCCGCCGTCACCCTCTCCCCGCTTGTTGCCCAGGGCGGATATAGCCCGGCAATAATGGAATACCCTCAGACCGACCTGAATCCTGTAACCTATAGGATACAGGGCTACGGCACTTTGTGCCCAGATACTCTGTTTCATCTCATTCCTCCCTTATGCGTTAGTTTTTATTACTATGCCGGCATTCTACCGGTCCGTGACGCCTTTGGATTAACCCTTCATCTCTATTCTGATCCCGGTCAGAGCTGCGACCAGGGCATTGGCGGGAATAGCCGTCCCGTTATCTCGGACAATCATCATTCCCTTCTCGTTCCAGATAAGGCGTGGCCTCTCCAGCTTCGGGATAGCGTAGAAGAACGGCATTTCCATTGGCACACCTACGCCGGTCTCCTCATGGATATAGGGGAAAACGGTACCGAAACTAAGAGGATTATCCAGGTATTCAGTGGGGATTAAACCCTTGGGGTGATAATCACCGGCGATCAGGAGCCCTGTCAGGGCAAGATCCCCGGGAGCTGGGTCAGTCTTGATACCGATACCCTCCACCAGCAATGCGTTGAGGTTATCCCAGTCAAAGAAGAGATTCTCATCGGCGTCGGCAACCCTGCCGGTATCATACCGGAACTGGTAATCGCCCATTATGCCGTCAGTGGCAACGAGATTATAGGCGAAGCGGATAAAGGGGTTTATCTTGGGGATTGACTGGTCTTTACCGCCAGGCAGTGTTTTCCAGGACTTGCCTGTTACCGGTATCGGGTCTTTAGCCAGGGTAAGGGTTCGATTCCTGGCTCTTTCGGTCAGGTATGCCGGGAATACCATCGTGCCGAAGACAGTGGGAAGCTCGGTCTCCTTATAGACGTAGCCCCATGCCTTGATGCGGTAATTTCCGGTGATATTGGCATTTCCAGCCAGGCACTCAAAGGTGATATGCTCGTCATATTTGAGGGTGGTTGAGAGCAAGGGGTTATTGCTCATCGGGGTACCGAAGCTATAGAGTTTACCTCCCCAGATTGCCCTCTTATTCGGCGCCATGTTTGAGGAGTAGATACCTGACAGCGAGACATACTCGCTATATCTCTGCCCGTCAAGCACCGGGATAATTTTCCTCAGCAGCTCCTCTGCGCCACCGTCGATCGGAGAAGATATCTCCATGTAGACCACCTCGGCGCGCTCATCGTGTTCTATCTCGCCGAGAACGGCCCTGGGGTTTGGCCTTACCCAGGTATTAGCCACCTGGACGCCAGTGTGGGTATAATCAGCCAATAGTCTCATTTCATAGTGTTCCATCGTTTATCTCCCGTTTCATTTGGTAGATTTATAATGGCTCGACCTTTTATTAAAATTCAATGCCGACCGGGGCAAGGGCTCCTGCCCCTGCAGGTTTTCGTGGCCGCCAGGTAGCAGGTGCCGTCTTGGTAAACCTGTGGGTTAACTTTCTGCCGGCCAGCTGAGAGCCACTAAGGACAGCCCTGGTCGCCCAGTCTCCTTTTAGCCAGCCCATCGCCGCCCCCAGGATACCGAGGATTGGCACACCGTAGTTAAGATAGGTGCCGTATCGGGCCATAATCCCCACCGCCCCACGCTTATCATCGGCATTCTGGACGAACTGATCAGCGGCACCAACGGCTCCACCAACCACTACATCTGTTCCGACCTTTACCCAATTAGTTCTCATTCTACTGCCTCCTTTTTCTACTGGGGAAGAACTCCGCTGTAAAAAGGAAAGCCGGGAAGACCGACCTTTCCACAGTCGGGGCTCTTCCCGGCTTTAGTACCACTAATAATAAAACAGTTTCTATTTTTTTGTCAAGTGCTACTCTATTAAATCACCTCCCTACCGGTTTTTTCCTGGTCAGCATGATACCCACCCCCGCTACCGCCCCGACCCCTAATATTATAGCCAGTATCCCGATAGCTACTCCCGCGGGCTCGCCCCAATCTATAGTCTTAATCTCTTTAATCAGGAAGGTAAGGGCTACTATAAAGAGAATGGCTAATACCACTACGATGATAATTGCCCAGGGCACCGGCGACGCGGTGGAGGTAGCTATGATACGATAGTTTGTCCAAAACATCGGGGTGGTGTCCTCATAAACTTTTAGATTAAGCATCTCTGCGTCGTGGTTGGCTACCTCCTTGGCCAAGGAATCAGCTATCTTTTTGCCTAACCAGGTAGTTCCTGGGATTTGCTCTGGCCACAGCTTAAATTCAAAGGTGCATATCTCTGCCTTGCCGACATAAGTTTTACTTCGGGGATACTCGGTATGCTGGATTAGCTCATACGCAGGGGGGAACTCGGTCGTAACGGTGCATAGAATCCCCTCATAGGTGGCAATAATTGAGCTACCGGGATTCATAACGACCGTGGCAACCTGACCTCGCTCCCACTCAGAGTATTCATAAGCCATGGTTCCCTGCCTTTTACACTAGTAGTTCAGCTTTAATCGTCCAGTTCCCTGACTTATCCAGGTCGAATCTTCCGCCTATGAAGTGATGCTCCGAGCCGGGGGGGGTATATGGCCAGGTATCTGCGTCGTAATAGCTCTCTCGGACTATGCCATTGGGGTCTCTTACCGTCCATCTTATGCTCATCTGCTTGGCGTCAGGCGCCGTATAGCGCCCGTGAATATGGACAAGTCCTCTGGTGCCAATTGGAATATTGGTGGCGGGGATATTTTTTCTATCGCCGTTATATTCCAATTCCTTCCTGGTTATAGCCCCTTCCAGAGCAAAAACGGTGGCCAGGATTCCCTCGTAGGTAGCAACGACAGCAGCAGGAGAAGCCATGACCGCACCCCCGATATCACCTCGCTCCCACTCGGGATTATAGTCATAAGCCATTTAATCTACCTCCCTATTCCTATTTTCGGGGTCATTACCATAGTTACTGCCACACTTATCATAACTGAAGTCAGTAGAGCTAGTAGTAATCCGCCGAAGATATCCTCTGTTGGAGCATCCTGATATACCACCGAGAGAGGTGTAGCTATCGCATCATCCGTCAATGTAGATTGCTTCCGTTCCCACTCTGGATTATATTTATATCCCACAGCTACACCCTAACTTATTTCCTAATTCTGGCAGGCGCCCACTTAGCTGCTTCTCTTCCCATAGCTCTCAAGAGGAAAAAGGCTCCTGCTCCGGCTATAGCCAGTGGCACTATCCACGGTGTCTGCTCTGATGTCTTGTAGATAGCGTAACCTATTGCTGCCACGCCGGCGACAACTGCTCCAGCCAGCACCGCCCCGATAATCACCAGCCAGTCGGCGCCCTGGGTAAACTCTACCCTGACCCAGGGGTTATCATTACCACCGTAGAAAAACCGAGGTATTTTCTCCCCGGGCACCTGGTGGGATAGCACCCTGCTCTTAAAGCTAGCTAGCTCATCCATGCTGGGGGGGGAAGCCAGAAGTATCTCTACCGTGCCCCGTTCTCCCTCGTTAAATAGCACCCCGAATTTAGGCAGGTTCTCGATGTGATTACCTGAGTAGAGTAGCGCCTTGCCTTTTTCAAAGCTCTTTCGATAGTTCTCGGCATAACCCTCTGATAGGTCACTATAGTAATAGTGCCCATGCCTATGACCGAGTTCATGCAGCAGGACACTAGTGGTCCCATCCGGGGGCAGAATTATGGTTGCGGTATCTGGATAGTATAGCCCGAGGGGGCAACCATTAAAGCTGGGAATTGCCTCAACCAGGAAGTGGAGGGCGTCAAAGGCGGGGTCAGCGGCGATGCCCTTCTTCGTCATAATCGAGTCTATCGCGCTATAGTCCATACATCACCTCCGCTAGATACTACCCCTAATCCTATAGCAAAGATAAACTTTTTGTCAAGAAGACTACTTTATTCCCAGCCTCTTTTTGATTTCGGCAACCTGCCGGTCGAGCCAGTTTCTACCTTCAGGGTGGTTCAAAATGACACCCAGGAGGTCCAGCCTATGCTTTTTTAATTCGGCTATGATACTATCTGCGGTTAAGTCAATGGTGACATTTTGGGCTATCTCCTTATAGCTAGCCCAATCTTCATCGGAGACACCCTCAAGGAGAGGGCGGTTATCTCTAATCCACTCATAACAGCCTTCTGGCGTTGACTCCTCCAGCAAGCCTACAGCTACACCAAGCAGTATCTTATCTCCCCATCCGCCGGCCAGTATCTCGCCGATCTCTTCCAGTTTCATAGTGGTTCCGGCTCCTTTACCCCCAAGATATCATGGATGGCTTTGTGGATAGCCTCTATCTCTTCCTTAGCTAGCTTGCCCGATAGCAGGTCTAAACCAAAAGGTAGCACCACTACGCTGGCCCTTGTAACTACACCAATGTTTTGTATCAGCTGTGGGGGTAGAGGATCTCGTGATTTAATAACTACTATCGATGGCTCGGCTAATATGGGGAATCCGTCAAGGCCTAATATTTCTTTTCTCCCGTTACTCATTGCTCTACCTCACTTTTCTCCTCACTTTTCTCCTCTCTATCGTAGACCGTTTGGCACTTAGGGCAGGTGATTTTTTGGGACTCGGGGGTGTAATAGATTTTAGTTCCGCAACCCTTCTCCGTACAGGAAATGTATGGAAGCCCGTCGCCGCTGTCGCTACTACTACCCTTCTCATGCCGGCGAGCCATGCCTTTTCCTATCCTTTCCGGTATCGAGCTGGCAATTTCGGTAATACTCTCTTTATATTCCCTTTCATCCCTAATCGTCTCCATCTGCTCATCATGGCGATTCTTTTCTTTAACAACCTCCAGGGGTTCACCCGTCCCAGCTGGGGATGGATTAATCTCATCTATAACCTTCTTCCATTCCTTTAGCGCCTCCGCTTGCTGTTTGGCAAAAGCTACTGGGTCAAGGGGTTGGTTTACATTTCCTCTGCCCTGCCTAATCTCGGCAGCCAGGCTGTCAAAGCTTAGTTTAAGAGCCTCCATACCCGCATTTGGGCCCCTGAGATCATCCAGTGTTTTTAACGCCCCAACTAGCTCGGTTATGCTTGTTGCTTGTGGTGATGACGCCCCGGGTTGAGTTGGTATTAAGCCAGCAACCATATCAGCGCACCTTTTCGGATCCCCCCCGGCATCGATACAGCTGCAGTAGAGAGCCTTTGCCTGCTCTATCACCTCCGCTCTTTCCCTTAGCGCCCCCTCAGCTGTTTTCGCCCCTTCATCGGCTTTCTCAACTATGACAACCCTGCTTTTACCTGTAGCCAAGGCTGCAGCTTTTAAAGGGTCGACACCGGCACCGGCTGCTTCGGCGGCAACCGCAGCGGCCTCCTCTACCTGTTTATTAACGTTTTCCACAGTTTCCTCCTTTCCCGGATTAGTTTTACCAGATTCTATCTGCTCCCGTTCCTTCCTCAGCCTGGCGGCTTCGGTTTTTTCCTCCTCTACGGCGCGGCCAAGTTCAGCGTCTTTTGCCTCCTCAAGTCTTCGTGTCCTTCTGTTACTGAGATACTCGGTCGTTTGCTCATCAACGGATTTGCTATCATTCTGACTAGTCATTCTGATCCCTCCGATGTTAATTGGCGAATTGAATTTCCTTAGGGGTTGTTTACTAACCTTCGTTACCTTCATTCTGCTACTCCGATAGGAACTAGCATTAGCCGTAAGTTATAATCGAGCTCAAACCTCTTCTGAATACACTCGAAAATCCAGTGATCAATGTCCATCTCCTCATCCTCCACAAGTTTAGCCGCCTTAGCGGCATCAAATAGAGTGAAGGCTACCGGCGGGAGAGTAATTAGGAAAGTAATACCATCCTCGGAAATCTCCATCCCTCGGTCTGGTATCTCCCGTGGTCTTTCGGATGGCCCCCCGGCTGGCTCGTCGGGTACTTTCTCAGCAACGGGAATTTCAACACCCCTAGCCAGTGCCTGCTTAAGACTGGCAGCCACAACTTCCCCAGACGCCTTGTCTATCAATCGGACATGATGCCCCTTTTGGTGCCTGAGAATCACCATGTAAGCAGCGCTAGTTGGAGGGGCTGAGGCATCGCAGTCCTGGCATTTCCATTCTAGATCGTCTAAGTTGTAGGCCATCTGAGCCCTCCTACCCTTTTAGGGAGATTTTAGTGAAAAGTTAGGAAAATGTCAAGCCTTCCTTAAAAATTATCTTAGCTTCTAGCTTCTTAAGGGGTTTCCCTGTAGGGTGTATTCTAATTTCCCGAGGGATTTCCCTCTGTAGGGTGTATCCTAGAAATTCTTCCCGAGCAATTTATCGGAATACTGGGGGTAGCTGGCCTTTGGTAAGCTTCTTGACAAAAATAGCCCTCAGCGTTATCATTTTAATGTTTGGAGGTGGTGTTATGGATCCAGGAACAAAAGCTTATATTGCCCGCGAGGGTGGAAAGATAGTCAGTAGCTTTGTCAGGGTAGTGATAGCTAGGTCAAGGAAACACCGCATGGGCCCCCCAGAGACCGAGGAAGAGGCTAGTGTAACGGTTGAGGAGGTAGTTGTCAGCCCGGAGCCAGTAGTTACCCCGAAACAGGCAACGGTAGCCACAGCCTGCGTGCCTTGTGCCCTGGGACACTTCTCTACCAGTGCCGGCACACTCAACGAGGCGGTAAGGTTTAAGGAAGAGGGCATAGCCAATATCGAGATAGCGAACAGGATCGCTATAGTTCTCAAAGAGCAAAACACCCTGGAGAGAATTGACCTGACGCCGGAGAAGATACTTGCTACCCCTGAGTGGGAGAGAGGCATCGCTGAAGAAGCACTGAAACAGAGCCGCAGTCTAAGGCACCGTCTCGAGACAGTTTCAACCATTGAAGACCTTGAACAGATTGCCGCTGATACCGAGGGATACTACCGGTCCCTGCATGGAGAATGGTGGCAAAAGAGGTTGGCCAAGGTACAGGGGGGTACCAAGTTACTCCCGGTAGTTAGTGAGGAGGAGAAGGAAGAGATTAAGAAAATAGCCGCCGATAAAATCGAGGAGGTGCTGGGGTAATGATAATTAGCGAAGAATGCTACAAGCTCGCCGGGACCCTATTTGCCGGCTGGGCACTTATAGATGCTGCTCGCAGGTACGCCACAGTTGAGGAAAAGGAAAAGGCTCACCAGGCTACTATCAACGCCAGGGCTGCCGTTTATGACGCTGAGAAAGAAGGCGCCTTGACGAAAAGTGAGGCTAAATCCCTGAATGATGATTTGAATGAGGTGGTACACGCCATCGAGTGGAGAGAGTTTGCAGAGGGTAGGGACCGCCTCGAGGCTCTTTCCGAGCAGGTCTTTATGATTTCACTGGAGAAAGTCGTCGACTGCGAGTGTGGGGAGAAGAAAACCCCTGATGGCAATCATGAGGGAGAGAGGGAGAACGGTCATTCGTAAGGAGATTAGTAGATGAGTTTGCCTGAAGAGTTACCCCTAGATGTAATATCTAAATATGAAACACGGATACCATTGGCTTTAATTCGGAAAGACGAAAAGGTATATTTGGAAAGGTTAACCATAGAAATTGAGAAAGAGGGGATAACGGAACCCATTACAATAAGGGTCAGAGAGGATGGTTCTCGTATAGTCTGGGACGGGATACACAGATTGATAGTAGCTCAAAATCTAGGAATGAAGAGTGTTCCAGTTAAATTCATAGGCGAGGGAGGTAATCCAGGGCCAGGGCCTGAAGTTATTGTTGGTTTTCAGGTTGATGTGGCGGATGTGGCGAAGGGATATGAGTCATCTTTGGTTAAAGTGGGGGATAGTGTTCGTCTAGTTGGTGAACCGATTGACGTAGGATTCCCTCACGAAGTTTTAAGTACTCGTATTGTTCCTGACATTGCCGAGCCACAATTGCTACTCACTACTAAGGGTGGAGATAGGTGGGTTATTGGACCCTTTGCTGAATTGTCAAAAGCAGTAGCCAAACCCCCAGCAGTTACTAAACCTCCTGAAGCTGTGCCTGAAGTTCTCACTAGGTTATTAGCCCATTTACGAGAAGCTCCACAAAGCAAGAGTACAGAGACTTATCTACGTAAGTCATTTGGGGATAAAGCTTTAGAACAAGCTCATGATTCTGGGCTTGTAACTCGTTCTCCCAAGGGCATATATACTATCCTCCTCAAGGGACAAGAGGTTATAAAATCTGTACCACGTGGTAAGGTAAACCTCTATGAGGAGGGAAAGAGAATACTCCGAGAGGGGATGACGATGACTCCACCTCCACCTAAAACTGTGCCTGAAGCTGTGCCCATGACCCCAGTTGAATACGATCTCCGCTATACCCTTGATGAGCTTAGGGAAATGGCCAGGCAAGCGGGGGTATCTGCCTCAGGAAGCAAAAAGGAGATAGCAGCTCAACTAATAGCGAGGGGGGTTAAATGAAGGGCGGAATAACCAAACGGATAGAAGATACCATAAAGGCACTCGACAAGGGGCAGCTGAAGAATGCCCTCTACCTCACCGATAGGGAGGGACTTGAAAGACACCATAGCTTTGTAGTAAAGGCAGCACGGACCTGCCTCTCAAATAAAAACGACAAGGAGGTTTGTAAAATGGCCATTAAGGAAGCAAAGGATGAAATCCAGGAAACCGTTACTCTCCCCATTGAGGATACAAGCCTTGAAGGGATAGAGGAGCTCCTAACCCCTGAAGCTCAACCGGGGGAAACTCAACCCACATCTGAGAAAACTGACGAGGAATTATACGAGGAGTGCGAGGAGTGCCATGTGGCTGATGCTGCGGTAAAGTTTGTCGAGATCTGCGCCGAGCATCCTGAGGAAGCCGGTCCCAGCTGCAAGCTGATAGGAGAGAAGGTTGCGGATGAAGCCACCGAGCCAGCCGACTGGATAAAGGCAATGGTCGAAACTACCGAGCAAGCCCAGGGAGAGGCAAAGGAGAAGATGGCAACCGCCGTTTCCGAGCTTACCGATTACCTGCAGAGACGTGATAGCCCCTTCCTGAAGGAACTCGAGAAGGAAGTAGAGCCCGTTCCTGAAACTTGACAGAAACCAAGAATCTGAGTAATAATATTATGCCGTCTTAAATGACGAGTACTCTTAAAGGAGGAAGGTGAAATGGCTGTTTCACTTACACAAGCTGGTGAGGCTATCGTCTATGCCGCGGTACCATGGAGCAAGAGGCTCTTCTCCCTGAAGGTCCGGAGCTTCCCCAAGGGCTCGGTACCCCGCCACCTGGTTCAGTACCTCTTCTCAAAGGGTGGGGTCCCTGCTGCCTGCGCTCGGGAGACCGCAAGCAAGTCCGGTGCCGCCCGGGTACACGCGATGAACTCGTGTGTCTCAACCGCTCTGCGGAAGAGATAGAGGCATAGCCACCTCATAGAGTCGATACTATTTTTGAAAGACGAGGGAGGGAGCAGTCCCCCCCTCGTCGTATTATAGGGTAATAAGATGCCTAAAGTACTTAAACTCATCCTTAAAGAGCAAACGGTAGGCAGAGAAGAAACGCCCTGGCTAGAACCGCAACGAGAAAAGTTCACCCAGGTTGCCAGGGAGTGTAAAGAGGCTTTCAAAGACTCAAAGTTACGGGGTGCAGCCAAGATCCGAGCTATGAATCAGTTTATGTCAGACAGGCTCAAAGGTTAATCTTGTGCTGCTTCTTCCGCTGCGGGCACAACCATAAATGGGACATTAACCAGGTGAATCTCTTGATGATAGGTAACCCGCTTTAGTTCCACTTCACCTTCTGGATTAAGCTTTGACGTGTCTATAATGACATTGGCAAACCGCCAGGCGCCACTCGGAACTGGCTCATACTCTGAACACCGGAAGGTAAATTCCTTTTTCTGATCAAGAACTACTATCTCGAATTTTAGTTGTCTAATATAGACCTCTGGAATTTTGAGCTCCTCGTCAGGTCCTGCTTCCCACTGGTTTTGCTCTTGTAGATTTACCTGGTCCGTCATTTTATCCCCCTCGCTATCAGTTTAGCTGCCATCTCCTTTTTAGATCCGCTTGTGCTGATTCCGGCCGCTGCGCACTTTTCCTTGATCTCGGCCATGGTGTGGTTCCTGTCGAACTCAACAACCTTAGCTAGTATCTCACTTGTGATAAGGCCTTCCGGGAAAAGCTCTCCCACCTTCCTCTCGAGGAGCTGCTCAGTTGTCGGCTCCTCTACCATGATTCTCATGGTTGCCTCTCTCCGTCTCACCGGTCGCCGGAACTTTTCATCATCGTTAATCTCATTCTGGATATTATCGAGCTCCGGGCAGTTTCCCCCACTGTTCTTTATACCATCTATCAGATCAGCTAGCCCCTTGTTGTCAAGCCTAATAACACCTGGCATGTCAACTCACCTCCTACCTATAGCTTAATTATAATACCTCCCCAGGGTACTTGACAAGGGGTGGATTTTATGCTAAAGTCGGCTATAGTTACTAGATATACTATAGGGCTTTTGGTTAAACTTGTCAACTGGGAGGAGGGATAGACATGTCGAATATAAAATGCATCGGTTGCTATGACCTATTGAGGGAGGAGCTAGATTTGACGGGGAAAAAGCTAGTTGTCTACAACTGCCCTCGTTTTTTCCCTTACGCCGCGGCTCTAAGCGGTCTAGTCCAACCTGGGAGCGGAATCATTGAGGCGGTGCGAGATTGCAACGAAGACCCTCTGAGCCACTGTGTTCTTTGCTCTAATACTAAAGTCTTATTCTATGACCAAGATATCGTTAGTATCTGCAAAGAGCATGATGCCGCCTGGCGCAAATGGCTAGATGAGCACCCGGATCGGAGAGCTCACTTGGCACCGCGGGGACGGAATGTAAAGGCGAACTGGGTTGAAGTCTTCCGGGAGTTTATAGAGGACAAGAGAGCTAGCGTATAAGCTACATTACACGCAGAGGAGGAGGTAGTAACCATGGGGAAACTAGAAAAAGCCGTGGAAGAACTTGAAAAACGAGAGGGTAAGTTGCACTCAGTAATTTATGAAGTGGCTTTTGCAAAAGTTAAGATCATAGGAGCCGAACCAGGAGGCATTATAGCCGGCTTAATAGCCAAGACATTCATTCAAGCAGTCGCCCCCAATATGATGAGGACGTTCCAGCGTTTGGGAATATTCAAATGATATGGATTACTAACAACCAGGTTGCCTGGCTGCTCGATATCCGGGTAGGGCACCGGCTCATGGAGGGCATCTATGAATCGCCTCCCGGGTGGAGGATGGTTGATATCAACCCCCTTAAGTCCAAAGCCTGGCACACCGGCACCGGCGGGGAGCTGCGCCGGAAAGAAGGGGCAAAGAAATAATGGATTCGGCTTTTGAAATAACGTCCGGAGCAGATCTGCTGCAGTTCGAACTCGGCACCGTCTGGATTAAAGGGAAGACCTTCACCGTACTGACGGGCTTCGAAGCAATAGGGGGGTGCTTCTGGTGTGGAGGAGAGCTGGAGGGCAAGCAAAGGCGGTACTGCAAAGGGCACCGGGATGAATACTATCGCCACTTCGACTGGTCAACTGCCGGCAGCTGGGCCAGGAAAAGAGCCGGCAATAAATGCGAGAACTGTGGTATAGAGGCAAGAGATATCCCCACAATAGGTCCTTACTTCACATCGGGATATGAAGTCCACCATATTGTAGATCTGAAAGGAGAAACCCGGCAGTTCACGGCCTTCAACCTGCCCTGGAACCTCATCTGCCTCTGCCACAACTGCCACCTCGAAGTCCACGCCGCCATGAGGCCGCCACCCAAGTTACCGCCCGACTCTTTCGAAAGGGCGATTAAAAGAGGCCAGCTAGTACTGGAGGGAATAGCAAGTTGAAGGAGGCTTTTATGACTGACAAAGAATGGGAAGAGTTTGTTGCTTGGTGGGAAAAGCAGTGGTCTTCGGCAGGTCCTCATAGAGCTAGTGTAGAACAATATTTGATATGGGAGGAAAGTCAACAAAATGAAAAAGGGGATAGATAGCACATGGACTCCTGAAACCGAGGAATGGTGGCAAAGTCGTATTGACACTTGCCCCACTTTCGCCTCGAGACACCTAATAACAGGTCTTCGAGATGCACTTAAATATGATGGGCGGAGCCAGGAAGGCAAGCGAGCTGAAGCTCAAGCAAGACTCCGCATAGCTACTTTCACTGATAAAGAGCTTAGGGATTTAGCCGAGCTAAAGGTGGTACTCCTCAAAGCCAAGGCAGTAACAGTAGAGGCCGAGCTGGAGGTACTGCTACAAACTAGAGCCAGGATAAGGAGAGAGGGAATCCTAAGGAGTGAACTGGAACGATGACTTGACAAGCCATCCTAGTTAAGTATAGCGGTTATTTTAAGTAAATTTGTCAAGTTAAGAGGGAAAGATGTTTGAGGCTGAGGATTTAGTTAAACAGGCCATCAATAGACACCAGGATAATATAGCTATAGCCTGCTCATTCGGGAAGGATAGCATGGCAGTTCTTCACATGGCTCTACAAGTAAAGCGTGATATTCTAGTCATCTTTGAGAATACAGGCGTAGAATTTGCTGAGACAATCAGGTTTAAGAATAGAATGAAAGTAGAGTGGGGCCTTAAACTTTACGAAACAAAGCCATTAAAGTCTTTCTGGCAGTGTGTAGAAGAGTATGGCTTACCCACCACTAGAAAGAGTAAGGGAAAGGGTGGTAATACTCCTCGGTGCTGCCACTATCTTAAAGAGAAGCCTGGGTTAATTCTACAGAGAGAGTTGGGAGTTACCGCAGTTTTAACAGGCATTCAGGCTTGCGAAAGCCGATCCCGAACACTCATTGCCATGAAGTACGATAATAAAAAAGCACCCTATATGGAAAAGGATGATATAGAGTTCTGTTCTCAACGCTGGTATACTCGCGCTACCGATACATGGATGTATCATCCCATCATGCTATGGTCAACGGATCAGGTATGGGATTACATTTCAGAGAATGCTATCCCGATCAATGAAGTTTATACAAAGTGGGACGGTCTTTATCCTCGATGTGGTTGTCTCCCATGTACCGCATATTTAAGTTGGGGTAAAAGATTGTCAGTAAGCCACCCCAAGTTATATAAACATCTTATTAAAATAAGAGGAGGGTTTTAAGTGCCAGTAGAAGCTAAAGCGATGAAGGATCTCCGGGGCTTCTTTAGCGTCGCCCAGGTTGAGGCTATGATCGAGGGCTGCAACAACCTTCGGGACCGCGTGCTGATAAGGTTGCTGTGGCGGACTGGGATGAGGATATCGGAGCTGGTCCGCCCCGGTACGGATAGAAGCCCGGTACTCGGGTTAAGGGTAACGGATATCCTATGGGGGGAAAATGCTCTCATAATCAGGCACGCCAAGAGGAAAGGTAACCCCCAGCGTCGGATAGATATTGACCCGGGTACCCTGGCCATGGTCAGGGAGTACCTGGAGAAACGAACCGAGAACTCTGAATTTGTAATCCCCATCGGCAGACAAATGGCATACCTGGTGGTAAGGCAAGCCGCCGAGCGAATAGGTATATTTGAGGTTGGGGATCCATTGGTATCAAAGCGCCGGCATCCCCATCCCCATCACCTGAGACATAGCCTGGCAGTCCACAGTGTCAGGGTTACCAAAGGCAACTATGGTGACCTCATCCGGCTGCAAGGACAGCTGGGGCATGCTTCCTTATCAACCACCGCCAGCTATGTCCAGTTCAGCGATGAGGAGCAGCGGAAGTGGTATGACGAGCTGTGGAAGGAGAAAAAAGAGTAGAGAGCGTTCTTATCGAGAACGATAGAAGGAGGTTTCAATGTTCATAGAGGGAAATAAATACGGAGTAGGTTTCTGGTATGTGTGTTGGGGGGCTCCCCCACAGTACAATATGTCGATTTATAGGACGCTAAACGGGCTGGCCAAATGGTTTGTTGGTATAGGTAAAGAGGTACCAGTCTATCGCGTCGGGCGTGTTGTATTCACGGAGACTGGGCTAACAGAAAGAGACCAATGGAACAGCCGGGAAGATTTTATTGCCTGGGCAAAAGGATTGGTCCCTTTCGCTTTGCCGTAACGTATAGCAGCGTTCCCAGGGAGAACGATAGAAGGGGGAAATATGAGTAGAGAAAATGACATTAAAAGGTATACGGATGCTACTCATGCAATGCAATCAGGAGTAGCAGCTAGTCTAGGGAGAGGAAGTAGCGAGGCGGAGCCCAAGCACCTCCGAGTCGGGATAAATGCAGCCATGGTTGAACACTCAGCATTGTTACGGCTACTCATATCTAAGGGTATCATATCTGATGAGGAGTATTGCAAGGCTCTCGCGGATGGTATGGAGGAAGAGGTTAAAAGATATGAGGAGCAGCTATCTGCCCAGGGGTACAACATAAAACTAGCGTAGGTAACATTTCGTTACCAGATGAATACTATGAAAAGTATTCCTAGTCATATCAAATTAAAGAGCTGGGTTTGTCCTAAATGTAAGCGGTTGAACGAGTCTTATATTTACCCTACTCGTTGTAGCCGATGTGGGAATTTAAGGGCAAAGAAACAGCGTTCCCAGGGAGAACGATAGAAAGGAGAAGGAGTAATATGCTAAAGATTGGAAGGTACGGGATAGCTTTAGGTAGAACCTTCTGGGTACAGACCCGGGTGGCAATGAGTATCCGGCACTTTCTTTACTTCTGGTTTATTAGAGAGGCCAGACCTCAGGATCTTGATAAAAAGCAAAGGTTCCCTCCCAATACTTTTATGGAGTATGAAGGTAGGCGGTATCGTTATTGGAAGGCTCCTAAGGATATAGGGAAAGGGCAGGTTGTGATAATAAAAATGGCTGATCAGGAAGAGATGAAAGGAGAAGGAGTAAAATGTCAAGTGGATTAAAGATAACAAGACAGCGGGGTGGCAACCGGCACCCGCTATCGGTCCGGGGCTTTATCCTGAGTTACCTGGCTGCCAATGGGGAAGATTATATCTCATCGATGCACCGGGCATATAAGGCAGAGCTTGACCGAATAGCCCGAGATAAAGGCCGGCGGTACCGGTATAACAAACCCCGGTACCATAGCTTTGAGTGTGCCGTCCAGATCCTGGCCAGGGAAGGTCAAATCGAGTTCTCGGGCAGGGAAGAAGAGTCGGACTCCCCCCAGTTTTTGAACTGGCCACAGAAGCCCATGCGCAGGTTCTACCGGTTGAAGTAGTGCCAGGCAAAACCGAAGCCCTATAATCAAAATCTAGGTGGTTGGAATTGACTTTGCGTGATATAATACCTCTCAATGAGAGTCTTAAGAGCTCGTTGCCAGTGGTGCCAGGGTAACCTCGCCCTGGACGAAAAGACCGGGGAAACCCGTTGCCTTCAGTGTGACCGGGAGCATACCAAGTGGGGGGAGCTAATCGTAAGGAAAGTGGGAGAGAAGCTCTACCCCTACGCCAAAAAGCAGGGGAGAGATTCTTACTCCCGAAAGCAAAAGAGAAGGGCTAGCCAGTGAGCTAGCCCTCTTTTATTATAGGTTCAATTTATATCAATTTTAGTCTCAAAATATATTTTCAAAATATTTTACAAAAAACCTCCGAGCCACTTGACAAAGCTATTCATTATGTGCCTATACTATTAAACAGTCTCAATACTGTAGTAAAAATAGCTATATTTACATAGTTGTCTTTACGGAGTAGAGTACAATAGGAAAGGAGGTCAAAGCTAAAATTGCCAATCCTGATACTGGGATTGCTAGCCTAGCAAGCTAGAGCAGATTAAAAAAATGCCGGTATTTTGTAGCTGATTAGGTATAACAGCCGAAAGGTTATATACCAGTAAATATTGAATAGCCTTGTGTGTGGCTCGGTGTGCCAGAAGCTAAATAAAATCAAAGGTAGGTAATTTAGCTATGGAAACACCAAACTACATTAAGTCCCTGCTTATGCCTAACCCCAAAAAAGCATCCGCTAGGCGAGTATGGGGAATTGAGCTTGAACTGGTATGGCTTCCGTTCTTTACCGCTACCAACGCTATGGGCGATAGTGCTATCCCCTCGGATGCTCTCGGATGTCCCCTACGGCTCGGATACGATGTTGACGGCTCGGTTAAGTTTACCAAGTCGGGTAGACCAGTGACCAAAGTTGTCAAAGAGCTTGCCGACTGTGTGCGTATGGTCAAGGATAACTTTACAGCAGGACTGTTAGCTTATGCTGGTGGCGTGCTAAAGAGTAATCCCGAAGGCTACAGGCTACAGCTAGAGCAGGCAAGGGTAGCAGGCGAGCCGATTATTAGCAGGGATAGGGATAACCTTGAGCAGGCTATAGCCGAACAGAGAGAGCAGGCAATAGCGGAAGTTTTAGCCGAAGCCGAGAGGAAAGCCAAAGCGGAAGCCAAAGGGGAAGCCAAAGAGGAAGCCAAAAAAGAGCCAGTGAAGGAACTGGCAAAGGTTACGAACTAACCAACAAACTAGCTTCTGGCACACCTAACCACACATAAGGCGGAAAGGTAGGGAAAATGGCACAATACCCAAAGTGGGTAACGCCTATTCGTCAAGCCTATCTAGTCAAGCTCTGGACTCTATATGGTAACAAGTGCCTATATGGGCATACCACTTGCCCGATAGCTAGCCATTATGTTTACCTTGAGCCTAGAGCAGAAAATATAGCTGTGCCTATCAAGCTACCTTGCCAAGATAGCTACGGCAACCCGATAAAAAAAGACGGGAAGCAGTTATACTTGACCGTCTACGGCTCAAAACTGGTTACTGCTCAAGTCAAAAAAGTAGCTAGGCTATACGAGCTAAAAACAGAGCTAATTATAGCCGACTGGAAGCAGTTAGACCGAGAGCAGAAAAAAGCCGACTGGTTAGAGGAACAAAAGTACCTACACAACCTAGCCGAAAGGAAACAACCGCCTAGAGGTCAATTTAGCGGTATAGGCAAAGACATATTCTATAACGAACAGCCCGCCTATTACTTGCTAGGGCTAGGTGTAAGTGGTTTAACCTTTCAGCCCTTCGCTAGAATTAGGCTAGCTAGTAGCTACCTACACTTGTTTGTAGACATAGGCGAGACATTGAAGGGCATTAGCAAAAATAAAAGACGCAAGGCGATTAGATACGGCAAGGCTTTACCCTTAGAAACACAGCAGGGACTTGACCAAGTTTTAGAGTTAGCGGTAACTCATTACTTAGAGCATTAGAATTAAAGCAAAAGCGGAAAGACACCCCGTTTACTAGGGGTGTCTTTTTGCTATCAGCCGAAATTAAAACAAAGCGGAAGGACACCCCGTTTACTAGGGTGTCTTTTTGCTTTCAGCCCCCCATTACGGGGGGCTTTTTATTAAAAAGTGGGGGGCGAAGCCCCTCTTTGAAAGGAGGTGACCCATGCCCGAGGAGCTAAGCACAGACGAGGTAGAAATAACCAACCCTGAAGGTAAGGTTCTACCCGACAAAGAGGCTCAGGAATTTCTAAAGAACCTACAGGCTGGAGTATTCTACCTACCCCAGAACAGATAATTAAGAAAGGAGGTCCGGACATGACAACTGTCGCAAAGTTTAAGTTGGGACAGGTAGTGTGGACGGCCGGTGTGAATGACAAGGTGGCTGAAGATGCCGAGTTTTCCAAGTTCGTACTTGGCAGCCTGGCCCGTCACGCAACCGGTGACTGGGGGGATATGTCGGAAGACGACAAGAAGGAAAACGAGTATTCAATGGGCAAGCACCTCAGGCTAATGTCGTCTTACGAAAACCGCCCTCTGCCGAATATATGGATTATCACCGAGGCGGACAGGTCGATGACCACAGTATTGTTCCCAACTGAGTATTGAAGAGCCCAACTTAATTAAGAAAGGAGGTGAACCGTGGTTAGAGTCTTTGTTTATGACAACAGAGAGTTTCCGGATCCAGACCCGAGTATGACACCGGACGAAGTCAGGCAATCAATGACCAACTTCTTCCCCGAGCTGGCCAACGCTGAAATCAAGGAAAGTAAGCGGACTAAGAACGATGTCGAGGAGACCGTGTTCGAGCTGAAGAAGCGGGTAGGCACCAAGGGGGAATAGTGAACGAGCCTGAGGATATTGATAGAGTTATTCGTGCCTTAGCGAAGGTGCCACCGAAAAAACTGCTGATAATCGAGCTGGCCAACCAGATACCCATAAAGCACGGGGAGCTGGACTATGCCGAGGTGGCAGCACGGCAGCCGGAGATAAACCTGGCAATCGCGGAGGCCAAGGCTTATGGCTCGCATACGATTCAGGCAGTAGACGCCCTAATCCGGTTGCAGGGCAGAGAAGAGAATTAAGTGTGGGATTTAGACACCATCATTCGCAACAATAACCAGGTTGCCCTGGATTTGATGATGCAAAGTAGGAAGGTTGAGGAGGCTCAGTCACCGATGCCCCAGACCTGGCCCCTAACACTTCTCGCCGACAAGCTGAATGCCGGTCCGCCTCTTATTTCCGAAATCATTCTTTGCCTCGACAACATTGATCCTGAGAAGGCCTTCCTGGAACTAATCAGGGTATTCCTTCCCGAACACGAGGAAGAAATAATGTTGGAGCCTAGAAACCGGCGGGTATATAGATTCGGTTACCTCTTCGGGAAGGAATACTACCCGCTCCCTCTAAACTCCGACTGTGGGACAAGCGCTCTCCTGGAAGGCATGCCGGTAGAACTGCTGGGGATGTCCTACTCAGCATACCATGAGCTTGCGATGCGCCCGGGCTATCTCCTACTGCTATCGCTTGTAATCTACCCATACGAAGGCAACTGGAGAGACGAAGAGGATGACGAGGTACCCTTTGACCCTGCGTTGACTTTAACAACCGATAAATATAAGCCATCTGCCAGTGATATAGAGTGGGTGAATAATTTGGTGCGATCTCTGTCGATTGGCGGCGTATGGACTGCCCCAATGGGATTTTCCATGGTCAAGGTGGCTGAAAACAGAATCGAATTGAGAGAGGCTATAGACACTCTTGAAGTAAAAGAAGCGATACTCCGCACAATATTGGTCGCAAGGAGAGCAGGAATCGAGGTGGAGTTCTCCAGTAGTGGCAGAACATCACAGGAGAAACTAAACGGCGCCAGGATACCGCTTCTGGAAATGGTCCGGAATATGGTCGGGGCCGAGATAGCTAGCCCCATTTCCGCAGCTGGCTGGCAGCCCGGAGAATTACACCGGATAACGGACGAGACACCTTACAACGGAGTTGGTGATTTCGCCGACTGGGTGTGTTCTAAAACGGGGTGCGTCATGCTGGACTCGAGCTTTGACAATGTGCATTTCATGGAGGGCATGGGCGAACCGATATTCAAGTGGACCAGGTCTAATGTCGTGACCTTGACGGAACAGTGGCCCAAGGTGCAGCAGATCCGTAGCAACATCGATAACTTAGTGGATTGGCTGGAAGCTGACCAGATAAATAACTTCGGGGAGCTTCTAGATTATATACTTCAACGTAATCCAAGGAACACCGAGGATGCAGAGGCCCACAGCTACGATCCCTGGGAGCATTTCTGTGAATTAGACCAACAAGAGGAGGACGACGAAGATGACGATTGAGAAAGCTACCCCCCCCGCTTTTAGCTGGGCTGTGCCAAAAGAGCTAGGGATACCACCTGACTCCCTTAGGCTCCGCCTCGACTTCTTTCATCAGTCAACGGTAATGACCTCCTTTATGGGGGATACGGTTGTTACTACCCAAGTCGACGCGATGGATGTGGCTCGTGCCCTGGCCAGCGACCTGTCGTTTGGTACGGGGTTATTACCGCAGGGGGCACTCTGGTGGCGGAATACCAAGGGGGGCCCGATATATGCAATCTACGTGGACTCAAAGATATGGAATGTTGCCTTGCAGGTCGAGGTGGATAAGCCTCCGCGGCGTTTTACTCTACCCATGCCCGCCTTTATCTTCCTGTGCTCTCCTGGTACCCCACCTTGGGTTTACGCTGTGAAAAAGAAGCCTACAAAAGAGACGGATACTGTGTATAATGCTCCTCTCTGCAACCTCCACCAAAACGGCAAGTCCTGTGCCGGCACACATCAATATCCCACGAGGATTGCGGATATCGTGCAGTCCTTCTTCACTTCATTCTTCACCGAAACCGCTAGTTTGAGGAACAGGTCAACGCTATACCCGGACAGCGTCGTAGACCTCTGGGAGTCCCTGCATAAGAAAAAGAAATTCCCGACCTCAGACTTGATTTCTATTGCAACGATAAGAGACCTTATGAATATGGAGATGTGACAGGTGAAATCGGTTGGGTACCTGGTGAATTATCCCGAAGGCCTCTCCGGGGAAAGAGGGCTTTACTATGACTATATCTTTGCCTCAAACGGAGTTTTCATTGAGGTAGAAAGTCCGCTTATTACAGCCAGAATACCGGTTGCCGAGTGTGAAATCAGAGGGCTAGCCCCTATTGAGACGAAGATATCCCTGCTCTACGGGAGCATCCCGCAGCGGTTCTTCGACCTGGCCCTTGATCTATTCCTGTCAGATATTGAAACAGAGCATTATGTGGCAATAACAGGGGATAGGGGATACCACTTTTACGTACCGGTGCAGGACAAGTCTGCCGGCAGTGTTGTCTACGAGGTGGGAACCTCTGTAGTTCTTGAGCTACATTCACATGGCCAAATAGGTGCGGGGTTCAGTCGAACAGACAATATGGATGAGACGGGCCTGAAATTCTACGGGGTAGTGGGGAGTTTGGATGCCGTCCCTGTAGTGAAACTCAGGATAGGAGCCTATGGCTACTTCAAGGATTTACGTTGGCGTGACGTCTTTGACGGCTCCCTGGTGGGGGCAGTGGAATATGAGAAAGTAAGAGAGGAGGTGATACCCGAAGATGGCATACCGGATTTCGTTGAGGCGAATGCCCCAGAACTCAAGAATCCTGGTCGTTGGATGTGGTGGCACCGGAAGTTTCGTAGCTGAAGGATTATGCCGGCTGCTTATCAATACCGATGTCCCCCTGATATTGATAGATCCCGACCGAGTGGAGCCTCATAACCTGATAAGGCAGCAGTTTTTCTCCGGAGACGTGGGCAAGTTTAAAAGCCAGGCTCTCGCAGAGCGCTTATCCCGTCAGTATGGGCGCCCTATCGCCTACAGCGTCTACCCCTACACGTACGACCTTATATCCGAAGATTTGGGGCGCGGACTTCGTTCTTTTGCAGCTCAAGGGATTATCATAGGCTGCGTGGATAATGTGGCTGCCCGTCGTTCAATTGCTGAGAAATGGGGCTGGGGTAACTGGTGGATCGATGCCGGCAACGGATATTCTTCCGGGCAAGTCCTGATTGGAAATACTGCTCATGTGGATGACCTCGGGGGGTGTTTCAACAGGGAGGAGCAGGAAGTGGTTGCTTTACCATTACCAATACTCCAGCTTCCCTCTCTTTTAGCTCCGCCAACAATTGAAGTTAAAGATACCAGGGACTGCGCTGAAGCTGTAATGGCTGAGGAGCAGAGCCCTGTAATCAACCAGGCTATGGCAACATTAGTGCTGGAATTTATACACCGCCTCCTCAAGGGCACCCTATCCTGGATGGGAGTATACCTCGATATGGAAGCAGGCACTATGCAAACAGTTCCGGCAGAGCCAGAGATATTAGCCAGAATGTTGGGGGTGAAGGTCGACACCCTCTTTGTACAAAAGTCTAAGAAGATGAGGTGATGTTATGTCCGAAACAGAGCAAGACACGGTAGCAGAAGAGACGACCGAAGATCAGAAAGAGCCGGTAGCGGAGTCCCAGGAAGCACAGCCCGAGCCGGAAAAGCCGAAGCCGTCGAATGAGCTCAAGGTAGTCCTTAATATGCGAGACAACAGGATAATGCTGGGAGTTCAGTCCCCGGATTGCGACCCGGTATATGAGACTCTCGAGGGCACCATGGCTGCCGCCTTGAAGCGTGTACCAAAACTCATCGAAGAGGCCAAGGCACGCTGGGAAACAAGCAAGCTCAACCCGAAGTGCGAAACTCCTCTGCCGTCCCAAGAGCAACCGGTAACCACTTCGCGGCCGACGAAAACAGCGACACCGAGCAAGCAACCAACCATGTTTTAAGAGATAAAGGGGTCGATCAATTAGGGCGGTGGGAGCGATTGAAGAAAGGAGGAAAGATACATGCAGATTCAAGTTCAGAAGCTACGGGAAGGAATGCAGCTGCTGGAGCAGGTGATACCCAAGAAGACTACACTACCGGTACTTCACAACGTCCTGCTGAAGGACGGTAAAGCTATAGCCGGTAACCTGGATGTCTTTGTCTTTATTGACCTGCCCGAGGCCGACATAGAGTTCCTTATCCCCCACAAACCCGTCTTGCAGCTCCTGAAGTATGTGCCGGGTAATGAGCTGCTCACGATAGGGGCTAATGAGGAAATCACCTTCAGCTGGGCCGACGGCAAAGCATCTTACCCACTCGTTAGATCTGACGGGTACCCGCCGCCACCGGAACTCGAGGTCAAGCTAGAGGGGACCTTGGACGGGAATACGCTGATAGCGGCACTGACTTCCATCTCTGGCTATTGTGATAGGAGCGACACCCGTCCAGTGCTTGGCGGGGCGATCATCTTCCCAGGCGAAACCCTTGATATCGCTGCCGGCGACGGTTACAGGATGGCATACCTGACGATACCCGAGTCATTCCCTATCGAGAAGCCGCTAATTATCCCTTCCAGGACCGTCTCGATTCTCAACTCCCTGTGGCAGCACACCAAACCAGATGTGGCCCTTGGCGACTCGCTGGTGGGTCTCGTGATGAGCAAGCGCCACATTGATGTCGCTCTTGTTGAAGCTAAAGGCTCCGAGGCTAAGCTACTCCGGATGTACTTCAGCGGTGTGACGGTTCTCCTCAAGCTTATCGAGGGTTCCCCGCCGAACTTCAAGCAGCTGATCCCCAAGGATTCCCCCACCAAGATTCAATTCTACTCCGGTGACCTCGAGCGGGCACTAAAGCGCCTCCAGGCCATCGCGGCAGACGGCTCAGGCCTGGTTAAGCTCACCTGGACCAACGACACCATGACAGTCTCAGCCAGTAGCAAAGATGTGGGGACAATGGAGGGAACGCTTCCCATTCAGACTGACACCCCGGGGCGAGTCGCCCTTAATGTCAAGTATCTCCTGGAATACCTGGCTGGCAAAGATGGGATGATTACTATGGGCGTGACTGACCTTAGTTCACCGGTGGCCTTTCGCCACCGAGCATCACCGCTGGTAATAGTGATGCCCATGAATGCCAAGTGGGATGGGGAGGAAGAAGCAGAGGGGTCGGAGGAGGCGGAAGAGGTGGAGGGGTCCGAAGAGGTAGAAAAGGCGGAGGGGTCGGAAGAAGGGGAAGGGTCGGGAGAGGAGGAATAGTATTAGGGGGGCCGGGCTTTAATGCCCGGTCCCTTCTAACTTCAGTAAGAAAGGGGGTGATGATGGACAGACTACGGAAGTTGGTAAGTCTCCATAAGGCAATAGACCCTGAGAAATGGTATGTCTCGTTTGGATATTATGTAACGGGTAAGTTTGGCCACCTAGAGTGGACTGGCGACTCCGAGGATTGCGAAATTAGCGAAGATGAGCTTTATGAGTTACTAAAGCCTAAACTAGCAAAAAGGAAGGGGTAAGACCTATGTTGCAAAGTGTGTGTGATAAAGCCTGTGAGATATTACAAAAAACAAGGGACGGTGAAAACCTATCCCCTCCTCACCTATACCTGGTACAGGAAATGGTTAATGGCCGTCTCAATGAAAAGGGGGAGGCTGCCTTTGAGGCGTTATACCAGAATGTCCTGCAGGGCTACAAGCCGCCCTGGTTTCACGACCTCGAGCACCTAACCCGGAACCATAACGGTTATGTGCTATGGAAGGGGGGAGTGGTTGAGCACTACGATAGCCCCTGGGCATACTCCGCAGCCGCTAAGAAACAAGCCAAGGAGCTAGCAAGGCGATGCCGTATCCTGGAATCAAGAGGGGAAATACCAACCAATCACAATACCATCTGGACATGGCCAGATTAAAGGAGGTGATTTCTGTGGAGCGCAAGGACATAAGGCTTGCCCCCGATGAGGAGAAGGAGAAGGTATATGAGGAGATACACGCTCTTTTCCTCCAGGGGAAAGGGATTAAAATGAGGGAGCATAAAAGCGGCTTCCCCGCGATAACCGTAGACTGTCAGGACTTCCATCTTCTCACCGACTGCCTAAGTCTCGAGGCTTGGCAGAGGAAGAAAAAGGAGAAGGGGTTGACAAATGTGGTATAATAGAAGCGTCTAGTAGAGCAATACCTTAAGGCGCTATTCTTTATGTCCCCAGCCTGGGTAAATAAGGTGCTCTGCTAGACTCAAAGTGCCTATCCCAGCTGGGGACACCTTATTGAAGGGAGGTAAGACCATGGAAATAGGCGAGTATCCCTATCAGCCACCTTACCCTCTGGGAGGGACTGACCCTGACCCCGAGCCAAGAAAGCTGAGGGTAATCTGTGCTTGGTGCAAGAAATATCTCGGGGAGAAAGACGGAGAAGGTATTGAAGGTGAATCTCACGGTATCTGTGACGATTGCCTTCTCCTCTACTTCCCTCACCAAGCCGAGACGGTTAAGAAAGCTCTCGAAGTAGCAAATATCGAGGATATCTACAAAGGGAATACTTTGAGGAGGTGGTTTATTGAGGAATAAACAGCTTATTAGATGGGTGAACCGTCTCAGGATTACTCAAGGTCACGACGGGGTATTCAGAGTAAGGTCGCCTGTTAAGCCCTACCCTGTGCTCAAGGAATTCAAATTGAGTTCTAGCGTGGTAAAATAAAGAGTATTATTTGTTGGCGTATGCCAACTAATTAAAAGGAGGTTAAAGCCATGTGTGAATGTTTTGAGAAAATGCTTGAGAGGGGTTATGCCGAGAAGCGCAGCTATTACGACGAAGAGAAAAAAGATTTTGTGGAAACAGATGAAAAAATAATGCGCTTATCGGAAGACCAGTATATCCTGATCAACAACTGCCCTATTTGTGGTGAGAAGATAGAAAGATAATCCACGTTATCTTTAACCTGTCAAAAGTAAGCAAAAAATTAACCAAAATGTTAACCAAGAAGGAGGAGAGGGTGAAAAATTGCTACACCATTATTGAAGGGCATAGATACGACCTCGACCTTGAGCCACCCTATTTCGAAGCCCGCTGGGACAAAAACCTCCGAGGTAGAAGGTGCCTCGTTATCAGCTGGATACGCCAATCTCAGTTCGCCAATATCATCCAGGAAAGGCTGATCGTCTTCCACCTCGGCCCACCTTGGTTTACTCACGTCAGCTGTATAAGAGACACCGATGAACCGGAATAAGTAATAACTATTATTTTAGAGGTCGACCATGACAGTGCTCAAGATTGTGTGTATGTATTGTGGGAAGGAAATGGGCGAGAAGGATGGTAAGGGGGTTGAGGGTACCTCTCATAGCATCTGCAAAGAATGTTGGGAAGAACGCTGGCCTCAATGGCCTTACCCGGAAGAAACATAATCGATAGAAGGAGGTGCATGATGGCAGAATGGACTACGGCAATGCTAGCAATAATAGCGATTCTGTTATGTGGTTGGAGGTTGATACGCATTCAGGATGATAGAGCAAAATGATACACTACCCCCAATTGCCCAAATAGGGCTTGACAAACCGGCAAAAGTGTGCAATAGTCTATTACATTATGAATAAAACCTCATCAATAGGTAGCACTTATATAAACCTCTCAGAGGCTAGCCGGCGCTTAGGGATTAACAAGGTAACCCTCTGGAGATGGATAAAAAAGGGAAAGGTCTCCCCTGTACCAATCCAGGGGCTGCCTTACCTCACCCTCGACCAGGTGGAGTCTCTAAAGAATAAGAAGGCAAAATAAAGAGCCACCCTGTATGACAGCAAGGTGGCTCAACCGAGGAGGTAACCATGGCAGCCGAGAAGAAGCCCAGTTACTGTCTAATTATAGCATGCCCCGGGCCTCTTCGTCAACAACAAGGAGGCTAATTATGAAAATAGAAAAAGCTATTGAAGAACTTGAGAAAGAGCTAAAAGAACCTTCTACTTTTAACTACCCTAACACTTTATCAGCCACTAAGCTAGGCATCGAAGCCCTGAAGCGTATCCAGCAGTGTCGCTTTCCTCCCTATGGGAGAATGGAGGACACACTACCAGGGGAGACAAAGGATTGACATAAGTTCCATTGTGCGACCCCAAAGGAGGATAAGATGTACGAATGGATGGATGAAGTAATTGATAAGATGATAGAGCAATTTCACCAAGGCTTACCGGCTTCCGAAGTGATTGACGGGGCGATGAGCCCTGAAGAAGTTTTAATCTTTAGCCAGAAACTAGACGAGCGCCTTGGGTTAGGAATAGTAAAACATTCTAACAACTTTATTGATATCCTAGCTGAGGCGATTGAGGCATTTATGATTTCGGTTCCAGGCGACCCCTCTATAGAAGAGCGGGAATGGAGTTCTGAAGACATGGCTAAATCTCTACTTCCCTGGCTTAGTAAGAATGGATGCGTCAAATTAAGCGAAGACCAAGAAATGCCAAACATTACACACGATATAGCGGCGCTGGCTTTTGAGTTGGTGAAGGAGGGGGCTGAGCCATTTACTGCGGGAGCGGGCGGTATGTGGGAGGCTATTAAACAAGCTGGTTTTCAAAAATGTGAACCACTCGACAAGGAGGGTAGCTCATTCATCCCCGACCTAACGGACAGGGTATCCTGAGCTAAGTTATGAACCCTGAATTAAACATCGCGTTCCTAATTGAGCAGGCTGAGGCATGGGTAGAGAAGCTAAAAAAAGAACAGAGGGAAAGGCGAGAGAAAAATAAATAGACATAAGGTCTATAGTGCGACCCAAAAGGCGGGTATTGTTGAGATGGAAGAACTTAAATTATTCTCAGCTAAAATAGCTACCTGGGGGATGCCGATTACTATAAGAGCCTTTGATAAAGCGGATGCCGAGGGATTGACCCGGGCGCTCTTTAAGGTGTCCACCGATGTCAATGTAACTATCACCGAGGGAATAGAGGGGGGTTCGGGTATTATTACGCAAAGGAGCATGATGAAAGCAGAAATTGAAGCCTTACCTGTTGAGAACCGGGGTATAGACATCACTTCGGAGACCGAGGAGGAAAAACAACACCTGGAAAGTCTCTGGGCCAGGAGCGCGGCTGCCGGAGTACTCTCCCGGAATGATAACGGAAGCGTGACCCTAACTATCGTACCAACGAAAGAAGAAAACTAAAGACGCCGAGGCGGACCAGAACCCCGGCGTCACTACAGGAGGTTACCATGGCTAAAGAGCCAGGTACCACCATTATAGCACTTTAGAGGGGAATGGACAATGCCAAATCTATGCGTTCATAAGGAAAAGATAGACTCCGCCACTCACATCGGCACCTGTAGTATATGCGGGCAGGTAAAGCAGTATTACCCATATAGTGTCGAGCTCCCGGTAATTATAAAAGAGGGGAGGGTCCCGACAGTTGAAAGGATTATGCCGGCAGCTGAGGTAATCCCCGAGCCAGTAATAGAGGAGCCGGTAATAGAGGAGAAAGGGAATCAGGGCAGAAAGCAAACCGGAGAGACACATCGATGCGCAGACTGCGGCAAAGAGATTTACATTAGGGCCTATAGACTACAGGAGGGAAAGCAGTACCGCTGTGTAACATGTTCCAAAAAGAATTTTCCACCCCCACCGGGGAAGAAAAAGGAGGTAAGCAAATCGGAAACACCGAGCCAGGTGTTAGATCCCAGGGCAAAGCCCCCCGATTGGGCGGATATGTCGGCCAGTGCCAGGTCTCTTTTTTATGACTCAAAGAAGGACCTTATACTGGCCGACTTGGAAAAACTGGGTAAACAAAATGAGGTAGCAAAATTATGGGACATGGGACAATCCACGTTATCTTATATGCTAACCACAAAATGGAAGGTAAAAGAGAAAACGCCACGGGGAAGCCCCAAAAAAACACGGTTTGGAAAGAAGCGCCCCTTATCCTATTGGAAGGAAAATCTCAAGCAACTTACCGCCGACTACAACTCGATGGATTTGAAAGAATTCTTTAGGGCCTGGCACCTATCCAGCGCCGCGTGGATAAGGCTAAGGGACCTGCTACAGATACCCAAGAAGTCAGAGGCGGCGTTGACTACTAGACAAGAAGGTAAAAGCATAGGAGAGAATGGGGGGGGTCTGACAACGGTAAAAAGCGTATGGCTGGAAGAGATTTTGAAAGAGCTTGAGTATCTAAGAGGTTACAAGCAGGCGATATTAGACACCAGTAAAAAGGGGAGGTAAAAGGTGACCATAATCAAAGTTGACCCAGAAAAAATCAAAGACAACCCCTATCAGCCGCGGTCCCACTATCCCACTAAGACGATAGCTGAGATCGCGCACTCGATATCGGAAATTGGTATTATCCATATCCCTACCGGGCGCCAGGTGAATGGCTACTATGAGCTCGCTGAGGGGCATCTCAGAAAGAGAGCCTTCATCAAGCTAAAGAAACAGGACCCCAAGGAATTCGGAGAGATGCCCCTGGACGTCCGGGAAATCTCCGACCGGGACATGGGGATCATTGCCCTCGAGGAGAACATACGCCGGCAGGATATCACGCCCCTGGAGATGGCCAGGGCTGTAGACCTATACCTGCTCAGCTTTACCGATGTGACCGAGACGGCCATGGCAAAGACGCTCAACATGACCCAGGGCAATATATCGAACATGCGGCGGGTCCTGAAGTGCCCCGACGAGGTACTGCAGAAGATTGTCGATGGCAAGATAAACTTTACCATGGCCAGGGAACTCCTCATCTTCCAAGGCTTGAATGTCGGCCATGAGAACGAATACCGGGCCGGCAAGCCTATAGCGGTGCCCAAAGATGAGAAGTGGCTAATGCTGAGCGCCGTCCGGGGAGTGGGCGGGCAGTATGGCCGGTCCGCAACTGTAGACGGATTAAAGCGGTGTATCTACGACATTGCGTATAGTAACCTGAAGCACCTGGAAAAGGAAATTAACTGCTATAGCGGGAGCACTCGCAACCCGTTATTTGATACCCGGGCCGCCGACTGCCTCAAGTGCCCGAAGATGATTCGAGCCTTTGAGACGAAAACCCAGGGAAAGCATTTCTGCACTGACTTTAAGTGCTGGGACGAAAAGCAAGAAGTCCACAAAAAGAAACAGGAAGCAAAGGCCAAAAAAAAGATGGAAGCCGATATCGCAAAACGGATATCCGAGACTGAGGCCCATGCCGCCGTTGTGGAAAAGGCTACCGGTAAAGCCACTGAGGTACCCGAGGCCCCGGAAGAGTCAACCGTCGGGATCCCTGTTCTCGACACAGCCGAGGAAGTGCTCCAGGAACAAGAAATAATTTCTCAAGAAATACCCTCGTTCTCAACCTGGGATGAAGTCTGCAAAGGCTGTATTGAGCGGAAGGGCTGCGATGGCCGAGGCCGCAACATCGTGGCTGCCGGGGATGGCGATGGTAACCGGTATGCCTGCGCGGACCGGGTAACTAAGGAAAACTACCAGGCAGTAAGAGATCGGGCAAAGATTGAGATGCCTGATTCCTTCAAACAGCTAGTCAAGGATAGAGCGGGTACCCGGGCTATCGTCCTGGACCTCAGGGAATTGCGTATTGGCTCCTGCCGGGACGATCTGAAAGCTGGCCATGCAATGCTCGATGGCTCCCACTATGAGCCGGGCCCTGGCCTATATGGAGGGCATCCCGTCCAGCTTCTCGAGGTAATAGAGGACCCGGAAGAGTGTACCGACAGATGCACCGCAGGCTTTCACTTTGCCTATGATAGCGACAAGATGGACGGGGAGGTTCATTTCGTCTGCAGTAAACCAAAATGCCTGTCAATGAAAAAAGCTGCCTTTACCAGGGCAAAGAATGCTGCCGGCTCCGGGAAAAAGAAAGCCGAGATGAAGGCCATCAAACAAGCCGTGGAAGAAACCACGGCCATGGACAAGCCGCGCCTCCTTCTCGTTATGGAAGCTCAGATCGAAGGTAGTCATGTGGCCCACGGTTACGGCGGTACTAGCTTTGAATGGCTCACTAAGCGACTCAAGGTAGAAACGTCATCAATGGACAATATTAACAAGCGGGACATGATTATAAAGAAGCTGCCGGGATTGTCCGAGGACGAGCTCCTGAAGCTCCTGGTTGAATTTTGCTTGATGATGCTCTGCTACGATGGCGATATCCGGGAGTACAAGATCCAAACTACCGCAAAACTAAATAGAATGGGTATAGGCATCCAGGTCGAAAAGAAAGGGCATGAGAACGAGCACTAGATCAAGAGAATATAGGGAGGGATGGACCGGGCGCCTGAGAAATTATATCTGCAGGCGCTGCCGACAGAAATTCAAGCACGACGGTGGCCAGCTCCCGGAGAAGGAGCGGATCTGCCCTGGGTGCAGACAACATTCCACTAAGAAAGTTAGGGGGTAAAGATGGATAAATTATTTAGAGGGTTTCTAATACTCTGGATACTTGCAGTACTTCTCTCACTAGGCATCATGGGTTTAATTGGCTGGGCTATGTGGCTAGTAATTGATAGATTCTTATTAACCTAACCACCCCATCAAGAAAAGGGGGGTTAAAACATTCCATCAGGAAAGTTGGAGGCTAACAAAATGAAAGTTCTAAGGCTTACCCATATTGAAATCAAGGCTGATGGTAGTGGAGCATACTGTTTTTATCCTGCCGATGATACAGCCTCTCTCCAAGAAGAAATAAGTGAAATGCAATACTCTGAGATTGGAGAGGAATGGAAGATAACCGTGGAGGAAATGCCCGTCGCTGAATTTAAGGCCCTGCCTGAATTCACTGGTTGGTAACTAGAGCAACATTCTGGAAAGAAAGTTGGAGGCTGAGAGAAATGTTTGAGGCAAAATATAAGGCATTAAGTCTAACGGAGCCGATGGCCTGGGCAATCTTTCATGGCAAGGACGTGGAGAATAGAACCTGGCAAACACGCTTCCGGGGCCGGATTTATATTCACGCATCCCAAGGCTTTAATAAGGAGCATTACTACTGGATATTAGACCATTGGGTGAGGCTCGACCTAAAGATGAAAGAAATACCGAAGCCGAGTAAGTTCATTCATGGGGCTATCATCGAGGAGGTCGATATCATCGACTGCGTTGAGAGCCATGGCTCTCGCTGGTGGTTTGGCCCTTATGGGTTCGTGCTGGCTAACCCGGTAGAGTATAAAATACCGATACCCTGTAGGGGAATGTTGAAGTTTTTTAGTCCAGTATTAACTCCGGTTGAGGTTTTTAGATTGGGCTAAAACATTCCGGCAAGAAAGTTGCAACAAATAAGGAGTATTGTTGAAGGAGGTTCGGGGTCTGTGATTGATATAAAATGCACGAAAAAGAATAAGGTATATCGAGGGCAACATTTCTGGAAGCATTATTGCCGATTTTGCGATGAACAAGACCAAGCGACTTTTAAGGATAATGAAATGATGTGCCCGAACCTAATTTATTATGAATCTTATAAGCCGAAACGGAATAAGAATTGGTGGGGCACCGGGAAGCCTGGGGAGCAGGCGAAGATTCCTGACTGTGGTTATTAGTCAACAAA
>SDBS01000357.1_pt1 | contig 43035 bp, 38 predicted proteins | sample 2277091 | NCBI WGS metagenome assembly SDBS01 (sample SAMN10404972, study PRJNA504765) | marine sediment metagenome | isolation source: marine sediment core GS10_PC15, 163 cmbsf | place: Arctic Ocean: Southern Knipovich Ridge | collected 2010
ACTTCGCAGCCTAACGCCGCCGAAAAATCTTCTTCGTTGCCCATCATTACATCAACCAGAGAAGCAATTCCTTGGTTAACCTCTCTTGCTTTTTTCTGTCCTCCTATGGCCTTCCAGAGCGATGCCCGGTAATTAAGATCATAGGAGACTATAGTGCCTGCCTTTCTTGCCTCTTGCATAGCTTCAATAATTACCTCAGGGGTTGTCTCTGAAAGGGCCGCATAGATACCCCCGGTGTGAAGCCACTGCACGCCTTCGTCTTGAAATATCCTTTTCCAGTTGATATCTCCTCTTTTCAGTTGAGAGGCTGCAGTGTGGCCTCGATCATATTCGGTTTTGGCACTCCTCACACCATAGCCCTTTTCTGTCCAATTCAGTCCAGCGCGAGATCCCCTACCCACGCCATCAAAAGGAACCCAGGCCACATGACTCAAATCTACCCCTCCCTGCATCATCAGATCTTCACATAAATGTCCACTCTCAGAGTCCGGAAGCGCAGTTACTACAGCAGTATTCAGACCGAACACTTTCTTAAGAGCCCTGGCTACGTTGTACTCTCCGCCTCCTTCAGAGACAGCAAAAGTTCTCGCGGTTCTGATCCTTCCCTCATTGGGGTTCAACCTGATCATAACCTCTCCCAGAGAGACTAATGCATACGTGCACTCCTGTCTTGGTCTAATACGTAAGTCGCTCATTTTCTTATCACTCTCGCTTTCATTATTTCCAGTAAAGTCCATATTTTCCTAATGCAAAAACTTGATTGTGTAATAATAGTCTATTTTACAGAATCTCTCTTGTCAAATCAAATTTTCTTTTGGACGCAATGATAGTGCGCATTCTTTGATCAGGAAGTGACAGGGACTAATTAGTTCAGGAAACTACAGGAAACTAAAAGAGCCATGGTCATGTTACAATACTTTGTCATCTAAGGCATAACATACCCGGAGTTCTGCTATGGAAGAGCTACCGCGAGATTGACTTACTTAGGGAAAAAACTATAATTAAGCAAATGAATTGGGCGACAGGATGAAGAAAAACTGGGTTCTACCATCAGGGCTGGAGGAAGAAAAATACCGTTTCCTTTCGCAAAAACTGGACCTTCCCCCTGTGCTTATCCAAATATTACATAATCGGGGAATAAAGGAGGAACATATCGCGGAATTCCTCAATCCGAAATTGGAGAGCCTGTGCGACCCTTTCTTGATGAAGGGAATGGATCTGGCCGTAGAAAGGATTCTTCAGGCGATATCGGGGAGAGAAAAGATTCTGGTATACGGTGACTTCGATGTAGATGGAATCAGCGCGGTAAGTGTTCTTCTGCTATTCCTGCGCCAGGCAAAAGTTGCCGGATATTTCTACATTCCGCACAGGGAAAGAGAAGGCTACGGCCTGAACCGGAATGCCGTGAAGAAGGCTCATGATTCGGATATAGACCTCATTGTTACCTGTGACTGTGGGGGCTCTTCCTTTGAGGAAATTGAGTATGCTAAGGACTTGGGAGTTGACGTCATAGTAACTGACCATCATCAGATAAAAGGTGACCTTGCCCCTTCCTGCACTGTTCTCAATCCGAATCAACCTGATTGTTCCTATCCATTCAAGGAACTGGCCGGAGTGGGGGTGGCGTTTAAGCTTGTCCAGGCTCTGGCGGAGAAACTTGACACGGGGGATATAGATCCTTATCAATACCTGGATCTGGTAGCTCTGGGAACGATTGCCGACATTGTTCCTCTGCGGGGTGAGAACAGAATCCTGGTCAAGCACGGTCTGGAGTCTCTCAAACGTACCTCTAACCCGGGACTGAGGGCTCTGGTAAGTGTAGGGGGTATTTCCAGGGAGGAAATTGGGGAAACGGAGGTCGGATTCATTATTGCTCCCAGGCTTAATGCCTGTGGTCGTCTTTCTTTGGCTCAGAAAGGGGTTAAACTTCTTTTGTCCACTTCCTTGAAGGAGGCTTTCGAACTAGCTAGAGATCTAGACCGGGAGAATAGCAAACGCCAGAGGATGGTAGGGAAAATGCGCCAGGAGGCAGAACAGCTCCTGCCCCTTCATAAGGATCCGGTGATTGTCCTTTCAAAGAAAGGATGGCATCCAGGAGTGATTGGACTGGTTGCTTCCCACATCAGGAACAAATACTTCCGGCCTGCAGTTATTCTCTCCTTGGACGGCGACACTGCCAAGGGATCGGCCAGAAGTATCCCCGGATTCTCCATATTTGAGGGTCTCGAGAGATGCCAGGATATCCTTCTCAGTTTTGGGGGACATCATATGGCTGCCGGAATGAAGCTGGTGGTAGAGAACATTCCGGAGCTCGAAAGGAAACTTAACCATTTGGCTAGCCAGACCTTATCTCCTCAGGACCTCATTCCCTCGTACCTTGTCGATGCTAGGGTAGATCTTGAGGAATTGGATGAAGGGATGTTTGAAAATCTGGAGCTTCTGTCTCCCTGTGGGCCACAAAATCCCCCTCCTCTTTTTATGGCCGAGGATGTTTATTTTTCTTCGCCCACACGCAAACTAGCCCGAGGCTGCCTCAAAACGCATCTTACTTCTAAGAAAGGGACAAAGTTTGAAGCCGTTGCCTTTAATCTGGAGAATGAGGACAAGATCTTAGAACGTCGTCCAGTAAAGGTGATTTTTACTCCCAAGATCAACCGATTCAGAAACAGAAGTTCGTATCAGTTGGAGATTAAGGACTGGAGGGAAGAGGAAGATGAAGGATGATCTGTCGAGAAGAATCAGGAGCATACCGGATTTTCCTAAGAAAGGAATCTTATTCCGGGATATTACCCCTCTTTTGCAGAATTCACAGTCTTTCCGAGAAGCCGTGGATGTTATTTCTGATAGGTATGAAGACGAAGAGATTGATCTAGTGGTTAGCGCTGAGGCCCGAGGTTTTATTCTGGGAGCTTGCCTGGCCTATAAGTTGGGAGTGGGATTCATTCCCGTTCGCAAACCCGGTAAACTTCCCTATGAGGTAGAGAAGGCAAGCTATGAGCTGGAATATGGGGAAGATGTCCTGGAGATGCATCGGGATGCCGTGAGAGAAGGGGACAGAGTTCTGGTCTTTGATGACCTTCTGGCCACCGGAGGGACAGCCGGAGCTATTTGTCAGTTGGTGGAGAGATTGGGCGGAAAGGTAGCTGGGATTTGTTTTCTTATTGAACTCACCTCCCTCAAAGGCATAGAAAAAATAAAGGACTACCCGGTTTTCTCTTTGATTAAGTACTAAGACGGAGATTTCTGTGAGAAGAGGAGAAGAGGCTTCGCCGCTTTTTTTGAAAAGGCTGGTAGTGGGAGAACTTCAAGCTAACTGCTATGTGGTAGCTGATGAGGCCAGCAGCGAGGCTATGATTCTAGATCCGGGGGGAGAGGGAGAAAGAATACTGAAGATCATTGAGGAAAACTCTTTTCGCATAATTTCCATTGTGCTCACCCACGTCCATCCAGATCACATAGGAGCAGCCCAGCTGATAGCCGGGGAGAGCGGGGCGTCTCTGTTCATGCATTCGGAGGATACTTTCCTTCTAAGAAATTCATCCATGAGTTTATTTCTTCGAGAGACAGAAGAGAAGATTGACCCCTCAGGGGTGAAAACGCTTGGGGACAAAGACAAGGTCTGGGTGGGTAGGTTTTCTTTTCTTGTGCTTCACACCCCGGGGCATACTCCAGGGAGTATTTCTATTTACGGGGAGGGCCGAGTTTTTACCGGAGATACCCTTTTTGCAGGTGGAGTTGGCAGGTGTGATCTACCGGGAGGAGACTGGCAAAAGCTAAAGGATTCTATTCAAGGTAAACTCCTGAGGCTTCCCCTGGAGACGCTAGTTCATCCGGGCCACGGTCCTGATAGTACATTAGAGAAAGAACTGAGGAGTAATCCCTTTGTCCATGAGCTCGGCATTAAGAGATAGGAACATTGTGCTGGGGGTAACGGGAAGCATCGCGGCGTACAAAGCAGCGGAGATTGTTCGACTTCTAAGGAAACAGGGAGCCGGTGTCTATCCACTGATGACGCAGGCAGCCACCCACTTTGTTCACCCTCTGACACTCACATCTTTGGCTGCTCAGGAGGTTGCCCTGGATCTGTTTGAGACCAAGCGAGGAAGAATGAGACATCTTTCTTTAGCTGAGCTTGCCGACCTTGTCTTAATCGCTCCTGCCACGGCCAATGTTATGGGGAAGGTAGCTCATGGGATTGCTGATGATCTTTTGACCACTGCTGTTATGGCTACCAGGGCCCCCGTTGTTTTGGCCCCGGCCATGGATGGGGGAATGTATGAGAATCCAGTGGTTCAAGCAAATGTGAGGAAACTCAAGTCCCGAGGAATGCACATCATTGGGCCGGAGGAGGGGGAGCTAGCCTCGGGAGAAGTCGGAAAGGGAAGAATGGTCGAGCCTCAAAAGATTGTGGGTTATGTGGAGAGAATTCTTCAATCAAGAGAGGATTTTGGTGGAAAGCTCTTTATGGTTACGGCTGGACCAACCAGGGAAGCCCTGGATAAGATGCGCTTTATTTCTAGCTATTCCAGTGGAAAGATGGGTTACGCTCTTGCCGAAGAAGGGATAGCGAGGGGTGCCAGGATTATTCTTGTCAGCGGGCCCAGCCCTCTTTTGCCTCCTCCCCAGGCTGAGTTGCACTCTGTGGAGACAGCTCTTGAGATGAAGAAGACGGTCATGGAAAGATTTTCCGAAGTGGACGGGGTCTTGATGGCAGCCGCTGTATCTGATTTCAGACCCAAACGTGTCCATAACGACAAGATAAAGAAGAATGCATACACCTCCCTCAAGCTGGATTTGGTGCAGAATCCCGATATCCTGGAGGAACTGGGAAGGATTAAGAAGGATAAGCTCCTGGTAGGTTTCTGTGCCGAGACCTCTCGTCTGAAGGAAAAAGCCGAAGAGAAGCTCAAGGAGAAGAATCTCGACTTGATAGTGGCCAACGATATTACTCTGGAAGGGGCCGGTTTTGGCGTGGACACCAATATCGTTCTCTTAATGGATAGAGATGGAGAGCTGATATCGCTGGACAGGAGAAGTAAAAGGGAAGTGGCAGGGAAGGTTTGGGATAAGGTGAAAGAACTTATGCGGTCCTAGCTTTTCCCGGCCGTAAGGCGCCGCATGCATCATCGATAAGATGATGTAGAAACAATCCAAAGCTGCTATACAGCGACGGAGGGAAAAAGTCCCTGGGTATTCTTGAGGAAGGGTGAGCTAATATGGTCGGAAAGAAAACAGTAGCTCTTGTGTTTATGTACTTCCTGCTTGGGCTTGGTTATTCTTCCTATGGAGAGCCGGCGAATCTGGTAGAAGTTCTCAGCCTGGAAGGAACTATTAATCCTGTGGTCGTAAAACTTCTGGATAGGGCCATAGAATCAGCGCTTAAGAATGATGCTCAGTGTCTGGTCATTCAGTTGGATACTCCCGGAGGACTGGATAAGTCTATGCGGGACATGATCAAGCTGATGATGAACACTGAAGTCCCCATTGTGGTTTATGTAGCTCCCAGAGGCAGTAGAGCAGCCTCAGCGGGTGTTTTCATAACCCTGGCCGCCCACATTGCCGCTATGGCTCCAGGCACCAACATAGGAGCTGCTCACCCTGTTGCCCTGGGAGTAGGAGGAGCCGTAGATAAGGAAATGATGGAAAAGGTAGTCAACGATGCAGCGGCCTATGTAAAGTCTATTGCTCAGAAGAGGAATAGAAATGCAGAGTGGGCAGAAAAGGCAGTGAGGGAGAGTGTTTCTATACCTGCCGAAGAAGCTTTGAAGCTCAATGTGGTGGACCTTATGGCTGAGGATATGACCGACCTCCTGGAGAAGCTGGATGGGGCAGAAGTCGAGGTAATGCAGCAGACCCTAACCCTGATGACAAAAGGGGCCAGTCTTCATTTTACGAAAATGTCCTTTCGAGAAAGGATTCTTCAAGCCATAGCTGATCCCAACCTTGCTTATATATTACTCATGATAGGGATATGGGGAATTATTCTGGAGTTTTTCCACCCGGGGGTGTTTTTGCCAGGCATTGTGGGGGGCATCTGTCTCATCCTGGCTTTCTTTGCCCTGCAGATTCTTTCTTTTAATATGGCCGGTCTTGTTCTCATTCTTCTGGCCATTGTCCTTTTTGTTCTGGAGATCCAGGTTCCCTCCTACGGTGCCCTGACCATAGGAGGGGTTATTTCGCTAGCTTTAGGCTCTCTTATGCTGATAGATCCCTCCTCCCTCTATATCTCCATTTCTCTAAAATACATTGTTATTATGGTAGTATTTACCAGTGCTATTTTCATATTTATTGTTGGCTATGCCATAAAGGCTCAGTTCAAAAAGCCCGCCACGGGAGTGGAGGGAATGCTGGGCTCGACCGGAATAACCAGGAGTAATCTAAAGACTAAAGGGAAGATCCAGATCCATGGAGAGATCTGGAATGCAATTCTCGAGTCCAGTGGGGAGGTGATTAGAAAGGGAGAAGAGGTAGAAGTGGTGAGAGTAGAAGGGATGAGATTAGTAGTCAAAAAAAAGGGAGGTTAGATATGGTAGCGGTCTTTTTTGTGGTCATTGTAGGAGTTATTCTCCTGATGGCATCCATCAGGGTGGTGACAGAATATGAGAGGGGAGTGATTTTCAGGTTGGGTAGGTTGGTGGGATCCAAAGGACCGGGGCTCTTTTTTCTTATCCCCATTGTGGATAGGATGACGAAAATCAGCCTGAGGACGGTGAATTTTGATGTTCAGCCACAGGAGGTAATCACCAAGGATAATGTTCCGGTCAAGGTGAACGCCGTGGTGTATTTCAGAGTTGTAGACCCTTGTAAATCGGTCATTGAAGTAGAGAATTCCCGTTTCGCCACCCTGCAGATAGCCCAGACTACCTTAAGGGGAGTGGTTGGAGAAGTTGAACTTGATGAGCTTCTCTCGCAGCGGGAGAAGCTTAATGAAAAGCTTCAGAGCATTGTTGACGAACAAACTGATCCCTGGGGAATCAAGGTGAGTGTGGTGGAAGTTAAGGAGGTCGAGATACCCGATACCATGAAGCGGGCCATGGCCAGGCAGGCAGAAGTAGAAAGGGAGAGGAGGGCCAAGATTATCAACGCCCAAGGAGAGTTTCAGGCCGCTGAAAAACTCACTCAGGCTGCCGGCATCATCAGGAAGTATCCTCAAGCTCTTCAGTTAAGGTATCTACAGACCCTCTCCGACATAGCCACTGAACAGAATTCCACCATTGTCTTCCCCTTCCCCATCAATATTCTGGAGGCCTTTCAGAGTCTGGTAGAAAAACCTAGTTCTGAATAGCTCCTACGATATGGATGAAGAGATTCTAAAGCAACAGAAAGATCCGGAGGGATGAAATGAAGAAATTGCTCGTTGCTGCTTGTTTTTTGGCGTTGTTTCTAACAGGATGTGCCTATCAGGTGGAAGCTCCTCTTCCCCCCGGAGTTTCTAGCATCTCCATTCCCCTTTTTTCTGATAGGACTCTTGAGTGGGGAGTGGGAGAGACTCTTACCCGTATAGTTATTGAGGAGTTTCAGGTTCGCACCCGCCTGCGATTAGAAGACAAGGATAAGGCTGACCTTCTTCTAGAAGGAGAGATTACCCACTACTTGAATGAGCTGTCCAGTGAGAGCGGGATAGAACCGGAAGAATATCGGTTGACCATGGAGGTGGCGGTCGAGCTAATCTCTCTGCCCGAGGAAGACACTCTCTGGAGCCGGAGAATAATGGAGGCCACTCCATATTCTATCTCTGGCCAGGGTCCGGAGTTGGAGGCCTTCCAGACGGAAGAGGAAGCACTTGCAGAAACTTCCAGAAAGATAGCTCAGCACCTGATCAATCTGACCCTGGAAGGATGGGAAAAGTAATGGAGGTGAAGTTTGCTCGGCCTCAGTCCATGAAAGACCGTCCAACTCACTACTGCCCTGGATGTGGTCATGGTATCATACACAGGCTTATCTGTGAGGTGGTAGATGAGCTTGGAATTCGGGAAGAGCTAATTGGAGTTTGCCCTGTAGGTTGTTCTGTTATTGCCTATGATTATTTTGATTTTGATATGGTTGAGGCGGCCCATGGACGTGCTCCTGCTGTGGCTACGGGCATAAAAAGGGTACATCCTGACAAGTTTGTTTTTGCCTACCAAGGCGATGGAGATTTAGCTTCAATTGGAATGGCCGAGATTATTCATGCCGCTGCGCGAGGAGAAGCCTTCAACGTAGTCTTTGTTAATAATGCCATATATGGGATGACGGGCGGCCAGATGGCTCCCACTACTCTGCTTGATCAGAGAACTACCACCACTCCCTTCGGAAGAGATGCCGAAAGTGAAGGTTATCCTCTCAGGGTTTCTGAGCTTCTAGCCTCTCTTCCTGGCGTAGGTTATCTTGAGCGAGAAGCCGTGGATAGGCCCGCTAATATAGGGAAAACGAAAAAAGCTCTGAAGAAATCGTTTCTGTTTCAAAAAGAGAAGGGGAAATTTTCGCTGGTGGAAATTCTCTCACCGTGTCCCACTGCCTGGAGGCTCTCGCCTCTTGAAGCTCTTCAGTGGATGGAGGAAGAAATGGTCCCCAACTATCCTTTGGGGGTAATTAAGGATGAGGAGTAAAGGGGGGGTGGCCATTTTAAGGCGGCTGATGAGACGCTCCCCTTTGAGGCAAGGCAGACTATTTCCAGTCTTTCCCGCACAATTTCTTTATGGAGGAGTCGTTGAGTTTTGTACTCTTTCGGATCTTCCGGTCCTTTCATGTAGGTGATGATGTAAAAACACCTCTCCTGACGTCGGCTCGGGGACAGGTATCCGCTTGAACTTTCCCCAGTTTTCCTTTTGACAAAGGCTCGAAGGTTTGATATTTTTTTATTGGATCAACCTTTTCATAAGTCTTGATTTCTGACGCGCCACCTTGTTCTTATGCCAAATCCCTTTTGAAGCCGCTTTTTCCATAAGCTTTATGACCTCGGGGAGTTTTTTCTTTGCCTCCTCCGTCTTTTTTTGATAGATAAGCTGCCAGAGTTTCCGACTGGCAGTTTCAATTTGTCTCTGCGCAGATCTGTTTCGTACTCTTCGCTTTTGATCCTGTCTCATTCTTTTTTTTGCTGATTCAATTATAGGCATCCTTCTCTCCTTTGGCACGGTAGAATTTTCGAAACTTAAGGTATTCACGAGGAAGATTTGTTTTTGACTGTTCCAACATATAAGATTTTTGACATGATGGCAAGATTCAGAGGGAGGCCAGAGAAGTTTGAGGAAAGAGGGGATAGGAAGAGCAGCTGGAGTCGTGGGATTGGGAACTTTTGTCTCGCGCATCTTTGGATTAGTAAGACTCCAGGTGATTGCTTATATCTTTGGCTATTCAGCGGCTACCGATGCCTTTTGGATCGCCTTCGCCCTGCCGAACCTCTTAAGATCCCTTGTGGCGGAGGGGTCATTAAGTACAGCCTTTATTCCTGTCCTTTCCGAATGGCTCACCAAGAAGGGAAAAGATGAGGCGCGGCAGCTTGTAAACAACGTCCTCAATATCCTGGTTGTTCTGCTTATGGGGCTGTTGGCATTGGGAATTCTCCTCGCCCCCAGATATGTTCCCTACATTGCCTTTGGCTTCCCGGGCGATTCTCCTCAACTTGCTATGGCCGTGAGATTGACCCAGATTATGTTCCTCTTCTTAGTCTTTGTCAGTCTGGCTGCCTTGGCTATGGGCACTCTCAACTGCGTGGGTCATTTTGCGGTGCCCGCCTTTGCTCCCGTTCTATTCAGCCTTACTGTAGTTACCTCCGCTATCTTCCTGACTCCGAGATTCGGCATTTACAGTCTGGCCATAGGCGTGGTAGTGGGAGGGGGAGCACAACTTCTGTTTCAAATTCCCCTCTTGATCAGGAGGGGTTTCAGCTATCGTCTCACCTTATCTCTTAGCCATCCTGGCGTCCGCAAGATAGTTAGACTCATGGGTCCGGCGACTTTGGGAGGCGTGACCCTGCAGGCCAACATCATCATCAATCGCATCTTTGCTTCAACTTTACCCGCAGGCAGTATCTCGGCTCTGCTGTATGCCATGAGGTTGATACAGTTTCCTTTGGGGATCTTCGCCATTGCCGTATCTACAGCTATTTTCCCTGCTCTGTCTTCTCTTGCCGCTGAGGAGAATATGCAGGAAATGAGGAGGGTTGTTTCCCTCAGTGTCCGAATGGTTCTTCTAGTCTTGATTCCTTCCACCTTGGGTCTCGTGCTAGTTAGGAAGACTTTGATTTCTCTGCTCTTTGAACACGGAGCCTTTTTGGCTCAGGACAGCCTTATGACGGGCCAGGCACTATTTTACTACGCTCTGGGTCTCTTGGCCATGGGAGAGGTTATGGTTCTGAACAGAGCTTTCTATTCCCTTCAGGAAATTCTCGTTCCGGTCAAAGTGTCTCTTTTTGTATTGTTTCTTAATGTTTTGCTAAATTTTCTCCTCATCTCTCCCCTAAAGCACAGTGGACTCGCTCTGGCTACCTCTATTTCTATGATCTCTCATATGATTATCCTTTTTGTCCTTTTGAGAATAAGGATCAGAGGGCTCGAAGGGAAAATAATCCTGGCTTCCTTTCTGAAAACTTGTCTCATTAGCATCCTTATGGCCGGGGCGGTGTATTTTGTATTGGAGGGAATTCCTGTCTTCGCCTGGGTATCAGGCATGGTTTCCGAGATTATCCGGCTGTGTGCAGCCGTAGGAATCGGAGGGCTTGCTTTCTTCCTCTTGGCCTATCTTTTCAAAATGGAGGAGCTTAAGATCATTTTGAGCGTCCTAAGAGGAAAAAAGTGAACGTCAAACCTTCTGCCGATTGAGATTGACAAATGTGGGAATCTTGGTTAAGGTAAAGTTCAAAATGGATAGACGGTAAAGCTCGAGTGCGACTGATAAGGAGGGAAATGTGAAGAATGTCTGTGCGGTGGTGTTGGCGGCCGGAAAAGGGACACGTATGAAGTCAGGCCTGATTAAGCTTGCGCATCCTCTCACTTCTCAACCTCTTGTGAAATTCGTTACTGATGCCTGTGTGGAAAGCGGGGTGGGAAGGGTAATTGTTGTGGTAGGTTATCAGGCCGACAAGGTAAAATCCATTCTGGGAGAAAGATTCCAATATGTCTACCAAGAAAGACGTCTAGGTACCGGGGATGCCGTTACAAGAGCAACTTCTCTTCTAGGAGGATTTCAGGGAGAGCTCATCGTTCTTCCGGGAGATGCCCCCTTTATCACCTCCTCCGCTCTGGTGGAGCTCGTTCATCGTCGGCGAGAAACAAAATCGGCGGCCATAGTCTTGACCGCTGTTCTTCCCCGCCCCAGTCACTACGGACGAATTATTAGAAATGGCTACGAGCAGATCAAGAGGATTGTGGAAAGCCGAAATGCCGGACCTGAGGAACTAAGAATTAGAGAGGTAAATAGCGGCGTTTACTGCTTTGATAGCCAGAAGCTTCTGCCTCTTCTTCCCCTCTTGACCCGTGACACCAAGGGGGGTGAGTACTATCTCACCGATGTCATAGGGCTATTGCATGAGCAGGGGTTTAGCGTAGAGGCCATGCAAGCCCCGGATCCAACAGTAGTTTTGGGAGTTAATACTCCTCAGGAGCTGAAACGAGCCTGGAAGATCCTGGAGAAACAGAAAAAAGGAAAAAGGAAATAGCTTAAGGATGAGGAAGGCTGTTTTTTCCGATGTGGTCATAATCGGAGCGGGGGTAGTAGGAGCTGCGATAGCCAGAGAACTATCCCGGTATCAACTGAAAGTGGCTTTGCTGGAGAAGGAATGTGATGTAAGCTTCGGCTCCAGTAAGGCCAATAGTGCCATAATTCATGCCGGGTTCTGTACACCTTCCGGAACGCTCAAGGCAAAACTCACCCCTTCCGGGAATCACCTGCACGAAGAGCTCGCTCGGCAGCTTTCCGTTCCCTTCAAAAGGGTTGGCTCGTTAACTATCGCCTTTACAGCAAAGGACATAGGAATTTTGGAGAAACTTCAAAGGCAGGGTAAGGAAAATGCGGTCTCAGGACTCCGTATTATTTCTCAAGAAGAGCTTTTGAAAAAGGAACCTCGAATAAACCCCAAGGCAAAAGCGGCTCTTTATGCTCCCACCACGGGGATTATCTCTCCCTACGAGATGACCATTGCTTTGGTGGAAAATGCTACTCGTAATGGAGCCCAAGTCTATTTAAACAGACGCGTTCTGGGAATACGGGTGGAGCCCGATGCAACGAAGATTATCCGGACCAACAGGGGAGTCTTCACGACAAGATGGGTGATCAACTCTGCCGGGCTCTACAGTGATGAGATAGCAAAAATGGTGGGAATCACAAGATTTGAAATTGTTCCCCGCAGGGGGGAAGAATACATCCTCGATAGATCTAAAGGAGATCTGGTAAGCCATGTCATATATCCTGTCCCCACTTTGATTTCCAAGGGGGTTCTTATCGTTCCCACTGTGTATGGCAATATCATGCTGGGGCCTGCTGCCGAAGAAGTGGCTGATAAATCGGACTTTTCCACTACTAGGGAGGGATTCAGGCATGTGATGAATCGTGCCAGGAAGCTCTTACCTTGCCTTTCTCCGGAGGATGTCATTGGCTCTTTTGCGGGACTCAGGGCATCGTTACCTCAGGGTGATTTTGTTGTTTATTCTTCCCATGAGGTTCCGGGATTTATTAGTCTTATAGGTATCGATTGTCCAGGCTTAACTGCAGCTCCTGCCTTGGCCAGGATGGTGGTAAAGATGTTGGACCAAGAGGGACTCAAGCTCCGTCCTAATGTGGATTTTCATCGCACCAGGCAAGCGCGGGTAAGATTCCGGAAGCTCTCCGCGCAAGAGAAAGCAGAGGTAGTGGCCGAGAATTCTCGATACGGAAAGGTTGTATGCGTTTGTGAAACCGTATCGGAGGGGGAGATAGTCGATGCTATTAGAGATGGAGCCATTACTCTGGATGGTGTAAAGCTCAGAACTCACTTGGGTATGGGCCGCTGTCAAGGAAGTTCTTGTCATCTCAAGGCGGCTGAAATTCTTTGCCGAGAGAGGGGGATATCTTTAGGCAAGCTGACCAAAAAGGGAGGCAAATCTAGGCTCTTGGCTGATGACCTCGTCTCGGCGGCCAAGATAAAACGAACTCCTGCGAGGAAAAAGGGTGCAGCAAGGGGCGTACGCGGAGCTGGCAAAAGTGTGCGAAGGACCGAGGTAAGTCTCGCCATTGTGGGAGGGGGCGCCGCTGGGTTAGCTGCGGCTGTTGCAGCCAGGAGGTCCGGGGCTCAGGATGTATTGGTATTGGACCGAAAGGAAAAGGCAGGTGGGGCTCTCCTTCAATGTAAACATGAGGGATTCGGTCTAAGGAAATTCGGTGTCAACTTGATCGGAAAGGACTATATTCAGAAGTTCCTTGGCCAAGCTAGAAAATTGAACGTCAAGGTGATGGCGGCGACCACAGTTCTGGAAATCAATTCCCACAAGGAGATCCTTATAGTAAGTGAAAAGGGAGGAGTCCGGAGTATTAGGGCTCAAGCTATTATCCTGGCCATGGGGTGTCGAGAAAGACAGCGAGGAGAAATAGGTATCCCCGGCGGTAGACCCGCCGGCATCTTCACAGCCGGAGCTGCTCAACAGTGGGTAAATATGAAAGGATGCCTTCCGGGAAAGAAGGCGGTTATTCTTGGTTCAGGTGACGTAGGTTTGATTGTGGCTCGCAGATTCACTCTTGAGGGAGCCAAAGTAGAGGCAGTAGTGGAGATTATGTCCTATCCCAGAGGGTTGGCCCACAACGTTGCTACCTGTCTGAACGAATTCAAAATACCGCTTTATTTGGAACACATGGTTACCTGGGTCCATGGTAGAGAGAGAGTAGAGGGCGTAACAGTGGCGCGGGTGAATGGGAGCGGTGATCCTATGGTGAGCACCGAAAGAAGAATCGACTGCGATACTCTCCTCCTGTCGGCAGGACTTGTACCGGAGAACGAGCTGTCCCTCTCGGCTGGCGTCGAACTCGATCCCCTTACTGGCGGCCCTATAGTTAATGAGAGAATGGAGACCAACCTTGAGGGTGTTTTCGCCTGCGGAAATGTGGTTCATGTGCACCATTTGGTAGATCATATCACCTATCAGGCTGAAGCAGCCGGAAGGTCGGCTGCGAGTTATCTCGAGGGTAATCTACTATCCCCCTCTCGGTGGATAAGATTGACTCCCGGTCAGAACATTCGCTACATAGTTCCTCAACGTATTTCCGGAAAGGAAAACGTGACTTTTTTTGCCCGGGTTCATTGTGCCGGCGACGGGGTGAAGTTAAGGATAGGCCCTGGCATCGCCGAAAAGAAAATAGATCGAGTAAACCCCTGTGAGATATCGATGGTGGATCTTCACTCTGAAGAGATGTGTGCACTGGACGAGATATCTCATGCAGAAGTAAGTATTCTTAAGAGTTAGTTGCAGGGAGAATTCATGGAAAAAGTGATTGTCTTCGATACCACACTTCGTGATGGAGAGCAGTCTCCAGGAGCTAGCCTCGCTGTGGAAGAGAAGCTGGAGATCGCCAGGCAACTGGAGAAATTGAAAGTAGATGTTATTGAAACAGGCTTTCCCGCCTCTTCTCCTGGTGATTTTGAGGCAGTGAGACTCATTGCCCAGGAACTCGAGGTCCCAGTCATTACCGCCCTGGCGCGGGCACTTCCTTCGGATATTGAAAGGGCGGGTGAGGCACTGAGCGAAGCGAAACATAAAAGGATCCACACATTCATTGCAACATCTTCCATTCATATGAAGCACAAACTCAGGATGAGCCCACGGCAGGTTCTCTCCTCAGCGGTGGAGGCCGTAGAAACGGCAAAAGAATTTGCCCCCGAGGTGGAGTTTTCTCCGGAGGACGCCTCCAGAAGCGATTTGAGTTTCTTGTGCGAGGTAATTCAAGCAGTCATTGAGAGAGGGGCAACTGTAATCAACATTCCAGACACAGTGGGCTACTCCACTCCCTATGATTTTGGCGCTCTCATCCAGAGCATACGTGAAAATATCCCCCATCTTGGGAAGGTCACCTTGAGTGTCCACTGTCACAATGACCTAGGAATGGCTACTGCCAATTCCATTGCCGGGATAAACGCAGGGGCCAGACAGGTGGAGTGTACCGTGAATGGGATAGGAGAGAGGGCAGGTAATGCCTCCCTGGAGGAGATAGTTATGGCGCTGGCCACTCGAAGGGATGTTTTGCCTTTTTACACCAATGTCAACACAAGTGAGATTTATAGGACATCTCGACTGGTCTCTCGTCTTACTGGAGTTCCTGTTCAACCTAACAAGGCCGTTGTAGGTGAAAATGCTTTTCGACATGAGGCGGGTATCCATCAGGACGGGATTCTTAAGGAAAGTACAACCTATGAAATAATGACCCCTGCCTCCATCGGCTTGAAGGAGGGGGAGCTAGTTCTGGGCAAGCATTCCGGAAGCCATGCTTTTGGAGAAAGAATGAAGAAGCTAGGTTTTCGGCTGGATTCTCATCAACTGGAGACTGCTTTTAGGAGGTTCAAGGAGCTGGCAGATAAGAAGAGGGAAGTCTTCGACGAGGATCTTATTTTTCTGGGAGAGGAGCAAACTTTTCGCATTCCCGAAGTCTATGTGCTTGAGTATATCCATACCGTGACCGGCAACAAGATTCTTCCCACCACTACGATAAGGATCAAGAAAAAAGATAAAGTCTTTCAGGAAGCTGCCTGTGGTGATGGTCCTATCGATGCGACTTACAGGGCCATAGACAGAGTCACCGGAATGAAACTGAACTTGCTTGACTATTCCCTTCACTCCGTTACTGGGGGGAAGGATGCCCTGGGCGAAGTTATGGTTAAGGTCCAGGCCAAGGGGGGAATGGTGACGGGCAGAGGGGCCAGCACTGATATTATCGAAGCCAGTGCTAAGGCCTATCTTAATGCCATAAACAAGTTCATCTATCGAGAGGAAGAGAAGGACTCATAGACAGATGCGGGAGTTTGAAGGAGTTATGGGGGCCGCGGAAGGATTTCCTGGTTAATCTTCCTCGGAAATCGCTGGCCTCTCGAAAGGATGTGCCTGACTATTCTGAAGAAGGAGTGTTTATGCAGATTTCCAAAGAAAAGCTAGCGAATATGTACGAGGCGATGGTCAAGATCAGAAAGTTTGAGGAGAAAGTGGTAGACATTTTTGCTCGGGGATCTATGCCCGGCTTAGCCCATCTTTATGTTGGTGAAGAGGCTGTAGCGGCGGGAGTCTGTTCTAATCTTAATAAGGATGACTACATCTCCAGCACTCATCGAGGGCACGGGCATTGCATTGCCAAGGGAGGAGATGTGAAGCGGATGATGGCGGAGATTTTTGGCAAGAAAACAGGTTATTGTAAGGGTAAGGGTGGCTCCATGCATATTGCGGATCTCGACATCGGTATTCTGGGAGCAACGGGCATAGTGGGAGGGGGAATTCCCATCGCCGTGGGAGCTGCTCTATCGGCGAAGCTGAGAAAGACGCATCAGGTGGCAATTTCCTTTTTTGGAGACGGTGCTTCCAACCAGGGAACCTTTCATGAGTCGCTGAATCTTGCTTCGGTGAAAAACCTACCCATTGTCTTTGTTTGTGAAAATAACCTTTACGCCATCTCCACATCTCAGTCGAAGGCTCAGGCTATTAAAGACATAGCTACGAGAGCTGAATCCTATGATATGCCTGGGACTATAGCCGATGGAAATGATGTCCTGGATGTATACGATAAAGTCGGTGAAGCTGTAGAAAGGGGGAGAAAAGGAGAAGGTCCAAGCCTGGTTGAATGCAAAACCTATCGGTGGAGAGGGCACCACGAAGGTGACCCTAAAAGAGGAGCAAGCTATCGGAGCATGAGTGAGGTCAGCGAATGGGAGAAAAAGTGCCCTATTGCCGCTTTTAAAAGGCACCTTCTTAGTGAGGGCATCTTGAAGGAAGCTGATCTTAAGCTGATAGAAGATAAAATGACAAAAAAAATTGAGGAAGCAGTTGAGTTTGCCGAGGAGGGCCCCTTTCCCGCTTCAGAAGAAATCTTAGAGGATCTATTCAGCGAGGAGGGCATCGAATGAGAAAAATTACCTATGCTGAAGCCATCAATGAGACTCTAAGGGAGATGATGAGAGGGGATGAAAGAATATTCATTATGGGAGAAGATGTTGGCCGCTATGGTGGCGTCTTCCAGGTGACCAAGGGCCTCTTGGACGAGTTTGGAGAAGAAAGGGTTATTGACACTCCCATTTCTGAGGCTGGATTTGTGGGAGCCGGAGTTGGAGCCGCCCTGACGGGAATGAGACCGGTGGTGGAACTCATGTTTATTGATTTTGCCGCCTTGGCTATGGATCAAATAGTTAACCAGGCAGCCAAGATCCATTATATGTTTGGTGGAAAGGCGAAAATACCCTTAGTTATTCGCACCAATATCGGAGCAGGAAGAAGCGCCGCCGCTCAGCACTCTCAAAGCCTCCATGCCTGGTTTGTTCATGCTCCTGGGCTCAAAGTTGTCCTTCCCAGCTCTCCGTACGATGTCAAGGGTCTTTTGGTAACAGCGATTGAGGATGATAATCCAGTGATGTTCATCGAGCATAAAATGCTCTACTATTCTGAGGGGGAAGTTCCTGAGGAGCTTTATTCTATACCCTTTGGGAAGGGGGAAGTCAAAAGAGAAGGTAAAGACCTAACGGTGGTGGCGCTGTCGTCCATGGTGGGGAAAGCCCTGAGGGCAGCGGAGGTTCTGGCCAAGGATGGAATAGATATTGAGGTAGTTGACCCGAAAACCCTTGTTCCTCTGGATGAAGCTATTATCCTTGATTCGGTGAAGAAGACGGGAAGGCTCCTTGTGGTTGATGAAGGACATAAGAGATGCGGCATTGGGGCCGAAATAGCGGCTATAGTTTCTGAGAAGGCTTTCGATTATCTTGATGCTCCTATTTTGAGGTTAGGATCACCCGATGTGCCGGTGCCTTTCAGCCATCCTTTGGAGAAGGCCTATATTCCCGATGAGGAAGATGTAAAAAAAGCCTGTCATGAGCTTATTGCAAAATAATGAGGTGCGGATATGGCAACTGAAGTGATTATGCCAAAGCTGGGAATGATGATGGAGGAAGGAACGGTCACTCTCTGGCTGAAAAAGGAAGGCGAAAGCGTAACGAAAGGGGAAGGTATCTTAGAGATTATGACGGACAAGGCAAATTATGAAATAGAGTCCCCTCAAGATGGAGTGCTCCTTCAGGTCTTGGTAGGGGAAAATGAAGTTCGGCCAGTAGGCCATATCTTGGGAGTGGTGGGAGAGGAGGGTGAGAATATATCCGATTTTCTCTCTAGAGTTGAGCGACAAAAGAAGGAGGAGAGGAAAGCCGAGGTTCCAAAGAAAGAAGAGGTGCAACTTAAGGAGAAGGAAGGACCTTCTGAGCCAGGGAGGATAAGAATTTCTCCTGCAGCCAGAAAATTGGCCAAAGAGCACGGAGTGGACCTCACAGGGATCAAAGGATCTGGTCCGGAGGGAAGAGTAGTTAGAGCTGACATTCTAGAAGCTGTCGGGGAAAAGAAGGAACATCCCGAGGAGGGGAAATTCCTTGCCCTTACGGGTATTAAGAAACTTACCGCTGAGAGAATGACAGAAAGTTTCAAAACCGCTCCCCATTTTTCTGTCAGCATTGATGTGGATATGGAGAATCTGCTCGATCTCACCAAAAAAATGACTCCTGAAGTGGAGAGGAGATTCTCCTGTCATCTCTCTTTAACAGCGGTTCTTATTAAGGAATTATCGGTGGTATTGAGCGATCATCCCCTTATGAACTCAAGATTCCGGGATGGGAAAATTGAGCTCCTGGACGACATAAACTTGAATGTGGCCATGGCGACGGATGAAGGACTCCTAGTTCCGGTTATCCATAAATCTGACAGAATGTCCCTGGGGGAAATTGCCGTCATCCTCAAGGATCTTACTAGCAAGGCTCGGAGTGGAAAACTCTCCCTGGAAGATGTCTCGGATGGAACTTTCACCATTTCTAACCTGGGAATGTTCGGTGTGGATAGTTTTATCCCTATTATCAATCCGCCTCAGGCGGGTATCCTTGCTGTGGGGGCTATGAAGGATAGAGCAGTGGCAAAAGATGGCAAGGTTATGGTAGCCCGTGTAGCGAATTTTACCTTGGTGGCGGATCATCGTGTTCTTGATGGAGTCTTGGTAGCCAAGTTTCTCAAGAGGGTGAAAGAAACCCTTGAGAATCCTACCATTCTTAATCCAGAGACGAAGTAAACAAGCCTTCTGTTGTTCTTTTCCGCTTGTGTCTGTATATTTTCGTTTCGAGAAATGCCCCATTATTATCCCTCCCCTGACAGAAATAATTTTTTTAGTGGCCCGGACATGTTTTACGGAAGATATGGTGAGCCTCTTCATGGGAGTATCTTTGACAGGACAGAGAAATCAGGCTATGTTAGGATCGGCGCAGGTTGCTCCAGGAGAATGAGAATGAAGATTTACGTAAATGAGGATTTCTGCAGTGGTTGTGGCATATGCGTAGAGTTTTGCCCCAAGAAGGTTCTTGACTTGTCCTCTTCGCTGAGCAAGAAAGGAGTTTTTCCACCTGTGGTCAACAGAATTGAGGAATGTACAGGATGCAACATGTGTGAGCTCTATTGTCCTGATTTCGCCATCGCCGTGGAGGAAGATAAGGATGAATAGAAGAATTCTATCTGGCGTTCACCTGTTTCAAGGAGATGAGGCCTGTGCTGAGGGAGCCATTGCTGCGGGGTGTAACCTGTTCGCCGGCTACCCCATCACCCCGGCTACGGAAATTTCCGAAAGACTGAGCTGGAGGCTCTTCGATGTGGGGGGAATCTTTGTTCAGGGAGCGGATGAGCTGGATTCCCTGACCATTGTTATTGGAGCAGCCTGTGGAGGTTGGAAGGCCATGACAGCTACCTCGGGCAATGGGATCTGCCTGATGCAGGAGTGCATAGGATATGCTGCCATAACAGAGACTCCGTGTGTGATTGTTGATGTTCAAAGAGCAGGTCCGGGAACAGGTGTGGCCACCAAGACCATGCAGGGGGATGTTTACCAGGTAAGGTACGGAAGCAACGCTGATTACTCCATCATTGCCTTGGTTCCTGATTCCCCTCAAGAGATGTTCGACCTCACTCTGGAGGCTTTTAATCTTTCCGAGATTTACCGGGTCCCCACTTTCATCCTGGCCGATGAAATTGTGGGGCATATGAGAGAGAAAGTCGTCATTCCTGACAAGGTGAGCGTGGTAGAGAGAAGAAAGCCGAAAGCTTCGTCCAAAAATTTTGTGCCATTTAAGGTGGAGTCCGATACCGATGTTCCTCCTATGCCATCTTTTGGGGAAGGTTACAGGATGCCTGTTTCCGGTCTCACCCATACCGAAACAGGGTCTCCTTCCAATTCCTATGAGGTTCAGAAAGCTCTAGTGGAGAGGCTCTGCAACAAGGTGGAGAAGAAAGTGGAAGATCTTACCCGGGTAGAGACGGAATTCATGGAAGATGCCGAAATTGTGGTGGTCTCTTATGGCTCCACGGCCCGCTCCGCCAGACGAGCGGTGATAGAGGCGAGGAAGGGAGGGATTAAGGCGGGTTACCTGAGACTTGTCATCCTGTGGCCCTTTCCTGATAGTTATCTTAAAAGAATGGCGGACAAAATACCTAAGGCTGTCATTGTTCCTGAGATGAATGTGGGTAAGATGGTTCGGGAGGTGGAACGCTCGGTAGGGGGAAAGGTCGAGGTTCTTTCTTTGCCCAAGCCAGGTGTCGAGCTTCACCGCCCCAGTGAGATATATGATCTAATAAGAAAGGTGAATTAGAATAAAGCAACATCCTGCTCTTAGCTATCTCAGATTTGACCGACCGGGAGCTCCGCATCTTTGGTGTGAAGGATGCGGCATTGGGCAGGTCTGGTACTATACCATCAGGGCCATTGAGGAGCTCGAGCTTGCTCCTGAGGAAGTTGTGTGGGTCGGGGGCAGCGGCTGCACGGGAAGAATGTGCACCTATTGGGCAGGCGACTACTTTCACACCCTTCACGGCCGACCCCTTGGGTTTGCTACCGGAGTAAAACTGGCTAATCCAGAGCTAACCGTAATATGCCATATGGGGGATGGTGAGTGCGCTGGAATTGGAGGCAATCATCTCATCCAGACGGCCAGGAGAAATGTGGATCTGGTAGCTATTGTCGTCAACAATTTTAACTTCGGAATGACAGGGGGGCAGTTTTCTCCCACCACTCCCCGTGGTGCCTTCACCATGACTTCCCAACTTGGCAATATTGAATATCCTTTTGATTTATGCAAGCTGGCTGCCTGCTGTGGAGCTAGCTACGTAGCCAGGTGGACCAGCGTTCAAGCCAGGCAGCTCATAAGATCTATCAAGAAGGGAATTCAGAAAAAAGGATTCTCCTTTATAGAGATTATGTCCCAGTGTCCTACCCAGTATGGAAAAAGGAACAGGATTGGAAATGGAGTTCAGATGATGAAGTGGTTGAAGGAAAATTCCATCAGGAAGGATAGAGCGGCGGGAGCCTCGGAGGAAGAGCTCAAGGGTAAGTTCATTCTGGGCGAGTTTGTTGATGAGGAGAAGGCTGAATTTGGTGCATCCCTGAGGGAGATTATTCAAAAGAGGAAGGCCCAGAGTGTCTAAAATGCAAGTCAAAATATCTGGTTTCGGAGGGCAGGGAATAGTTCTGGCCGGGATCGTCATCGCCAGGGCTGCTGGCCTTCATGACGAAAGACACGTGACGCAAACCCAATCCTACGGTCCCGAAGCCAGAGGCGGAGCTTGTGCTTCGGAGATAGTCATCTCGGATGAAAGAGTGGACTATCCTCTGGTAGAAGAAGCCGATGTCCTGGTATGCATGTCTCAGGAGGCACTAGGACGTTATCTATCCAGCCTAAAGGAAGAGGGAACTCTTTTGATCGACCCTGATTTGGTTCCTGAGATTCCACAGATGCCTCGGATCAAGATTTACAAAATCCCGGCCACTCGAGTTGCCACAAATGAGCTCGGAAGAAAGATAGTGGCCAATATGGTTATGCTGGGCTCATTGGTAGGCATTACGAGGTTAAGCACAACCAAGGCTGTAGGAGACGCTGTTCGAGAGAGTGTTCCCCGAGGGACGGAGGACCTGAACCTCAAGGCTCTCCAGAAGGGCATAGATCTTGCGAGGGAGCTAACCGATGAGATTGTATGAATTTGAGAGTAAGAAAATCTTATCGAGCTATAGCGTTCCCGTTCCCAAAGGCAGGGTTGTGACCAGTTTCCAGGAGGCGAGGGCCTTTGCTCAGGAAGTTGCCTGCCCCATTGCTCTTAAGGCTCAGGTCCTGGCCACAGGTAGGGGAAAGGTAGGAGGAGTGAGGTTTGCCGAGAGTCCTCAGGAGGCGGAAGAGCTTGCACAAGAGATGTTGAAGGCCGAGATTCAGGGATATGCCGTTAGAAGTCTATTGGTTGAGGAAAGGTTAGACATAGAGCAAGAACTCTATGTAGGATGCACCTACGATGAGGTGAAAAAGACTCCTCTCATTCTCTGTAGCAGCTTGGGGGGCGTTGACATAAATGAGGTCTCCCGTAAGGATCCAGAGAAGATACATAGATCTTCTGTCAGCTCATTCATGGGTCTTCAACCGTACAAAGCCTGGGAACTGGTGCAAAATCTTGACCTTCCCGCGAAACTTCCCTGGGCAGCTCAAGCTATTCTACTCAAGTTGTGGGAGGTTTTTTCCGAGTTTGATGCGATATTGGTGGAAATTAATCCTCTTGTTCTAACCAGTCGAGGAAAACTCGTTGCTCTGGATGCGCATATTGAAATTGAAGAAGATGCACTTTTCCGACAGAAAGAAAGATTGGGCGGGTTCCACATTGAAGAAAGAGAGGACAAGGCGAGGCCTCCCACCCCCTTTGAGGTTGAAGCAGCCCAGATTGATAAGGCTGATTATCGAGGGGTGGCGGGGAGGGTGATCGAATTTGATGGTAATCTCGGACTTTTGATTGGTGCAGGGGGAGGAAGTCTCACTACTTTCGATGCTATTCTAAGATATGGTGGAAAACCTGTTAACTACTGTGAGGTGGGGGGGAATGCGCCGGTCAGCAAGATATACAAACTGGCCAAACTCGTACTCTCCAAACCCGGAGTAGAGGGAATAGCTGTCATTACCAATGTATACAGTAATTCCCGGGTTGATTTTGTGGCCAGGGGACTTATTAAGGCTATGGTAGATCTTAACATAGACCCCAAACGCTATCCCGTCCTTTTTCGATCTGCAGGGGCGTTCGAGGAGGAAGGTTATGCTATTCTTAGAAAGTACGGGGTCAGGTATTATGATCGAAGCACCTCCATGGATGAGGCGGCAAGGTTGGCTACCCAGATGATAAGGAAGGGCTCGTAAATTGGCGATATTGCTTAGTAATTCAACCAGGGTCATTGTTCAGGGCATCACCGGAAGGGAAGCGGTCACTTTTACCAAAGGTATGCTGGATTATGGAACCAGGGTTGTGGCTGGAGTAACCCCGGGAAAAGAGGGCCATAGGGTACATGGGGTGCCGGTCTATAACTGCGTCGAGACCGCGATGAAGAACCATGAGGCTAACGCTTCCATTGTCTCCGTGCCCCCAGGATTTGCCAAGGATGCCACTTTTGAGGCTATAGATGCGGGTATTGAACTGGTGAATGTCTTCACTGAGCGAATTCCGCGGGCTGACGTAGTTCAGATGATCGAATTTGCCAGGCAAAAGAGTGTGAGAATTGTTGGTCCCAATTCTTTGGGCATGATATGGCCGGGCAGGGTAAAACTTGGTTCGGCAGGGGGACCGCTGTCAGAGTGCAATCGGGCCTTTACGCCGGGTAGTGTCGCTGTTCTTTCGCGCAGCGGCGGTATGCTCACCGAAACATGCAGTCTTCTTTCTCAGAACGGAATTGGTCAGAGCATTGCCATAAACATTGGAGGAGACCCCATAGTAGGATCGACTTTCTTTGATCTTCTTCCTCTACTGGAGGATGATCCAGAGACAAAGGCTATTGTTCTTTTCTGTGAGCCGGGAACATTCCAGGAGGAGGAGGCCGCTCGTTTTGTAAAGGAAACTTCCTATTCCAAGAGGATCGTGGCCTTTATAGCGGGAAGTTTTGTTGACACCATGCCAGGTATGCGATTTGGTCACGCCGCGGTCATAGTTCATGGTGAGAGTGGGGCTACTCGAACTAAGGCTAAGGTGATGAGGGAAGCAGGAATAGTTGTGGTGGATTTTCATTCCGAGATTGTTGCTGCAGTGAAAAAAATATTGAATCAAACCTAGGAAAGCTAGACATGGGAATGTTCGTGAATTTAAGGATAAATGAGAGACTCTGTGAAGCAAAAGAGGCCGGCTGCCGGAAGTGCATAGACATATGCCCGGTGGATGTTTTTGGGCTAAAGAGCGGAAAGATAGGTACTATTTTTGATAACGAAGATGAGTGTACCTTTTGTAATATGTGCGTCCAGGAGTGTCCCAGGTCTGCGATAGAAGTCGTAAAGCTTTATTGATCCCGAGGTATTTCTTGAATATCCTACGAGATGAGGGAAGGTGAAAACCAAGCCTATGCTGCGAAGTAGGATCGTTACCGAGGGAATAGAACGAGCCGCCCATAGGGCTCTTCTTTTTTCCCTGGGTCTCGGGAGGAAAGACTTCTCTAAACCGAAGGTGGCCGTGGTGAACAGCTGGAATGAAATTGTTCCCGGCTGCATTCATCTCAGAGGAGTCTCTCGGCAGGTTAAGAAGGGCGTCGCCGAAGCTGGAGGTGTTGCTCTTGAGTTCAACACCATTGCCGTCTGTGATGGATTGGCTCAGGGGCATCAAGGTATGCATTATGTGCTTCCTTCCCGAGAGATTATCGCTGCTTCAGTTGAGATAATGCTTGAGGCTCACCAATTTGACGGTGCTGTTTTTCTTTCCAGTTGCGATAAAGTCACACCGGGAATGCTTATGGGAAGTGCTCGGGTGGATATTCCCTCCATTTTTGTTCCCGCCGGTCCCATGCAGGATGGAAATTACCAGGGGAAGAAAATTACTCTCACCCATATGCGGGAATTCGCCGGCAAATTCTATGCGGGGAAGCTGACCAGGAAAGAACTTTACCAGATTGAAGAGGTAGCCTGTCCAGGCGCTGGCACCTGCGCCATGATGGGGACAGCTAACACTATGGCTTGCCTGTGTGAGGCCCTCGGGATGGCTCTTCCTCTCTCCGCCACTACGCCTGCCACTTCTTCAGAGAAGCTGCGGCAAGCCAAAGAAGCTGGGGTTCGCATCGTTCGGCTGATAAAGGAGGATGTGAGGCCTTCCTCTATTCTTGTCAAAGAGTCTTTCATTAATGCGCTGCGGGTAGATATGGCTATTGGTGGCTCCACCAATGCTATTCTGCATCTTCCTGCCATAGCTCATGAGTTGGATATCGCCTTGAGTTTGGACGAAATTGACGAAATCAGCCAGAGCACTCCCTATCTGGTGGGAGTTGTTCCATCGGGACCCTATACTGTTAATGATTTTCATCGCTCAGGGGGCGTTCCTGCGGTACTATTGTCTTTGAGCTCACTGCTCTACCGAGACGCCAAGGGTGTAACTGGCAAGAACTTGGCGACCATGGAGAAGGAAGCTCGATGGGAAGATAAAGAAATAATTCGCCCTATGACCAATCCTCGAAGATCGGACGGAGGGATTAGCATTTTGAGAGGAAGCCTGGCTCCCGATGGAGCTGTGGTCAAAAAGTCGGCCGTGGATGAAAAGATGTGGGTTCATCAGGGCCCAGCCATGGTTTTTAACTCGATGGAGAAAGCCATCCAGGCGGTGAAGGATAATTTGATTAAACCCGGATGCGTCATCGTAGTCAGGTATGAAGGGCCAGCGGGAGGACCGGGCATGCGGGAGATGCATATGATTACGGCTCTCATTTGCGGGATGGGCTTGGCCAAGACGACCGCTCTGGTAACTGATGGTCGTTTTTCCGGCTCTACCAGAGGTCCCTGTGTAGGCCATGTGAGTCCGGAGGCAGCTCGAGGTGGCCCTATTGCCCTGGTTGAAGATGGCGATGTTATCGTCATAGATATTCCTGAAAGGAGCCTGGAGCTCCGGGTTTCTCAGGATGAGCTGGCAAAAAGGAGAAGGGACTGGAGGCCTCTTGCGGGAAAAGTTGACAAGGGTTTTCTTCGTCTTTATTCGGACCATGTTTCCTCAGCTGACAGGGCTGCCATTCTGGATGCTGGCGACGGGAGGCTCGAGGAGTGAGAGAGAACCAGAAGATATAGAATATCCTAATAAAGGAGGTAGGGCCATGGAAATTCAGAAGGCCTCTTTTTTCCGGGTACCCCCGGAGGTTTTCTATGGTATTGGTGCGGCAGAAAAGACGGGAGAGCTGGCCAAGCCTCTTGGAAAGAAAGCCTTGATTGTGACGGATCCCGGAGTATCTGGGGCTGGCCTGTTGGATGAAATAAAGGTTAATCTTAAATCATCCGAGATTCAGACAGAAGTCTTCGATGAAGTGGAAGCCAATCCTTCTGTGGAAACGGTGGAGAAGGGCCTCGAGGTTTTCAAACATTTTGAGGGTGATTTTATTGCAGCAGTCGGAGGAGGAAGCCCTATAGATGTGGCAAAGGCTGTTGCTACCCTATATACCAATGGTGGTAGAATCACGGACTATGAAGGGGTAGGCAAGGTCGAAAATCCTTCTATCCCAGTCATAGCTATTCCCACCACGGCAGGAACAGGGAGTGAAGTTACCATCAACCTCGTAATTACCGATCGGCCAAATAGACATAAGTTCCCGGTAATTGACAAGAATATTGCCGCCAAGATAGCCATTGTCGATCCGGTGATGACTTTGACCTTGCCTCCTGCGATAACTGCTGCCACCGGACTTGATGCCTTGACTCACGCTATTGAATCCTATACTTGCACCATCAGCCATCCAGTATCCGAGGTCCTAGCCCTGGAGGGAATACGACTAATGGGGGCGTATCTTCGGCAGGCTGTAGCCAATGGAAAGAATCTAGAAGCTCGGGATAAGATGATGACAGGTTGCCTTATGGCCAGTATGGCTTTCAGCAATACTCGCTTGGGCAACGTTCATGCCGCCAGTACACCTTTGGGTGGGCACTTTGACGTTCCACACGGTGTGGCCAATGCCATTCTCCTGCCCTATGTCATGGAGTTCAATGTTTTAGGGGATCCCAAGAAGTTCTCCCATATTGCTGAAGCCCTGGGTGAGGACGTTTACGGCATAACCGAGCTGGAGGCGGCGTACAAGGCCCCTGAGGCGATAAGGAAACTCTCTGATGATGTTGGTATTCCCAAGAGCCTAAGAGCGGTGGGAGTTAAAGAGGAGGGGATAGAAGATATGGCCAAAGAGGCTATGACCAGCGGCAATATCCCGGTCAACCCCCGAACGGCAGAATTAGAGGACATGATCAACTTGTACAGGGCAGCCTATTAGCTGGTCGCCTTCTCCTGGTTTGAAGGGAACAGAGCAAGAGGGATTTCGTGATCGCGCCCGGTCATGAAAGACCTGAGGCGGGCAAGTCATAGAGGAAAAAATGAGTTTTTCAAAGATGAATCTTGAAAGCAAAGTAGCCGTGGTTACTGGTGGATCTCGGGGTTTGGGTCGGGGAATGGCTCTAGCTCTGGCCGAAGCAGGAGCAGATCTAGTGGTGGCAAGTCGAACTCTGACTTCTCTGGAAAAGGTGGCAAGTGAAATCAGAGCGCTCGGAAGGAAATCCTTGGCCATAGAGTGTGATGTAAGCAATGTGGAAGATATCCGGAGAATGGTGCAGCTGGCTAAGAATGAGATGGGGAGGATCGACATTTTGGTTAATAATGCGGGAACCATCGTGAGAAGAGAGGCCCTGGAGATGAGAGAAGAAGACTGGGATCCCGTCATAAACACGATTCTTAAAGGTTCTTTCTTCTGCGCCCAGGCAGCAGCCAGGGTGATGATCGAGCAGAAAAAAGGAAAGATCATTAACATCGGCTCCTTAACCTCCAAAATAGGTATTCCCCAAAGGGTCGCCTATGTTGCCAGCAGAGGGGGGATATTGCAGCTTACCAAGGCTCTGGCTGTGGAATGGGCCAAATACAACATTAATGTTAATGCTATTGGCCCGGGCTATTACGAAACCGAGCAAACAGCTTCTCTTTTTTCTGACAAAGCCTGGACGGAGGCGGCCTTAAAGAAGATACCTCTGGGAAGATTTGGCACGGCCGAGGATCTCGCAGGGGTAGTGGTATTTCTCTCTTCTGATGCCTCGGATTATATTACCGGTCAGATGATCTTCGTTGATGGAGGTTGGCTGGCTATGTGAGATGGAGAATAAATTGCGGGGGAGATTCTAGAATGAGGGCAGCAGTGTGGCTGGGAAAAGATAAGCTGGTGGTCAAGGAGGTGGAGAAACCGTCTGCCGGGCCAGGAGAAGCCATTATCAGGGTAAAGTGGGCTGGTATCTGTGGGACAGATTTGGCTATTTATGCGGGAAGACTTTCCCGAGCGAGGCCTCCTCTCATTCCTGGTCATGAGTTTTCAGGAGAGATTGTCGAGGTTCCGAAAGAAAACCTGTGGGGGCTGAGAGAAGGTGATGCGGTAGTTGCAGAACCCCTGCTTCCCTGTGGGAGGTGCCACGCCTGCCGGACGGGGATGTATAACGTGTGTGAGAACTTTGCCATGGTGGGCGTTGATGCTCCCGGCTCCTTTGCTGAATTTGTTAAGGTGAAGGCAAGGAATGTCTATCGCCTTCCCTCCAATATTTCTATGGAGCTGGCATCTCTTACAGAACCCACGGCGGTAGCGCTTCATACTGTCCAAAGATCGGGCATGAAAGTGGGCGATTCGGTAGTCATTTTGGGTGGGGGGCCCATTGGCCTACTGATTGCTGAGCTGGCCAGGATAAGCGGAGCCGCGCCAATAATTATCTCGGAGATTAGCCCTTACCGGACGAGTCTTGCTCGGAACCTGGGCTTTGAGGTTGTGGTTCCGGCCAGGGATGAACTGGAAAAGAGAGTCAAGGCTCTGACACGGGGTCGGGGAGCTGATGTGGTTTTTGATGCAGTAGGAGTTCCAGCAGCTGCATCTCAGTTTACTCGTACCTCGAGAATTGGCGGCAGAATCGTTGTGGTAGGCTTATACAAGGAACCAAGCCCCGTGGATTTGAAAGAGGTGTGCTTTCGTGAATTAACTATCATCGGCTCTCGGGTCTACCGCTATCCTGACTTCGAGAAAGTGTTGGATATTATTTTCAAAGATTCAGATCGTTTCTCATCAATAATCACGGAGAAGATGGAACTGGACCAGATAGAAAGAGGATTTAGGATCTCAAGCCAAGGAAAGGCAATGAAAGTGTTGATCCACCCATCCTAAAGATCCCAACCCAATATTTCCAAAGCGGCTATGGAGTAACGGACAGTAATTGTCCTGAGGCAACCTTGGTGCGAAGGAGAAGGCTAATGAAACTGAAAGACAAGATAGCTGTAGTCACCGGAGGTGGCGGGGGTTATATGTCTCACCAAATCCCTGGCCAGAGAACTTGCCCCCTATGGAATTACTGTCAACGCCGTAGCACCGGGACTCATAGATACTGATATGACCAGAGCTTTCCCTAAAGAGGGTGCGGCATCCGTTCTCAATAGCATACCTTTGGGCAGGATGGGTTCCTCGGAAGACGTGGCAAGGGCTGTACTGTTTCTCGTTTCCGAAAACGCGGATTACATTACCGGGGAAATTCTGGATGTGAACGGCGGAATGGTGATGGACTAAGGATGAAAGCTGGATTTCAGGAAATTTGACAAAGGTGACCTCATTGTCTAATCTGGTATACAGTCTTCCAAATTTATCCCAGGAATGCTTGAAAAAGTGTCAACTGCGATAAGGGAGGTGAAAATCAAGAAGAACAAGAGACATCGTTCTGTCAGTTTATTCAATAAAGATTAGACGGAGGTAAAAATGGCGCAAGAAGTTGATTTATCAGTAGATTATTGCGGTTTCAAGCTGAAGAATCCTATCTTAGCTGCATCAGCCACACCTACGCACGATCCTATCTGCTGCAAGAAGGCAGCAGATGCCGGGGCAGGTGGAGTGGTTCTCAAAACCCTCTTTGCCAAAGAAGCAGCTCCCTCCTACAAGTTCGCCCGCCCAAGATTTACCCTTCTTAACTGGAATCCCACCGGAAAGGGAAAGACTGCTAAAATGCCTGATTCTTTCACCCTGTACTCCATTGAGCAGTCCACAGTGTACCCTTATGATAAGTTTGAGTGGTATATAAATAAAACCAAGGAGCTGGTAGGGGAAGATGTGGCGGTAATAGCTAGCATTATGGGGGGTACTGAAAAGGGATGGGAAGAGCAATGTGAGATAATCAAGGGTAGTAAAGCTGATCTTTTAGAGTGCAATTTCTCCTGTCCTCATGCTGCTGAGGTGGAGGAACACATCGGGGTAGCAGTAGGGTCTATACCCGAGGTAGCAGAAAAGATAACCCGATTGGTGAAATCCAAGGTAGACATCCCGGTCATTCCCAAAATCACCCCTCAAGCGGGAAACCTAGCCGCAGTTGCCAGGGCCTGTCAGCGAGGAGGGGCTGATGCCGTAGTTATTCACAACCGCCTGATGGGTTTGATGATCGATATAGAAAAGGGAAGACCCATTGAGTGGGGTTCCTACTCTGGATTTGGTGGACCATATATGCTTCCTCTTAGTCTGAGGTGGATAGCTAAAATAAGAGAAGAAGGGATCTCTGTCCCCATCAGTCACACCAATGGAATCTGGACCTGGGAGGATGTCATCAGGGCCATTATGGTGGGAGCGGATACGGTTCAGACCTGTACTGCCGTTATGATCAAGGGATTCGAGGAGATTACTCATTGGGTCAGGGAAATGGAAAGATGGATGGGTGAGAAAGGTCACAAGAATTTTAGCGAGATTAAAGAGGTGGCTGTCAAGAATATGATCTCGGTGGACAAAATTGAGAGAGAAGTTCCAGTAATGGTGGGGGGTACCTCCAGCAAAGTGGCGGTGGTGGATGAAGAAAAGTGCACCCTCTGTGAGTGGTGTCCCAGAGTATGTTTCCATGAGGCTATCTCCTTAGAGGAATATCCCGAGATTGATGAGGAAAAGTGCGAAGCCTGTGGACTTTGTGTCAGTGTGTGTCCTTCGGATGCCATCACCATAGAGAAGAAATAGGAGAGGACAAGAAAGCCTGGCCTGGCCAAAGAATGGGCAGTTTTTGCGGAGTAGAGTATCCTTATCAAGTTATAAGGGAATAAGGAAGAGGACTCGCTAAGGAGGAGGCTTCGTGATAGTTCAGGAGGCAGATGTTCTGGTCATTGGCGGTGGGGGCGCAGGAGCCATGGCGGCTCTGAAAGCCAGCGATGCTCGAGCCAAGGTCCTCATGGTGGTAAAGGGTAAGTTCGGTAAGTGTGGCTCTACCCCGATGGCCATGGGAGCCGCCTCAGCTGTGGGTTCTTGGCATCATCCTGATGACAACAAGGAAATCCATTTTCGGGATACAGTGAAGGGGGGAGCCTATCTGAGCGATCAGAATCTTGTGCGCATACTGGTTGAGGAGGCGCCAGAGAGAGTTCTGGAGCTGGAAAGATTTGGGGCCATCTGGGAGCGAACAGACGACGGAAAAAGCTATCTTTTGAGAATAGGGGGAGGCCACTCTTATCCTCGGTCTGTTTATCTGGAGGATAGACCCGGCAGCGAGATGCTTAAGGCTATGAAGGGTGAGCTGATTCGGCGAAATGTAGAGGTTCGGGAAGACCTCATGGTCATAAGGATTCTGACCGATCAAGATCAAGTCGCCGGGGCTCTGGCTTTTGGGACCTACACTGGTGAAGTGGTGCTCATTAAGGCGAGGGCTATAGTGCTAGCTACGGGAGGTGCCGGACAGATCTACGAATACACGACCCAGGACATAAGAAATACGGGGGATGGATACGCCCTTTCCCTCCAGGCAGGAGCTAGTCTGGTAGATATGGAATTCGTTCAGTTTTTTCCTATTGGGCTAATCTTTCCGGAATCATGCAAGGGACTCATCGTTGGAGCTATGTACTATTCGCATCTTCTGGACAGTAACAAAGAGCGTTTTATGAAGAGGTATGATGCCGAGCGGATGGAACTTTCCACCAGGGACATCGTGTCTCGAGCAGTCTATACTGAGATAAAGGAGGGTAGAGGCACTCCTCGAGGGGGAGTCTGGTGTGATATGACCTTCAATCCCCCAGGTTATGTGAAAAAACAACTTCCCCTGGTTTTTACGTTTTGTGACAGATTAGGGATGAACGTGGAGCAAAAGATGCTGGAAATAGCTCCGACCTGCCACTTTTTTATGGGAGGAGTAAGGGTAGATGACAATTGGGCTTCCACACATCCTGGAATTTATGCTGCAGGTGAGGCCGCGGGAGGGGTGCATGGTGCCAACAGGCTCAGCCAGAATAGCCTAGCTGATATTCTGGTGTCCGGAGCTAGGGCGGGGAAGTACTCCGCCGAATATGCGTCCGGGACAGAGATGAGGAGAGTGAATTCTTCAGAAGTGAAGCGAGAGGTCCAGAGAATCCAGAAGCTCTTGGAGTCTCCTTCCGAGAAAGGCATAAGTCCCGGGAACCTAAAGCACAAGATCAAGAGAGTCATGTGGAACGAGGTATCTCTATTTCGAGCTGCTAGCAGCTTAAGATGCGCCTTGGAGGAGATGGAGAAGATGAAGAAGGAAGATTTACCTCGAGTGTGCCTTTCAACCAAGACCAGAAGATTCAATCGGGAACTCGTCGAAGCGCTGGAGGTGGAGAATCTCTTGATGGTTTCTGAGAGCATCATTCGCTCGGCTATACTAAGGGAGGAAAGTCGAGGCGCCCACTATCGAACCGACTGCCCCAAGCTGGATAATGGAGGTTGGCTTAAGCATATATCGGTGGGCTTGAGAGGAGGAGAGTTTTATCTCGCCTCTCAGCCTGTGGACCTTTCCGAGATGAAACCAGAGGAAGATGAATGAAGCAAGATCAAGCCATAGTCAAAATCTTTCGATACAATCCAGAGGTAAATGAGAGGCCCTATTATGAGGACTACGAGGTTCCTTTCACTCCAGGGATGACTGTCCTGGATTGCTTGATCTATGTTTACGAGAACTTCGACTCCTCTCTTGCCTTTGTATACGGTTGTCGATATGCCTTTTGCGGATCCTGTGCGGTGAGAGTCAATGGTTCCTCCGCCCTCATTTGTCGCGAGAGGGCAGTCAGGGAAATGAAGATAGAACCCCTGGCCAATTTTCCTGTAGTGAGGGACCTGGTGGTAGATCGCACCTCTCACGATGAGCGAGTGAAGAATATCAGGCCATTTCTGGAACGAATTTCTCCTCCCACTGGGGAGCCTGAAGTGATAGAGCCTGCCAGATTTGAGGGATTCAGGATCGTGAGTCGCTGTATCGGCTGTCTGGGCTGCGTCTCCAGTTGTCCCTCTCTGAGTGAGGATGTCTACGAGTTCTCCGGCCCGGCCTCTTTTGTGGAGCTAGCTCGCTATTTTCTGGATCCTCGAGATGAGGGCAATCGCGTCACCACCGCCTATTCTGAAGGACTTTATAATTGCTTGAGGTGTGGAAAGTGCGAGGAAGTCTGTCCTTACGAAATCCCCATTCCTGATTTGGTCATTGGCAAGATGAGAGAGAAGGCTGTAGGAAAGGAAATTAGGCCTCCGGCACTGAATGAGGCAGTCCAGGTTATTACATCCACGGGCAAAGCGCTGTCAACTCTCAAGGAGGACTCTTTGTTGGAAAAACTCTCCTCAGTCACTCCAACTCCGAATGCAGTGGCCAAAGTGGGGTTCTTCGTGGGTTGCTATGTTGACCGAAACTTCAACCTTCATGATGAGGGAAGGGCGGCTGTCCAGATCCTCAAGAGAAACAAAATCAATGTGGTAATACCCCGGGAGCAGATATGCTGCGGCAAGCCTTTGTTGGAGGCAGGAGAAAAGGAGAAGGTCAAAGAGCTGGTTCGGCAAAATGTTCATTTCTTTGAGGAAGCAGGCGTTGAAGAAATCATTGCCATATGCCCTGGTTGCAGCCTTACGCTTAAGAAAGAGTATCCGGTGATTTTTGAAGCCCTCGAGGGAAGGAAACCTTATTTCAAAGCTTACGACCTGACCGAATACCTTCTTGAAAAGATGAAGCTTAATACTGACCGTATGAAGCCTCTGTCTTTGAGACTGACCTATCACGATCCTTGCCATCTCAGGCGATATCAGAAAATCGCGAAGGAACCGAGAGAGATTATTCGCTCCTTGCCTGGGATTGAGCTCGTGGAGATGGAAGAACCTGACCGCTGCTGCGGGGGAGGAGGAGTGGTCAAGCTCCTTAATCCCGAACTAGCCCAGGCTATTGGCAGGAGAAAGGCCAGGATGATCGCCGAGCTTGGGGTGGATGCGGTAGTTACTCCTTGCCCCACCTGCGTTCTTCAGATTTCCCATGCTCTCAGGAGAAACAAGGTAAGGGGAGTTAAGACGCTACATCTTACGGAACTTGTCAATATGGCCTACGGGTAAATAATCATTTCAGGAGACCGCTGAGAGTGCTCATATTTAGTTGGTAACTACCTGCAGCAGAGAGCAAAAAAGCGATTGAGCGGAGACAAAAGGCGGGTGAAAGCAGGAAGAAGAAGGAAGGTTCATTGAGGTAAAGAATTAGCCAAGGTCGAGTCACAATATGAGAAGCATATGTGGAGGAGGTAAAACAATGTTGGAGGTTGAATTCGCGGGAATCAAGCTGAAAAATCCGGTCATCGCTGCCTCGGCGACTCCCACAATTAATCTGGACGGTTTGAGGAGAGCAGCTGAGGGGGGAGCTGGAGCTATAGTGACCAAATCTGCTGTCTTTCCCAAGAAAGTTGTGGAAGGGATGGAGTATGTGAAAGGAAGACCCACGGGCCTGAAACCATCTCCCCGGTTTATGTTGCTCAACAAGGGAGAAACATACGATCCTCGTCTCACCAAGGAAGGCTCGTATTTTACCCTTTTCCGGGTCGGAGAGCCTTATCTTAAACCAGAGGAGCTGGTTCGGATGATTGAGAAGATAAAGAAAAGTGTTAATATTCCCGTCATCGCCAGCATCGCCGGTGCCGTGGATGATCTTGAAGAATGGCAAAGACTGGCAAAACCCATGGAAGAGGCCGGAGCAGATGCTATAGAGCTTAATCTTCATGCTATTCCTATCGTCAAGTATACCAACCCTGATATCGTCAGGGCAGTGAAGGAAGTAGTAAACATCCCCGTTATCGCCAAATTGATGTATGGTTGGGAAGACCCGACGGAGCTGGGGCCGAAGGTAGAAAACGCCGGAGCAGATGCCATTACCGCAGTGGGGACCTTTGGATTCCCCACCATGGAGATAGATGTCGAGGCTTCTCGGATTCTCACTCAACCGTCCTACTATGGAGCCGGTGGCCCATGGTACCGGCCAGTGAGCCTTGCCTTTGTTTCCCGGTTGGCCAAGAGCGTCAAAGTGCCCATATTGGGAGTAACCGGGGTGGTTACCTGGAAGGATGCGGTAAAATACATAATGGTGGGTGCTGCTGCGGTTGAGGTGTGCGCCGCTATTTATGCCAGGGGATACAGAGTTCTTGGTGAAATAGCCAGTGGGATAGAGGAATTCATGCGGCGTAAAGGATACCAGAAAATTGATGATTTCAGAGGGTCCATCCTGAAAGAGATTGTTCCCCCCTGGAAGCTGGAGTGGGGACCTCCCATAAAGGCAGCGGTTGACGAAGCCTCGTGCGATGGCTGTGGGGATTGCCAAGAAAGCTGTTTCTATGGGGCGATCAGCCTGGAGGAAAAGCTGGCCAGCGTTGATTCCGACAAATGTGATGGATGTGGATTGTGTGTATGGGTATGCCCATCCAAGGCTGTAACCATGGAAAAACAAAGAGTTTAGTTGCTTTTTGGGAACCTTGGTGAGGCGTGTGGAGCAGTGATAGGAACACTCATTGCTGTGGGGTTGGCATACGACAGTAAAGAATTGTAATTTACCGTCGTTACTGAAGATGAGCCACCATAAGGTGTGGGCGAAACCCAAAAATGCAAGAAAAACAAGCCAAGATAGATGGGTTCGCGTAGCTTTTCTTAGAGTCCAATTGATACTCACCCACTCTTTGTTTACCTTCACTTGGCGCTCGGCTTAATCACGAGTTGCTTCTGTCTTTTCTGGAGGACGAATCCCGTCCGGCAAAAAGAGCGGCTGTTCGTCTGAGCGTCTTCAGGTATTGATCCCTTCAGTGTATGTCTACGGTTCTTTCCGTCTTGTCTTTTCAAGAACCCAAGGAGCACTATGTCAGACTAAGGCTGGTTTTTATCTGGTTTGACCAAGGATCTTCCGGTGACATTCTAGGTCGCTTGCCTGAATCCTTCTGAAAGAATCCAGAGAATCTATTGAGTTGCATCTGATCTATCTGCTTTGATCCTTCCCAGGAACATAATCCACGACACACCCAAATTAAGAGTGTAAGCCAATAATATCACCTACTACCACCAAATATTGAACAGTTGCATTCAATTCGGGCACTTGACATATTGTCTTCCTGTCGGTACAATAATACGACTTGTCTGACAAAATGGTATGGAAGCGGGACAGGATAATGTTTGAAAGAGTCAAAACTGAAAAAGTCTACATGAAGATAGTGGAGCAAGTCAGGGATCTGATCAGACAGCGTAAACTATCCCCAGGTGACAAGCTCCCTTCGGAGCAGATTCTGGCACAGAGCTTTGGAACCTCCCGTCCCTCGCTCAGAGAAGCGCTGAGCGCTCTGGAAATATTAGGAATAATAGAAAGCAAGGGTGGTAAGGGTAATTTCATTAGAGATAACCTTGAGCGATCTTTGTACGAACAGGAACTTAGAGACCTGACACAAGAGAGCAATCGTTTTGAGCTATTGGAGGCAAGAAAGGTACTGGAAGTTGAAATTGCCCGACTTGCCGCCAAAAAGGGAACAGACGAGGACCTGGAAGCCATTCAGGGGTCTTTGGATAAGATGAAAAGGGTCATCAACAATGCTCCCAAGATTATCCAATCGGACAGGGAATTCCACATCAATATAGCCAAGGCCGCTCATAACGCTATCCTTTTGTCAATGGTGAGTTACTTAGCTACCGGATTAAACGAGAAGCTTTGGATAAACTTGAAGGAGAAAACCTCGAGCGTTTCCGGCGGCAAGCGGAAGTATCTTGACGAGACTATTTGTGAATTGTACCGAAAATATTTTGACGAGCACACCGGGATCTTTAGTGCCATCAAAAACAAGGATGCGAAGGGTGCCTCCGAGGAAATGTACAGCCATTTGGACGGCTATGAGAAGGACTTGTTTTTTCAATACAAAGAAGAATCTATTCGGTGGACAAAAGATAACAAATATTCTACCGGAGTCAAAACGGATTGATTGCCGAAATATCCCCAGAGGAGAAACTAGAGGAAAATTGTAAGGACTGGGTCAACTTACTTGGTCCTAGGCTACACGTGCGTCAAAAAAATTGTAACAGGGCCAACAAATGAGGCAGGCTGGATACGCTCCAAACATGAAGCTAGAGATTAAGGTCGAAAAGGAGGTGAAAGACAGCTAGGTCCGTCCAGCCTAAACTCGAGAAAGCTCTCAACAAGACTTGTACGATTTGTTTTCCTGGTTGAGAGTTTTTGTCAAGCATGAAAGTAGACGCCACTGTATTGATGTCTCATAAGGAGGAGGAAAGATGTTGCGAAACAAAACAAGAGCGATCGTAGTGATGTTGTCTGTGGTTTTAGTGTTTGCACTCTCCTTTGGAGTGCAGGCTGCTGAGAAACAAGAGGTTTGGAGATTAGCTCACGGGGGCGGTTACGGCACGGTGCTACCTTCGGGTGCAGTTACTGAGCACCACCTGACACTAGGTGTCAACAAATTCGCTGAGATGGTATTCAAAAGGACCGACGGACAGATAAAGGTTGTGACTTATCCGGGAATGCAGCTTGGTGGCTCTGAGGAAGAATACGTGGAAGATGTTAAGATGGGTGTCTTGGAAATGACCGCAGTAGCAGCAGGCCCCTTTTCAAGAATTGCCCCAACGTCGCAAATAGCTGCCTTACCATTTCTCTTTAAGGATTTCGCTCACGTTGACCGGGTTATGCAAGGCGAGATTGGCGATATGTTGCTAGCCGAGGCTGAGTCTGCCGGTATCAAAGCTCTCGCATTTGGCGAGGATGGCTTCAGATGGATCCACAATAGCAAAAGACCCATCAACTCAATAGAGGACGTAAGGGGTCTGAAAATACGAGTGCAGTCCGCTCCCATTTACAGCGCGATTATGAAGGCAATTGGAGCATCAGGGGTTACCGTACCCTGGGGCGAAGTCTACACCGCTATTCAGACGGGAGTCGTTGATGGAGCTGATAATGATGCTCGTTCGGGCATATCAATCCATCTTCAGGAAGTCACCAAGTACCTGGCGGTGGTACCAGTTTCCTATTCCTTCCAGGTCCTGTTGATGAACTTGGATAAGTGGAACTCACTTTCGCCTCGTATTCAGGAAATCATACTGGATGCGGCACGGGAATCTCGTATGATTGACAGAAACTACACAAGATGGCAACTGGAGTCAGCTCTAGAGGAAGTAGAGAGAGCAGGGATGGTAGTGACGAGGCCTGATCTGGGCCCATTCCAGGAAGCGACCGAAGTGGTGTGGGACAGTTATTTCAAAAAGAATCCTGAGTGGAAGCCCATAGTGGAGAAAATATTGGCTCTGGCTGAATAATAGAAAATCGCCTGACTGTGGAAGACAGTAGCGAAAGTACTATCAGTCTGGAAAGAGGAAAGATGGGAGGCGGATCAGCGGTACGTCCTCAACCTCTCAAGGTGGTAGGCGCAGGGACTCCTAATCCAAACTAGCGCACAAGTCGCCATGTATCGAGGTAAGGGAAATAACGCAGAGGCAATGAGGTAGAAGGCTGGTCACCTCCCTCTTTCCCAAAAAGAGCGACCAAGGAGGGTCACATTGGAGCAAGATAGGAAAGGTAGGGTCGGTGGATGGTCGGGTGTTTTCGTGCCATTCGTTACTCCTTTTACGGAACAAGGTAAAATAGATGTCGAAGCTTTTAGGAGTAACATTGAACGCTTAATTGATGATGGGGTACACGGCATCATTCCCAGTGCAAGCTGTGGAGAAGCGTATGTTTTGACAATGAGTGAGAGAAAGCAGCTTTTCAAATTGGCGGTAGAACAAATCAAAGGACGAGTCAAAGTAATTGCAGGTACCAGTGCAATAAGAACGGAAGATGTGATTGAACTGAACCAATATGCGTATGATATTGGCATGGATGGAGCAATGATTGTTTCTCCTTATTATGCTTTACCTGATGAAAGAGAAGTCATAGCACATTATGAGACAATTTCGAAATCAGTCAGCCTGCCCATAATGCTTTATAATAACCCCGGACGAACCAATGTCGATCTTACTCCGGCCATAGTAGATAAGCTTGCCGATCTAGAGAATGTGGTGGCCATTAAGGATAGCTCGAAGGACCTAACGCAAATCATCGAGAAGATTAGAAAATGTGGAGACCGAATCGCAGTTTTCATAGGTCGAGATTCTTTGGCCCTTCCGGGTCTCATTATGGGGGCCAAGGGGATCCTTGCAATGCTTGCTCAGGTAATGGGAAAAGAAGAAGTTGATCTATACAGTCTGGCAGTTAGTGGCCGGATAGAAGAAGCAACGCGAATCCAATATAGGATTTCTGCCCTGTGGGAGATTATCTTTAAGGATGCAGGTACCCCTTATCCCAGGCTCAAGCAGGCGATGAACCTAGTAGGTAGACCAGCAGGTTCTTGCAGAAGGCCGATGCTTCCATTGGAGAGTTCGGAAAGAGAGGATGTCAGAAAAGGATTGGAGGCTTTGGGTTTGGTACGATGAAGCTGATTTGCAAAGTGTTCCGGTTCGAGTTACAGAAGAGAATTTGAGTAGGGCACGTTTACTGAATTTGCGATTGGAGATGTTCGGCTGCGAGTCCTGAGAATGTGGCTGCGCCTTTCGAGATCCTGGAGTAGCCTAACCAGGTTGAAAGCGCAGGCTAGGGATTTTTAAATAATGTAAAATGAAGATAGTTCTAGTTATTCAGCCAAAGTTGAGTAAAGCGGTTAGTTTGATGACTCGGGTACTTGATGTGATAATCCCGAGCTTGGTTCTATTGTTGTTTACCATAGCAATGGTCGGAGTTGTCTCGCGGGAGTTACGGATTGCGACTCCGTGGGTAGAAGAACTTGCAATTTTCACGCTAGCATGGATTGCTATGCTTGGACTCCCTTTAACCCAAAAGGCGAGAACCCACTTGAGGGTTGTATCTTTTGTCCAAAGACTCTCGCCACCCACACAGAGGAAGGCCATTATTGCCAGCGAGATTGCGACAGTGGTTGGGATGGTTTTTCTGGTTGGAACGGGAATAGTCTTCGTGAGAGAATCGTTCGACATATCTACAACCTCCATGCCCGGTCTTTCTGTTGGCTACTTCTATAGTGCCTTCCCTATAGGGGCAGCTTTGATGGGGATTTACACATTGGACTTTATATTACGACTCTTGGTATCACCGGAGACCGTAACAAAATGGTTTAAGGGAGAATAGGTATGATTATTATGGCAATAGCAATTTTGACAAGCATGGCTATCCTGTTTGCCATCGGTGTTCCTATTTTCATGGTGTTGCTTCTGGCGAGTCTCATATATATTCTAGGTCAAGCTGTGGTGCCAGCTAGTATTGCGCCAATCAGTTTACTTTGTATCCCCATAAAGTTCTATCATTCAATGGCCATTTTTGTACTTCTCTGTGCGCCGATGTTTATGTTGGCCGGCGGTATACTGAATGTAGGGAAGCTGACGGACAAGTTGATCCGGTTCTGTTCGGTTTTCGTGGGACATATAAGAGGGGGATTGGCGCACGTTAACATACTTGCCAGTATGATTTTTGCGGGTATGTCTGGAGCAGCAATGGCCGATGCAACAGCTCTGGGGTCTGTTCTGATTCCTGGTATGATAAAAGAGGGCTATGATGATGATTTTAGTTGTGCCATTACGGCAGGTTCTTCTCTTGTGGGACCCATCATTCCGCCAAGCGTACCATTCATAGTGTACGGAGCTGTATCGGGAGTTTCCATAGGAGCCTTGTTCATGGGAGGGGCCATTCCTGGAATTCTGATGGGTCTATTTATGATGATATACGTATTTATGATTGCAAAAAGAAGGAACTTTCCTGTAATGGGGAGACGGGCCACTTTGGGCGAGATATGGTACGCCACAAAGGATGGGGCTCTACTTTTAGGGATGCCAGCCATAATTATAGGAGGCATAGTAACTGGAGTTTTTACCCCGACAGAGGCGGGAGCAATAGCTTCTCTTTATTCGTTGATTATTGCCTTTGTGGTGTACCGCGTTCTGACCTTGTCCGCTTTTATTAAGGTTTTACGCGGCGTTGGCATATTTGTTGCGGCAATATTGCCACTGGTCGGAGTGGCAGGGGTGGTGCGATTTCTATTGGGGTCAGAGCAGATCCCGCATATGCTCGCTCAGGGAATAGCAGGAGTCTCAGACAATCCTAACGTTGTCTTACTTCTAATTCTATTTTTCTTACTGGGTGTTGGCATGTTCATGGGTGTCATTGCATCCATGGTTATGTTGATTGGTATCCTTATTCCCATAGCAACGAACTTGGGAATACACCCCGTTCATTTTGGAGTTTTTGTAACTATGGTTTTGTGTATTGGTATGAACACTCCCCCCGTGGCAGAAATGCCTTACGTATGTGCGAACATTGCCAAGATCTCACCCGAAAGGGTTTTTAAAGCTCTGATTCCCTTCATAATAGTGGCTGTTATTATTACCATTCTTGTGGCCTATATCCCTGCACTATCCTTGTTTATACCTCTTCGCCTTATGTGAAATAGCCGGCAGTTTCATCACATGCCAGTAGTACGGGATAGGCCATTCCGTTGCCCCGAGGGAAGTGGCTAATTGGAAGGAATTGAATCTGACTTATTTTTCTTAATAGAAATCCCGCATATAGAAGCCCTCTCTCCCACAGGATACCATGCCAGAGGCAAGAACGAAACATAGTTAAAATACGGCAATTCTCTCTTCCAATTATCTTACGGTCTTTCTGGAAGGCTCCACTACAGACTTGGATATGATGAAGAAAGGGAAGTAGAATAAGGTTGAAGAGTTTCGGTCCCTGAATCTGCGTCAACTCAAGAAGGTGTCAAAATGGTATCAAGGCAGGGCACAATGGACAAAGGATGGGTTGGGATATCTGGGGAACATAGAAGAGGATGATATGATGCAGCAATTCACCAAACTTTTTGAACCAGGAAAGATCGGGAATATGGTTGTGAAGAATAGGATAATAATGGCTCCTATGGAAAAGAACTACTCTACCAGAGATGGAATGATCACCCAGCGATACATAGATTACCTCATTGAAAGGGCCAGGGGAGGAGTTGGCCTAATCATTGTTGAATCCACGTACATTGATCCGCTAGGAAAGGGTAAGATCTATCAATTAGGCATCTATGATGATTTTCTTATTCCAAGTTTGAAAGAGTTAACCCGCACTATTCATCAGTATGATGCTAAAATAGGATTGCAACTTAACTTTGCAGGACGGGAGACATCGTCAAGATACATTCAACGTCAGCCTGTTGCTCCTTCACCGGTCGCTTGTGTTCCTGCTGGAGGAGAGGTTCCAAGAGAACTCACCCTTGTTGAGATAAAGGATCTGGTAAGAAAATTTGCTGATGCTGCGCTAAGAACAAAGAAAGCTGGATTTGATACTTTACTGATCCACGGTGCTCATGGTTACCTCATCAATGCATTTCTTTCTCCGTATAGTAACAAACGGAGTGATGAGTATGGGGGGAGTTTGAAGAACAGAATGAGATTTCCCCTGGAGGTTACCAGAGCTATTCGAGAAGCTGTAGGAGATGATTATCCAATTCTTTATCGTATTAGCGGCGATGAGTACATTGAGGGTGGTCTTACCTTGGAGGAAACCAAAATAGC
>SDBS01000358.1_pt1 | contig 43031 bp, 37 predicted proteins | sample 2277091 | NCBI WGS metagenome assembly SDBS01 (sample SAMN10404972, study PRJNA504765) | marine sediment metagenome | isolation source: marine sediment core GS10_PC15, 163 cmbsf | place: Arctic Ocean: Southern Knipovich Ridge | collected 2010
TATCTAACCTTCCCTTAACCTCAATCGACTGTCCGTTATCATCAAAGCCAAGACTCTGCCAGGTAACATCCTTACCTGCCATGACTAGCTCGGCCCCTTGCTTGCGGCAGGCTTCTTCTATCACTTGAACTACATCATCGTCTTGAGGAGAAAGCACCACTAGGCTATCGGGCTTGATAATACCCGCCTTCTCGGTAGCAATCTCAGCTAGTGAGTTACCCAGTACCTCCGTGTGGTCAAGGCTGATAGAGGTGATAACGCAGACCTCAGGCTGGATGACATTGGTGGCATCAAATTTGCCACCTAATCCCACCTCCAACACCTGGAAATCAACCCCCTTTAGGGTAAAGTAGGTAAAGGCTAGCACCGTTAGTAACTCAAAGGTAGTTAGCTCACCGTAGGTAGCCCTCTGGTTTACTTTCTCAACCTCAGGCTTAAGCGTCGCCACCACTGAGGTAAATTCTTCCTCGGTAATTAAGTTCCCATTAACTCTAAAACGCTCTCTTATGGTATTAAGATGCGGCGAGGTATAAAGACCGGTGGTATAACCGGAGGCGGTAAGGGCAGAGGCCACCATAGCGGCGGTGCTGCCTTTACCGTTGGTACCACCGACATGGACTGACCTGGCTTTTAGATGCGGGTTATCCAGCCGAGCCAGCAGTTCCTCAACACGCCTCAGGTCATAGAAGGCCGGGTCGTGTGGCATGGGTACCTTTTCATAGTCGGTATAGCCGAATATATAGTCTAGAGCCTGCTGATAATCCATCTTCACCTTGCGATAAATGGGCGAAAAGTCATTGGCCTCAAGTTTATCACTATTTTAGCACTTGACGCCTCGCTATGGCGACTGATATTATAGTGCATAAGTTGTATAATTATTATATAATAGTTATAGATAGTGGTCATTGCACAATGAATAACGTCGTTTTTTGCTAGACCAACGGAAATATTGAAGCTGATGACAGGAATAAATAAAGCGAATTTTTTTGAAAAACTTACTGTTACATCACGAAACAATAACAGTCTATTATGCGTAGGACTAGATCCAGACCTCAATATGCTACCAAAGGATTCAGTAGTAGCCTTTAATGAACGCATTATTGAGGCGACAATTGATTTGGCATGTGCATTCAAACCTAATCTGGCAATCTATGAGTCAATGGGAATGGACGGATTGTCAGCCTTAGAAAAAACGATAGCCATCATACGGAAAGCCGACTCCAGCATTCCTATTATTGGGGATGGAAAGAGAGGCGATATCGGACTCTGCTCTCAGGCGTACACCCGAACATTATTCGACGAATACGGTTTTGATGCTGTGACTGTCAACCCATACATGGGGTCAGACGCAGTTGAACCATTTTTGAACCGCGACGATAAGGGTGTGTTTGTGTTGTGCCGCACTTCAAATCCGAGCAGTATAGACATTCAGGAGTTAAAGGTAATACAGGGAAGTGAGTCAACCGCCCGTCCACTCTACGAAATCGTCGCTGAACTGGCATTAAGTTGGAATAAGAATGGCAATGTTGGGTTAGTGGTTGGAGCCACATATCCTGAGCAGATTCATCGTATAAGGCAAATTTGTCCGAATATGCTTTTCCTTATCCCTGGGGTTGGTTGGCAAGGTGGGAATGTAGCGAAGACAGTGCGCAATGCTGTTGATGCTGAAGGTAGAGGTTTCATTATTAACGTTTCTCGTCAAATTATGTATGCTGCCAGAACGCCCAAAGGTTCGCAAAGCGCACACAATGAGGCTATCAAGAAAATGCGACATGTCGCCCTGCGGCTTAGAGACGAGATAAACAGCTATTTGCCTACATCCTTAAAGGAAACGCGAAGACGGGCAGCAGTCCCCGTTTGAGCTGGTAGCTCGGAAAGCCAGTCAGTGGAACACCTACGGCAACATCGGGCTGGTGGTCGGTGCCACCTATCCCGAAGAACTGAGACTGATTCGAGAAAGTCACCCCGATATGCCCCTCCTGATACCTGGTATTGGTGCCCAGGGTGGGGACCTGGCTTCGGCTGTTCGTTACGGGGTTAATGCTCAGGGTGAAAAAGCCATTATCAACTCCTCGCGGCAGATTATATATGCCTCACCGAAAAAGGATTTTGCCCAGGCGGCACGGCAAGTTGCCTCATCACTGCGCCACCAGATTAATTCCTATCTGCCCTAGCTCGCTGAGGCAAGAAGAATAGTTATGGAGATAAGGCTGAGAGATGTGGTGCGCCTCAAGAAGAGGCACCCCTGTGGTGGCGATGAGTGGCAGGTAGTTAGGCTCGGGGCTGATATCGGGATTAAGTGTCTTAAATGCCAGCGCTATGTCCTCCTTGAGCGCAGCGTTTTTGAGCGCCGGGTCAAAGCCATTATTTCCAGAGGGAAATAATGGTTCGTCGCATTATGCATATTGACCTTGATGCCTTCTTCGTCTCTGTGGAGCAGGTGGAGAATCCTTCGCTTAGGGGAAAACCGGTGGTGGTTGGCGGTAGGCCTGACCGACGGGGTGTAGTCGCCGCCGCTTCTTATGAAGCCAGAGCCTTTGGCCTGCATGCCGGTATGCCTCTGGCTACTGCCAGTCGTCTCTGTCCTCAAGCCGTCTTTATTGAGGGTAGCTTTCCCAAGTATCGTCGGGCTTCACAAAGCTTTATGGCCATTCTGGCTGATTTCTCGCCCTATCTTGAGCCATTGGGCCTGGATGAAGCCTACCTGGAGGTAACCGGATTTGAATCTATTCATGGCTCTATCTCTCAGATGGCGCGGGCAATAAAGAAGCGGATTAAAGATGAATTAGGACTCTGCGCCTCAATTGGCATCGCTAGCGGTAAGGTGGTGGCCAAGGTTGCTTCCGAGCTATCCAAGCCCGACGGATTACTGGAGATAGCCGCTGGCGAGGAGTGTTCCTTCTTGGCTCCCTTACCCGTAGCCAAACTGCCGGGAGTGGGCAAGAAGACGGAGCGTGTCCTGAAAGGCTTGGGGATAAATACCATCGGGGAATTAGCGATTACTCCAATAAGTACTCTCAGGAGCCGTTTGGGTGTGTTTGGTGAGGTTTTGCATAGCTACGCTAACGGCATTGATGAGAGAAAGGTAACGCCCCCCGCTGAAGCTAAGTCTATCAGCCGGGAAACCACCTTTGCCGAGGATACCAGAGACTATTCTCGGCTAAAGGCAACACTGCGCTACCTCAGTGAACGGGTGGGTAGCCAGCTGCGTCAGCAGGCTAAAGAAGCCCGGTGCGTAGCCCTGAAGCTTAGATATGCTGATTTTACCACTATCACCCGACGTCATACCCTGAGTCGGAGTGCCAGTGCTGATCAGACTATCTTTGATAGCGGCGTAAGCTTATTAAAGAAAGCACTGTCTCAAGAAAAGCGGTCGGTTCGTCTCGTTGGCATTGGGGTATCAGGCCTGACTGAGTCGGGAAGACAGTTAGATATGCTGGACTCGTCTAGCCAGAGATTAGAGCAACTAAATAAAACGATTGACAATATCCGTAAAAAATATGGCTTTACCGCCATTCAGACCGGTCGAACACTCTTGCTAAAAGATATCTTTCCCACCGGTGAGGACGGCTACACCCTCCACACGCCAAGCCTGTCGAGGTAGAGGGCAAAAGCCACCTAATTAAATATTCTCTCTTTTAGTGCCATCTAATATACCACCTAGTCCAATTTGGGGCAAGACTCTGGGGGAGACCTTGTTTTCTGTCCCATTTACACCTATAATAAGATTCATAGTAAGAAAGGAGATTTCAAGATGCCATCGTATGTCTATTTCCGTAAGCAGTTTGTGCCTCTATCTGAAGCTAAGATAGGAGTCATGACTCACTGTCTTCACTACGGTACGGCTGTTTTTGAGGGTATCCGCGGCAACTGGAACGCTGATAAGCAGCAGCTCTACCTCTTTCGTCTTAAGGAGCACTACGAGCGGTTGCTCAACGGCTGCCGGATACTCAAGATTGACCTGCCCTATATCGTTGACGAGCTCTGCCAGATAACAGTTGAACTGGTGGCAAGGTGCGGTTTTCAGGAGGACATATATGTCCGTCCTATGGCTTACAAGAGCTCTGAGGCGATAGGCGTTCGCCTCCACAATCTAGACAGCGATTTCCTGGTTTTCGCCTTTCCCTGGGGACCATACCTGGATATTGATAAAGCGAGATGCTGTATTTCTTCCTGGCGTCGCCCGTCGGGGACACCACAGGCTAAGATTAGCGGTCTCTATGTTAATAATGCACTGGCTAAGACAGAAGCCATTGAGAATGGCTTTCACGAGGCGATTATGCTCACCCCAGATGGTTATGTCTCCGAAGGGAGTGGCGAGAATATCTTTGTTGTTACAAACGGCACACTGGTAACACCGGCCAGCTATGATGTTATGCTAGTGGGTGTTACCCGGGATGCGGTAACAAAGCTGGCACGAAATGAGCTGGGTATAGAGACTATAGAACAACGTCTTGAACGGAGCGAGCTTTTTGCCGCTAGTGAATGCTTTTTAACAGGGACAGCTGCCAATATAACCCCGGTAGCCGAGATAGACCGTCGTAAGATAGGCGACGGTAAGATTGGTGATATAACCAATAAATTACAGAAAATCTACTTTGATGTAATACAGGGTAGAAACCCTAAATACCTTGAGTGGTGTACTCCAGTCTATAAAAAATAGCCGAGTGTTCAATGGTAGTCAATGCAGCTATAGCCATAGTTATTGGTTATCTACTCGGTTCCATCCCATCAGCCTATATTGCGGCTCGTCTGGTAAAAGGTAGAGATATTCGTCAGTTAGGTAGCGGTACTGTCGGTAGCTTCAATACCTACCGGGAGGTTGGGGCTAGAGCTGGTGTCGCTGTGGCTATTGCTGATGTGGGCAAGGGGATAGCGGCAGTAGCTATCGCCAACCAGTTATTAGGGGTAGCGCAACCCTTCGTCCTGGCGGCAGGACTGGCAGCAATAGTAGGGCATATGTGGATGCCGTTCCTTAAGTTCCGTGGCGGCATGGGGATGGGGACTGCGGTGGGTGTTATGGCTATCCTACTTTTCCTTTATGGATATTGGCAGCAGCTAGTAATCTTCTCCAGCGTGATTGTAGTGCCACTGTTAGTCACTCGTAATATTGCCCTGTCGGTATTAAGCGGTCTTCTGGCTCTACCCATCATCATCTGGCTGGGCACGAAATCAGCGTCCTTTACTATTCTGGCGGCTATCATATTCGTGATGATATGGCTGAAATTTCTACCCACTGTCAGGACAGCGTGGACTGGGGCTAGGAACAAGAGAGATTTTTTCTTTGCTAACCCTCTGAGGACGAGGCAGGATAAATAAAAAGATAGATAGCTATTCCCCGGGGACGTTGGTATTTAGTGATTTCAACAAGCAAATGACCTGGCAGCTCTGTTCCAGAATAGTAGTGTAGCTATGAGCTTCCTCAAGTAATTGACCGATGGCAAAGCTACCATAACCGTGAACCATAACAACCCGACACTCTCTTAAGGCTTGAGCAATTATATCAGCCAGATCACTAGGTTTTGATTCCGTGTGCCAACCAAGAACCGGAACCCGCTCCACCAGGGATAAACCTTCACCACAGCTGGGTATAATCTCGGTTTCCACCAGCGACAGAGCCACAGCATGCGGGGGGTGAACATGAACAATGGCCAATGCTGAGGTTTCCCGATAAATAGCTCGGTGAACGGCTAATTCATCTGAGGCCAGTGGTGTAAACCGGTCGTTTTTACTTATGCCAGTCTCTATTAAATCATTTTCCTCCAGCTCACCGAGTTTGGTGCCGCGGCGGGTAATAACCAAATGGTCTCCCAGTCTAATACTTAGGGTCCCGCTACGAGAACAAACAAGCCGGCGATTACAAAGGTCACGGCCTACACTCTGAAACTGAGCTAGTATCATTATTCTCTCCCCAAATTACTAACTGCAGTAATAGTGTCTCGCTGGACTACCTCTTAATCTGTAGCAGTTGCTAGTTTATACTCACCAGCAATAAAAAAGCAAATCAAACTACTTACTTATACTAATTGCCTGATAACCGCAATAACTCTACCCTGAATATCAACGTTGTCAGGCTCAACATATATCGGCTGCATCTGGCTATTAGCTGGCTGCAGTCGGATACGGCCGGACTCAGCGTAAAACTTCTTAAGTGTTGCCTCTCTTTCCGCCTTAAGCCATATCGCAGCCACTTCCCCATTGTCTACCGCATTTACATACTCCATCAGTACAATATCACCATCGTTAACCAGAGCATCCACCATTGACCAGCCCCTCACCCTTAGAGCATAAATTCCCTCCCGTCCTCGGGTCAAGTCTTTAGTCACCTCTAAGGTTTCTGAGGACGCCGTAACGTCCCAGGTATCAGCCGTCGGTACCGGTATTGGCTCACCAGCTGCTATTTGACCAATAATAGGCACCTGAATGCGATATCCTGAAGACGGAGACCGAGCCGTTAGCTCAATGCCGCGTGCCACCTCGCTGTGCCGGCGAATATATCCTTCCCTTTCCAGTATATTCAGGTTATAGTTCACCACCGAAGTTGAGCTAATACTACAGCCCTTTACTATGTCCCTGATAGTGGGTGGATAGCCCCGGTCCTCCCAAAAGCTATGAATAAACTTAGCCATTTGTTGCTGCTTAGGCGACAGTGTCGTCATCTTTCACCCCCGTAAGACAGCCCCCGATGAGGCGAACATTAGTTCTATAGAACCTTAATACCAAATGGGGCTTCCTGTCAATACCCTAGAGTAGAATTTTTAAGCAGCTCTTTTCACCCAGACTACGACGGAAATTATTAGGCAGCCCTTTCTGCCCCGACTTCGGTGAGGATTATTAGGCAGCTCTTTTCACCCAGATTTCGACGGAAATTATTGGGCAGCCCTTTCTGCCCCGACTTCGGCGGGGATTATTAGGCAATCCTTTTTGCCTAACCTTGATTCGAAGATAGGGCTTTGGCTTTATTGAGCCTCTTCGTCAATCGCGATTTGCGTCGGGCAGCATTATTGGGATGGATAACTCCCTTCTCCGCCGCCTTATCCAGAGCACTAATAGCCGCTACCACGGCCTCTCGACCTGACTCGGGTTCACCGGAGAAGATAAGCTTCTCGGCTTTGGTTATTTTGGTCTTACATAGGCTTCTAATGGACTTGTTACGCAGCTGCCTCTTTTTGGAAGCCCGCACATCTTTTTGAGCTGATTTAGTCTGTGGCAATATCCACCTCCCTAGTTGTTTAGACTACACTTATTTAGATTAGATTGAGGGTTCAGTTTTCATAGTGGCCTCATCTCCCACTCTGGTGACGTTTATCACTCCTCGCACCCCTTCAACCTTACCTAAGAGCCGGCTTAACTGAGCCAGACCCTTGGTCTCTATCGTAAAGTATTCACTGACTGTAAGATCGTCATGGCTAATTGAGCTTGCGGCAGTGATATTGACCTTCTCTTCAGCTAAAATCGTAGTGATATCACGCATCAGCCCTACTCTATCCCAGGCCTCAACCTGGATGTTGACCGGATATAGCGAATCAGTCGGCCCCCATTCTACTGGAACCAACCTCTCCTTCTCGTCCTCATGGAGGATATTATAACAGTCCTGGCGATGGATTGACACACCCCGGCTACGCGTAATATAGCCAATGATATTATCACCCGGTACTGGATGACAGCATTGAGACAAATGGGTAAGCATATCTCCAACACCAAGTACCTTAACCGAAGACGCCGTCTGCTTGGGTAGTGTAACCCCGGCTATTGCCTTTGGTGGCTCAGGCTGCGCCGATAGCTTGGCAGCTATCTGATGCGTAGAAATACCGCCGTAACCAATAGCCGCCAGGAAATCATCCACGCTGTCATATTTAAACAGTTTAGCCAGCTCCCCCCGCTCGGTGAGCCTTATCCCCAGACGCCGCATTTCCTTATCCAAAATCTGCCGGCCATGTTCAATATTGTCTGCCCGCTCCTGTTTTCTAAACCACTGGCGTATTTTTTCCCTAGCGTGGGAGGTTTTGACATAGCCCAGCTGAGGATTCAACCAATCTCGGCTTGGTGCCCTATCCCCTTTGGCGGTCATAATTTCCACGACATCACCATTTTTAAGCTGATAACTTAATGGTACCAATCTACCGTTCACCTTAGTCCCTATACAGTGGTGCCCCAGCTCAGTGTGAATCCGATAAGCAAAATCAAGGGGTGTTGCCCCCTTAGGCAGGTCCTTAATCTCACCCTTGGGGGTATAGACAAAAACCTGGTCAATGAAGATATCAGTCTTAACTGATTCCAGGAATTCTTCAGCCCCGGTAAGCTCTCGGTGCCACTCAATCAACTGGCGTAGCCAACCTATCCTCTCCTCAAATTGTATATCCTTCTTTTCACCCTCTTTATAGCGCCAGTGAGCGGCTAGCCCATATTCGGCAATATGACGCATCTCTTGGGTGCGAATCTGTATTTCCAGAGGGGTCGCCGCATACATAACCGCCGTATGTAGGGATTGATACCCGTTTGGCTTGGGAGTAGCAATATAGTCGTCGAATTCGCCAGGTAGTGGGCGCCACAGGCTGTGGATGACACCGACCGCGCTATAACAATCAGGCATAGTATTAACCAAGACGCGGAGGGCAAAAAGGTCATGTATATCATCAAAGTTTTTCCCCAAGGCAGAATACCTCTCCATTTTTTGGTATATGCTGTAAATATGCTTAGGTCGGCCCGATATCTCGGCTTTTAGCCCCACCTTATCAAATTCGTCCCCTAAAATCTGGATTGCTCGCGCTATCAACCTCTCCCGTTGAGCTCGCCGGGCAGCGATGAGCCTGGCTACCTTTCGATACTTCTCTGGTTCCAGGTACCGAAAGGAGAGGTCTTCTAACTGCCACTTGAGCTCCCATATCCCCAGGCGATGGGATAGGGGAGCATATATCTCTAGGGTCTCCCGTGCAATCCGCTGCTGTTTCTCCGGCGACAGTGCCTCCAGGGTGCGCATATTGTGTAATCTATCGGCTAGTTTGATAAATACCACGCGGAGATCCTCAGCCATAGCCACCAGCATCTTTCTCAGGTTTTCCATCTGCGATTCAGTTGTGGCCACCGCTTCTCCCGATAAGGAGAGCTTGCCTAGCTTAGTAGTACCGTCAACCAGCTTAGCTATTTCGGCGCCGAAAGTGGCTTCAATCTCCGTAATTGATACCCCGCAATTTTCGGGGACATCGTGCAATAGGGCCGCGGTTATAGAGCTGGCATCAAGCTGAAGTTCAGCTAGGATTAAGGCTGTCTCTACCGGGTGCTCTAGATATGGTTTTCCTGATTTGCGTACCTGCCCCTCGTGTGCCTGCCTAGCAAAATTGTAGGCAACCTCAATTAGGGCCATCTTCTCTGGGGGAAGATACTCCTGAGCCTTCTTTACAAGCCGATTAAAATTTGTCATTCGCTTCACCAAGGCTAGAATTACATTCTAAGTATAGCGTAACGAGGTAGCTGGTGCAAAATCTGACTATCTCGTTATGATACTAGGTTTGGTAAAAGAGCTGCCACTTATTTTACCAAATGTTTTCACCGCCTATTGCTTCTGGCCAGGGAGGCAAATATACCGGCAGAGCAAAGGGCGGTAAAGATGATGAAGGCTGTTTTAACACTATTCAAAAACTGCGGGTAGTATTCGGGGGTGATCTCAACCCTCCCGATGTAAAGGGTAAATAGCAACATAGCGATTCCCATGCTGAGCATCATGCCCACCTGCCGCATGGTGGCTAGGGTTGCTGAAGCTACTCCGTAAAATCTCTCCTTAACCGAACTCATGATGGCATTAGTATTGGGGGATGCGAAAAAGGCAAAGCCAAGACCAATGGTAATTAGAACGCCAATGATGAATCCCCAACTTGTATTTTCATTGAGAGAAATAAAGAGGGCCAGTCCTACTGTGATTAACCCCATCCCTATTGAGGCAAGTATTCGTGGCTCAATCCGATCGGAAAGCTTACCCGCAACTGGTGAAAAAATAGCCTGTACGGTGGGCATGGCCACTAGAATGAGGCCCGCATTTTGAGGGCTGAGCCCTCTTATATACTGTAGATAAAGACTTAACAGGAAACTCACCGCAAATGCGGCGCTGTAATTGAGGAGCACCGCTAGATTAGAGAGGGCGAAGACCCGGTTCTTCCTAAAGAGATTTATATCCAGAAGCGGGTGTGCTACCTTCATTTCCCATCTGACAAAGGCGAAAATTCCAAAGGCACCGATTACAATTAGCCCTACCCCCAACATTTCTGGGAGTAGAGAAAAACCATATATTATCCCGGTAAGGGCAAGTCCGTAGATTACAGAGCCAATAACGTCAAACTTCTCCCCTCGCGCCTCAGCCCACTCTCCTCTCACTTTCCCCAGAATCAGGGCAATTATGGTCACTCCTAGAGGTACTGTAGCCAGGAATATGCTGCGCCAGCCAAAATGCTGGGTTAAAACCCCTCCCAGGACGGGACCCAGGGAAAGCCCTAAATATGCCATCGCCACCGTTATACCCAAGGCTTTACCCCTCTCTCCAACGGGGAATACTGAAGCCACCATGGCTACTCCGGTGCTAAAAATCATGGCACCGCCGACACCCTGCACCGCCCGTAATGAGATAAGCGTCGTAGCGGAAGGGACAAATGACAAAAGAAGTGATGAGATAATGTAAATAAGTATGCCACAGGTAAGAATTCTTTTCCTGCCGTAGATATCAGCTAGCCGACCAAAGGGGAGAAGTAACATTGCCGAAGTTAAGATATATGCGGTAGCCACCCAGCCTAACAAAACGGCATCCATCTCAAACTCACTACCAATTGAGGGAAGCGCGATATTAACGGAGGAACCCATAAAGCCTACCAGAAAGGTGCTTAGTGCCGCCACAATTAAAACGGTTCTTTTATTTACCGTATTATTCATGTTAATCCAATCATTATATCAATTATTCATAGTAATAATAAGACCTTACCTCTCTATCTCACCCACAAACCGCCAAGTGTTTAATTGGCACATTTTGTCCTAACCTTTTGCGGTGTTTTGCGTTATAATTTATAGGTGCTAGGAGAAGAGGTGGCATCTATGAATATGGGAATAGCTAACTACATCAGGAAGATTTGGTTTCGCCTAAGGTGGCTTATTATGTCTGATAGGGAACGGTATGCTTACCTATGGAACCGTACCAGAAGTAGTCTATAGGCCTCCTCAGGGCTATGGTGCCGGGTTTATATAGGGTATTGCCGTTGGTTCATTTTGTCAGTGGCTAGAAGGAGATACTAAAAATAAGGGCAGCAAGAAAATGCATCAGAAAATGTATCAGGAATATCAGCCAATAGCCGAACCTCTAAACTTGGTATGGCGTTATGACCCGAAAATATTTGGTAAGAAGTGGCAAGATTGGATACCCAATCTGCTACCGCCCATCTTTTTTAATTGGCCTAAGCTAAACTAAGGGAGACTAAGAGGTAGCAGATAGGATTGAAAGCAGGCTGGTGGGATGACCCTGACGTCATATCTGGCGCTAATATTGCTGACAGCGCACCGATTCTCTGACTCTAAATATGTTACTAGAGGATAGGTCATCCAGGAGCTCTTTGAGCACAGATGTGTATTTATCAACCTCTGAACGGTCGAGCTTGACCACTTTGTCCGCTATTTCCTGGCAATAATGGCAATTACTGCATCCAGACAGGCAATCCTGTTGCCTAAAGAAATCAGTAAAACCTTCTAGCGCCTGATTGTCAATATAGACCTTGGGCGGTGAAGTTATGGCAGTGATTTGCGCGCTGGATAGATTCGGGGCTACGTTCTTGGTCTTCGGGCTGAAGTTGTTTAGAATATCATACAGGTTTCCCTGGTAATGCTGTAATGAATATGCTTCAGTAACATCTACAATCCACTCCGTAGGCATAGCTCTACCACCGACTTTGAAGAAGTCAATGCCCATTTCTTGGTAAATAGGTATGTCCTCCGGTCTTATCCAGCGGGCTTTAATAAACTGCGAGGTATCACTGAGACTGCTCAAAGCACAGTGAAGCACGCAGTAGTCCATATAGAAGCCATTAAGTAGGTTGTGGTTTTGACTGGCATGCCCCAGGGTATTGTTGTGATAGTACTCATAAGGACACTGATAGAGGCAACTGGTGTTGGTTAATACCCCGAGCTCACACCCTACTGCACTTCTAATAGCCTTAAGCAGTTTGAAGCCCCGATTTATATTGGGATCCAGCATAATGGTATCAGCTCCCAGAGATTCAAAGAACTCAGCCCGGGCTACGCTGTTGACATGAGATATAGTTGATACCTCTACTTTAAGGTGAGGAAATTGACACTTGATAAGCTCTAGCAGGTACGGTATAGCCACCGTGACACTCTCTACCCCGATATTACTGAGCCACTCTATATGCTGGAGTAATGCCTGATGGGTATCCTCATGCCACTCCATGTTATTCATGCACGGGGCATTGAGAAGGTAGTTAAAGGTTAGGTCGGCGGAATGAGCTAGCTTGATAAACTCTTCCGCTTGTTCCGTCGTCATCTGAGGGATATTAGGCCCTGAGCCGCCGCTACCCAGCATTGAGGTGGGTAAAACACCGTATATTTCAATATCTGCCTTGATCCGGCTCAGAGGGGAGATTAACTCTCTGTCCCAGTTCGCGGGCACTAATAAATGCATATTTATTTCACTTTATGGCTAGACATTAGTATACAGAAGACACTACAGGAAATATACTATTGTGTCAAGCCCCTAAAAACTTTCCTATATGGCTACCACTTTAGGCTTTAACTAGAGCACAACTTTACTGCCTAAAATATAGCCCCATATATTTATACTTTGAGTCAGGTATTGACTGGTGCTCAAAGAATAACTTGTAGTAAAACAGTCAGCCTTGTAATATACTATACGGAGAAAATGGGTTTGTCAATAGGCGAAACCCATATTTTAGCAATTTTTATGAGAAGTTAGCATGAATCTAAAGCAAATACTGGAAACAACCGCCCAAGAGATACCGCAAAAAACAGCCATTATCCTTAGTTCCCAAAGGATTACCTACCGGGAATTAGAGGAGACATCTAACCGAATTGCCAATGTTCTAATAGAGTCGGGATTAGAAAAGGGCGAGCATGTAGCCCTTTTGATGTCTCATTGTCCGGAGTGGGTTATTAACTATTTCGGGGTTATCAAGGCTGGTGGCGTCGCCGTCCTTCTCAGCACGGCACTCAAAGCCCCGGAACTCGACTCTCTACTGCGTGATTCCGATACCAAAATCCTCATCGCGGAAAGTCAATTTCCCCGGATGCTCTCGGCGGTTTTGCCTAACCTCCCCCGGCTAAAGCAGGTCCTGGAGGTTGATGGCGGCTCTTACAAAACAATGGTAGCTGGCAGTTCTACGCTATCCCCTAATGTTGCTATAAATGATGAGGACAAGGCTACCATCATATATACCTCAGGTGTGTTGGGGAGGCAAAAGGGAGTGGTGCATACTCATGCTTCTCTCATGGGCACCCCCAGCATAGTCTCTGCCGGTATAGGACGCGGCAGAGAAGACGTGGTGATAGACCCGGTGCCCTTCTTCTACCTGCTCGGATTGAGTGAGGTTCTTTTTGGTTCCCTGATAAAGGGGGCTACGGTGGTAATAATTCCACAGTTCACCCCCAGAGCCGTTTTGGAGGCTATCGAGCGGGAGAAAGGCACCATCCTTTTCGGGGTGCCGGCGATGCATAACGCCTTAGCTATGTTGCGGGGTAAGGTCATCAGGGGCTATGACCTCAGCTCACTGAGAGTGGCCTCTACTGCTGGAGCGAAAACCTCACCCCGCCTGATGAAGATGCTGGAGAATAAGTTCGGTTTAACCCTATGTGAGACATACGGGCTTTCGGAACTCTCGGTTGTCTCTATGAGTACCCTTGCTGACCACAGACTGGGAACAGTGGGTAAGCCGATTTGTGACCTTAAGATAATTGATGATGGCAAGAAAGTGGCTACCGGTGAGATAGGTGAGGCGGTCTTCAAGGTTTCCTGGGCAATGAAGGAATACTATAAGGCACCTGAACTCACGGCTCAGGTGTTCAAAGATGGCTGGTTTTATACCGGTGATTCGGTCAGGATGGATGAAGATGGATACCTTGAGTATGTGGAGAAGAAATCGTTCATCATAGTGACCCCAGCCGGGCTAAAAATTTCCCCCTGGGAGGTTGAGGATATACTTTTGAGGCATGCTAGCGTTGCTGAAGCCGCCTATGTAGGGGTTAGAGGCGCTCACGATAGGCTGGTCCCCACGGCTTTTATAGTGCTCAAAGAAGGACGCCGGGTTACCGGTGAGGAGCTGACTACTCTTTGCTACCAGAACCTGGCTGACTTTAAGCTCCCCAAGAGATTTGAGTTCGCCGATAGCCTGCCCAGGACTGGCTCAGGGAAGATTAACCGGCGACTATTGCAGGAGGGATAGGATAGGCAGGAGCAGGCTGGGCTGGTTAGGTCTTTTAGGGCTACTGGGCTTACTGGGCATTTTCTTAAACGACCCCAGATTTTATGCTCTTTATGGCTTATACGGGTTTTATGCGTTCTTTGCTCTAAAAAGAAGACGATAAGACTAATACCAAAATAGACAAAAAGTGGTGGCTTGGTGGGTGGTTATTCTAAAGATTATCAACCATCTCGTCACATATTCTGCTGATTCGCTGGTATTCTTTGTCCCAGCTTCCTGATTCTTCGGGTAGCATAATTCCTAAAATCCTCAACGCGCTTAAAACAGTCTGGAGTATCCTTATTACTACAACATGCCCGCGTATAGTTGACATAATACCACCAAACAGGCATTCTAATCCTACCCTTTCTCCGAGGCCTTTCTTTCCATAACGAGCTTCAAACGACTTTAGATTCGGGTGTGCGACGTCCGAATAAATTCCATAGTATTCCCTGAGACTCTTAAAAACCCCCCTGCTTTTATCCGGGTCCTTCTCCAACCTACTTAGTTCTTTGTCTACTTCGGACTGTTTAATTTGCTTACCAGAAGATAAGAATCTATTAGCAAATTTCTTACTATAGAAAAAGAGGTAACCTCTGGAAATTCGTTCATAACAGCTTCTTAATAAATCACGAACTTCTGGGTAATAACCTAGTAGTATGCCATGCCTAGCAAGAAGAATGTAATTCAGAGTGGATACCAGCATTGCAATCGCCGCTCTATTAGAATTATTACCTTTCCACTTGTCTATAAGATTGTAAGCTGCCTGAAGTGATTCTATATATAGGACTATTGCCTCATTCAATAACTCAATATCTTCACTAAGTTCCGATTCTGCTCTATCATAGTTCTTTCTGTCATCTCTAAGGATATTCTTCAATACATCTCTAGCTGGTAACTTATTAAAATCGTCAGTTAAATGCCATATCTTTTCTTCCATTATGAGCCTCCGTTACTTGTGAAATACCCATCCATTACTCACTCCCCCGTTCTTACCCAGAGCCTTTCTCCGTCGGTGACGAACTCTACCGTGCCATCTTCGTCAGTGCGGTAGATATTTTCTGAACCTACCCTGTCTTCAAGCCGGGTCATTACCTCGGGGGTGGGGTGACCAAACTTATTATCGGCACCCACTGAGATGACGGCTAGCTGTGGGTTCACCACTGCCAGAAACTCAGGGGTGGTGGAGGTATTGGAACCGTGGTGACTCACCTTGAGCACGGTGCTCTTCAGGTTGGCTCGATTATAAATAAGCTCAAATTCGGCTTCCCACATCATATCGGCGGTTAAGAGGAAACTCACCTTGCCCATACTCAGACGTAAGATGGCGGCGTTATTATCAATATCGGAATCAGTGCCAGTCAAAAGAGGCTCTGGCGGATTGAGCACCTCTATTATCACCCCGTCGCCCAGGTCAATCTGTTGTCCGGCTTGAGCTATGGTGTATTTAATATTCTTTTCCTTAACTAACCTAAGCCACTCATCATATATGCCCGACCCAAAATCCAGGTCAGGGTAGAGCACCTGTTTGACCCGGTATCTATTTAGCAACTCTACCAGACCGGTAGCGTGGTCAGCACTAGGGTGGGTCAGTATCACCATTTCAATCGTCCTGTCCCAGAAGGGTATTTTCCTGCCCAATCCCAAACCGATTGCCTGGGGGCTGGGGCCACCATCAACCAGAACTTGCTGGTTTCCTTTCTGGATCAGGATGGCATCACCCTGGCCGACATCAAGAAAGCTGACATGAAGCCTGTTATCGGGCATAGTCACCGCCAGGAACGACACCAGGATAGCCGCCACCACTAGGGGTGGCATAACCCACTTCTTAGGTAATCGGGAGAAAAAATTGGATATTCTATTCACCTCCTGAATTTACTACGGTTGCTGGTTGGGTCACTAAGGCGTTTGCCTGACGGCGGTGATTATAAAACCAGAGGCCTAGAGCTAGTGCCAGGTAATAGCCCCCGAGTATGCCGGGGTGAAAGGTGGATACTTCCATGAAGGAAGAAGGAATAGCGGCGAAGGCATTAACCACCAGCAGGAGGTAGGATAGCGGTAGCCAGGCAAGCCAGCCGATAACCTGGGCGGCGGATAGGGCAATAAACCCCAAGCCACCGGCTAAGGCACTGGTAGCGATGATGGCGGGTAGTGCAGGCAGGGCAAGAAAGGTGGCTGGGGGGCCAACAAAGGAAATAATGCCGAAGTAATAGGCGACCAGGGGGCCGACGCCGATAATTGCCCCCAGGCTCACGCTGAAGGCATCGCTGGTGATATTAGCTGCCGTTACCGCTGGCCCTTCCTCGCCTAGCTTGGTCCGGATGGTTTTCCTGCTCAGAGCCTGGAAGAGAGGGGCGACGAAGATTAGACCAATCATCGCCATAAAGCTCATCTGAAAGGAAGCCGTCCACAGGATTTGAGGGTTGATACCCACCATAATGGCGGCGGCTAGAGCAAGGGTGGTAATGACACTACGCTGCCGTCCTAGAAGCTCCGCAGTGAGAAACAGGCTGGCCATAATGGTGGCTCGAACCACTGGTGGGTTCATGCCAGTGAGCAGGGCATAAATCCAGATGGCACTCAGTGTCAACCAGACGTAAAGGTAACGTCTCTTGCCGAAAAGCCATATGCCGATGCTAATCAAGATGCCAGCCAGGATACTGAGGTGAAGACCGGAAATAGCCAGTAGATGGGCAGTGCCGGTGTGAGAGAAATTATCTTTGACTGATGAGGGGATATTACCTCGGATGCCTAGGGTAATACCCTGGGCTAGTGATGCCTGAGGCTCAGGTAAAACTTGAGCTAGGGTTTGAGACATATGGTTTCTTACCGAGTAGACCCAGGCCAGTAGCTTAAAGCCCTTTCCTCTTTCCACTATTTCTATCTTGGGGTAGAGCATGGTGGAATAGATTCCCTGGTGAGCGAGATAGCCCTGGTAATCAAAACCATCAAGCTGGGGTGGTGTCTCCAACCTCCCGGTTACCAGCAGTACATCGCCGTATTTATAGGCTGGGTATCGAGGCACAAACATTAGGGTGGTACCTGAAACCTCATGCCAGCCGATATCAAATTTTATGGCGGTAGCTGACAGGCGTAGGTGGGTGGTTTTATCTCTAATCTCTGGGTCGGCGTTAACCACTCCCTTAACGACTACAGTTTCCCGCTCGTTGTAAAATCCCAAGTGCGCATCATCAATAGCGGGCAGGCTTGACTGACAGCGAAGGGCACCACCAAAGAAGGCAGCCAGGCATAGACTAACCAGAATTATCACCTTCCGCTGTTGACGGAAGAAAAAAAGTAGGGGGAGAGGGGCAAGGCTGGTGAAAATGAGGGGTGGGGGTAGGTTAAGGCTTACCCCCAGGAAGATACCCGCCACCCAAGCACAACTCAGGTAGATAAGTGTCACTATCTGCCATCCTGAACGTTAATTAGCTACCGTAATCAGGTGTTTAACCTGTTCGTAGGTTTTAGGCCCGATGCCGTTAACCTTAATTAGCTCATGGATATTGTGGAACGGCCCATTTTCATAACGATAATCAATAATGGCTTTAGCTTTTTCTTCACCAATCCCCGGTAGCGCCTCTAGTAGCCAGGCTTCGGCTCGGTTAAGATTAAGCTTTTGTGGCGGTTGTTCGCTTTCTACCTCACTGATGTAAAGCTTAATCACGTTGAGGTCGGCGCTGGTAATAGTACCGCCGGCAGCCTGAATGAGAGCCTCTATACCATCAGCAGCTTGTAAAGGATAGAAACCGGGGTTAGTGACGGCACCACCGATGTAGATTTCACTTAATTGTTCCTGGATTGGAGGACTGGACATAGAAATCTCTACGGAACGGCTGGCACTATATCGTGAGCAGGCAACAATACCGCTAGTGGCAGTAATGGTTACTAACAGAATAGTTAGGGGCATCCAGAACTTGCTTATCGTCATGGCGGGCCTCCTGATTGTAACTTGACATAAAGTGTCGTTTTGGAAAATAGCAAACAATGAGCCAATGTCTTTGCCACTTGGCTAACTGTAGCTCACAGTATAATAGGGGCTGAGCTTCTGTCAACCGCCTGGTAGTTTGTAGAGAACTGTTCATCTGGGGGTGGTGGTGGAAGGGGTAGGAGCCCTTTCCATAATTATTCTTCCCTTTTCTTTATACAGGGAGGGGAATTAATGGAGAAGATTGAATCAAAAAAGTCATTACCGAGCTAATAAAAAGCCGTAACCGAAGGCTGCTAGCGAAAGTTAAGTTGTTAGCGGGTGAAGGAATGGGGAGTATTAATTAGCTTTGAGCCTATTTTAGGTACCTCTTAGAATAGCCCGCAACTCTTCTTCTAATTCAGAACTAGTGATGGCTATTATCCTGTCCTCGGCCCGAATGATTGTATCAGCAGCGGGTACCTTAGGTTTTTGTGTTGGATGAATAACTAAAGCTAGTCTCGTTCCCTCTGGTAAGGAAAGCTCTTTTACTCGTTTGCCTACGGCGGTTGATTTAGGGGGAATTTTTATTTCTACAACCTCTAATCCCTGGTCTCTGATGCTAAGGAGATGGGTCAGGGGATGTGTGGGTACCTCTTCTTGTATGTGTTCCAGGATAACGTTGGTGCTACTTACCGTAACATCAATACCCAGTTTTTTAAAGATAGCTTCATTTTGGGGGTTTCTAATGCGGGCTATAGTTCGAGAAACATTAAACTTATGCTTGGCTACCTGGCAGGCAACTAAATTGTCCTCATCATCACCAGTTACCGCAATGAGCATATCAGCTCGGCTGGTGCCTAGTTCGGCTAAGGTAACGATCTCGCAACCATCACCGTGAATACAAACACCGCCCAGCTCATCATTTATGATCTTACAGAAGGTGGCATTCTTTTCCACGATAACTACTTCGTGGCCTTCATTTAGCAAGGCCTTAGCCAGATAGTAACCTAACCTGCCACCACCAACTACTACTATATACATGTTCCTCTCTCAGCTTTCTAGCTTTTCCTTCAGCATCTGAGCAAAGATTGTGGTTGGGCTCAGGGTCTCTAGCCCTAGGGTGCTGTATAGTTCCTGACGTAAAGGGTCATAAATACGACAGACTACCCTGGGCACGTTAAAGATATACTTGGCGATTTGAGCGGCCATAACATTGCGATTATCTCCTTGAGTTACGACCACAAAGGTGTCAGCCTCCGCCACACCGGCCCTTTTAAGTACTTCTTGATCGAGGCCATTACCGATTAGGGCGGTGCCTTTGAAGTTGGGGGGGAGCCACCGGAAACTATAGGCGTACGTATCCAAGATGGTAACCGAATGCCCATCGGCATCTAGTAGCCCGGCTAGCCGACCGCCGACTCGACCACAGCCCATAATAACTACCTTCATAAAGCAAAACCCCTCACTCATTTAGGTAAGGCATTGGCGATATAGTGTAAGATGACTGGTATAGTATAACACGACAGGGGCTATTCTTTAGCACATAAGGCACCACCTCACCCAGACTAAACTCACCAAAGCGCATCTTGTAGGCAACCCCTAGCAGAATTAAATCGATTTCTCGTTCAACGGCTTCATTGATAATGGCCGGTCCGACTTCACGGGCTTGAAGTAAGTCAGTATCGACCCGGCAGTTCTCTTCCCTGGCAACCCTCTCTATACGGTTGAGTATATCCTCGGCCTTCTGAATTTCAGGTTCAATCTCAGCATCTAATGGTAGGACACGCTTCATGGTGATGATATAAATGGCATGGATTTCACTCTTGTCTCGCCTGGCTAGCCTACAGGCAAGTCTAATTGCCTCTTCATCGGCTTGAGTAGCGGTAACCGGTACCAGAATCCGAGAAAACTTCATTACGTCCTGTTTTCGCCTATTATTGAGCATCGCTAATTATACTCTTCTTAATCAAGAAGTCAACAACCCTTTTATAATTCGTTATTTAGCTTTAGTTAATTAGCGCCATTTCCAGAAAGAGGGGGCAAGGAGAGCAAATACAGTGAGGAGCTCAAGACGCCCAGCCAGCATACATACGATAAGCACAATCTTACCGGCGGCAGGGATTAAGGTGTAATTTGCCGCCGGGCCGACTAAGCCCAAACCGGGGCCGACATTTCCCAAGGTGGCAATGACTGAAGATAGGGCAGTCACATGGTCTAGCCCCAGAGAACTCATTATCAGAAAACCTACAATAAAGGTGGTAAAGTACAAAATAGTCATACCAATAATTCCCGAGATAACCCTCTCCGATAACACATTCTCGCCAATTTTTATCGGTATTACGGCTTTTGGGTTAAAGGCGAGTGAAATCCGACGGAAGGTATACTTGAACAATATCAGAAGCCGGGTGACCTTTAATGCCCCCCCGGTGGAACCGGCGGAGGCACCGACTATCATCAAGACAAGTAAAGCCGCTCTGGCAAATGCTGGCCAGGCATTAAAATCGACAGTGCTAAAGCCAGTCGTCGTCATAATAGACACCGTCTGAAAGCCACTCTGCCTGAAGGCGTCACCAATAGACAGCCCCAGGCTATTTATTAGGTTTAAGGCAATAAGAATAGAAGCCCCGGTAAGGAGACCGATATAGAGTCGAAATTCGGGGTTTGAGAAGAGGCGTCCCGGTTGGCGTTTCCAGAGGAGGAGGTAATGCAGTCCGAAGTTTATGCCGGCGATGGTCATGAAGGCGATGACGATACCTTCAACGATTACATTATTATAGGCACCGATGCTCAAATAGGTGGCGGTGAAGCCGCCGGTAGGCATAGTACCAAGGGTAACCGTTAACGCATCAAATACCGGTATGCCCCCCGCCTGCCAGAGTAAGATAAATTCCAAAACCGAGAAGCCCAGATACAGAAACCACAATGATTTAACCGTATCCCGGATGCGAGCGGTTAATCTCTCAGTTTGAGGTCCGGGCAGCTCAGCTTCGACCAGGTGGGCAGCACCTATGCCAAATAGGGGAAATAGAGCCACAAAAAGGGTTATTATTCCCATCCCTCCCAGCCACTGGGTGAAATTACGCCACAGTAGGATGCTATGGGGCTGGCTTTCAATTGAGCTGAGCACGGTAGCTCCGGTGGTAGTATAACCTGACATAGCCTCAAAAAAGGCGTCAAGGTAACTGGGAAAGGTTCCGGCTAGCTCATAGGGTATGGCACCAAAGAGTGAGGCTAATATCCATCCTCCGGCGACAAACATTAATGCTTCCCGCCGACTGAATCTCCTCTCAATGCCCGCGGTTAAGCGCCAAAGAAGTAAGCCTGAACCGGCAGTGATGCCGGCTGAGATGGCAAAGGCTAGGGACTCGGGTTCTCCGTAATAAAGACTCCAGCCCAAGGGGAAGAGCATGGTTAATCCTAAGCCGGCCATTAACAGCCCTAGGTAGTGGAGAACAACCTTTATTCTCATAATTTGTTTATTACTTGAAAAGCTTTTCTACAACCGGGGTGAGCGAGAGAGGACATATTATGATAATATGGTCACCTGGTTGTACCACGCTATCATTGGGAGGGATGACGACCGTGCTGTTATGGATAATGGCGCCGGCTATTGCCTCCTTGGGTAGGCCGGCCTCCGTGATCTTTCGACTGACTACCGATGCTGTTGGGCTAGTCACAAATTCAATGGCCTGTATCTGCTCACCACCGAGCAGGGCTACCGCAATGGCACCACCGTGGAGGACAAAGTGAGCGATTTTACGAGCCGTCAGCAGGGGTGGGGATGCGGCAACGTCAACCCCGACTGTCTCCGCCAGAGAAATATTTCCTGGATTATTAACCAGGACTAGATTTCGGGATACCCCCAGGTTCTTAGCCAGTAAGCCAGAAAGGATATTAAGCTCGTCACTTTCGGCACTGGCGACAAAGGCATCAGCCAGTGGGACTCCCTGCTCAATAAGGAAATCACGGTCAGTGCCGTCACCCTGCACGACGGCTGTTCCCTCCAACTGAGCCGCAATCTCCTGACAGCGACTGATACTCTTCTCAATGATTTTAACTGAAATCCCGTGTCCTCTTAGTCCTTCAGCAACCAGAAAGCCAACCCGCCCGCCACCCAGAATGACCACACTCTTGGCGGGATGTCGTGGCACGGCAAACATGCCTCCGATTTCATCCATAGACTCTCGGGGAGCAATCAGGTAAACGCGGTCACCCTCCCTTATTACTTCGTCAACAGTTGGTAAAAAGCTGCCTTCAGCACGGAGAATGGCGACAATGACACATGGCTTAGAAAAAATAATGTCGCTTACCGTTTTATCTATTACTGTTTCCCGTTCTGCCCGGAACTCTCTTATCTGAACCAGACCATTAGCAAAGTTCTCCACCGGGGTGGAGTAGAAACTGGAGAGTATGGTTACTATTTCCCGGGCGGCTTCAACCACTGGGTTGATGAAGAGGTCCACCCCAAAGGTTTTGGGTCGAATCACTTTCCTGGGAGCGGAAGGCGAACTGGCAGCACCAATAAAGTAGCCCGAGTATTCGGGATTACGGACTCTGGCCACTGTCATACGGGCACCAAGCTCCTTAGCGATAAAGCAGGTGATCATGTTGGTTTCATCACTATTGGTAACGGCAATGATTAAATCGGCACGATGAGTTTCGGCCTCTTTTAGAGTTTTAGGTATGGCCGTGTTACCGAGAAACGTCTTGACATCAAGCTGGCGGTTAACGTTCTCTAAGGCCTCCTCAGATTGTTCCACTACCGCCACTTCATGGCTCTCTTGAGCAAGCAAGGAGGCAATATGGAAACCGACTATTCCCGCACCAGCGATGATGATATACATCTATTTATCTCATCCTAAACTATTTTTTGGCGGCACACTTAAATAATCTTGACATATTTTGAAAAATGGTATGCAGTATACCACGAGGCCGTCTCCGCCTTCGCAGTACCTTATCACCTGGTCGGATTGTGGGTAATTCTTCAATAAGCCCTTTTTGGGGCATCCCGCAGTGCCTCTCTGGAATCAATTACTTGTCTGGCTTGACACCGACCAATCATAAGCATAATAATGGCACCGATTTAAAAATTGGTCAAGTATATCTTCGCCTGTCGACGAGTATGATTATTTATTACCACGATTGGAGAATTTTACTCGTCTATCCGTTGCCTGTCAATACCGGTGTTGCTTGACAATGATACATCCTCTCGTCTAAACTCGCCTTGAGATAATTATCTATTAGGCTTTATTGTTACCTACCCAGCTTAAATTATTGGTGGCATTAATAGCTTTTTACCAATGAAGGAGGATTAATAGTGCCTAGGTTTCCTTTTATACCTCGGGAGCAAGAGTTTTTTGGACTTTTTGAGCAGAGTGCCCAGAATATGGTCAAAGCGGCTCAGGGGTTACAGAAGCTGGTTACTACCTGTGCTAATATTCCCGAACGTGTGGCTGAGATAACCGACCTTGAGCACCAGGGTGACCTTATCACCCATCAGATTATAGCCCAAGTGCACCGTACCTTCGTTACGCCGTTTGATAGGGAGGATATCGCGCTACTGGCTCAAAGTCTGGATGATGTGACCGACTTTATTCATCACGCAGCTGATGCCATACTCATCTACAAGGTGGAATGCTCCCCCCCACGGGCTCAGGAACTGGCGGATATCATAGTCCAGGCGGCGACCGAGGTGGAAAGGGCAATGCCACAACTAAGGCGCCGTTCTGAGCTAAAGCAGGTGCTTGAGCAATGCGTGGAGATTAATCGTTTGGAGAATATGGCTGACCGGGTGTTTCGTGCCGCCATGGGCGAGCTCTTTGACGATGCCATAGACATAGCTAGTGTTATTAAATGGCGCGAGATTTATGAGCATATGGAAGCAGCAACCGATAGGTGTGAGGATGTGGCTAATGTCCTTGAAGGGGTAGCCCTCAAGCATGCCTGACCCGTTTCTTGTCCTGATTATCGCTCTGGCAATTGGCTTTGGTGTGGTTAACGGTTTCAATGATGCCGCCAATGCCGTGGCTGCTTCAATTGGTTCTCGGGCTCTTTCCCCCAGGAATGCCATCATACTGGCTGCCTGTTTCAATTTTGCTGGTGCTGCCACTGGCACAAAAGTAGCTCAGACTATCGGGAAGGGGATTTTAGCCGAAGGAGTTATCTCAGAGTTCGGCTATCTGCCCGTGATTGCCGGCTTGGGTGCCATTATTATCTGGGGTACCATTGCCACCCGTCACGGTGTGCCCATAAGTCTGACTCACGGTTTTGTGGCCGGGCTGGCGGCGGCTGGCATAGCCGTAGCCGGTAGTGGGGCGGTGGCATGGGGTAAAATGCAACAGATTCTGGTCTCAGTGGCGACCGCTCCGGCCCTGGGCTTTGCTGGCGGCTTTGCCCTGATGGTTATTCTATTTTGGGCGTTCCGACACCGTGCCCCAGCCAGAATACGGGTTATTTTTAGCCGTTTGCAATGGCTGACAACTGCCTTTTTAGCCTATAGCCATGGTAAGAACGATGGCCAGATGCCTATTGGCATCATCACTATGGCGCTGGTGATTCATACCGGGCAGGACAGCCTGTGGGATAATATTCCGTGGTGGGTAATAGCTATATCAGCGGCTGCCATTAGCGCTGGCATCGCTATCGGTGGCTGGCGAGTTATCCAAACGGTTGGTATAAGAGTTACCGCACTGGAACCAGTTCAAGGATTTGCCGCCCAAGTTTCAGCAGCGGCAGTTATTGAGGGGGCTTCACAGCTCGGGATTCCGGTAAGCACCACTCACTGCGCCAGTGCCGCTATCATGGGAGTAGGGGCTACTAAACGGCTGTCGGCGGTGCGCTGGGGGATAGCGCGTCGGATTGTCGCTGCCTGGGTAATAACCTTTCCCGTCTGTGGCGGGCTGGGTTATCTCATTGCCAAGGCTATTACTCCGCTTTTCTAATGTGCCTATAGGGTAAGCTTGTGCCGGCTTACCCGAGACTTCTCGGCAGTAATAATCGCCTTAATCTGTGATACCGCTAGGTCAACTTCACCTCGCCTGTTTACGATGACATAGTCAAATTGGGGCAGTTGCTCTATTTCTTCCTCGGCCGTTTTTACGCGTAAGGCTAGGTCAAAGGGCGATTCAGTTTGACGCTGGGTGAGTCTCATGATAAGTTCTTCCACTGACGGCGGCATGAGAAAGATAAAGACTGCCTCCGGCAGTAGTTTTTTAATAGTGGCCGCTCCCTTAGTGTCAACCTTTACTATGGCATCCCATCCTCTCTCCAGCGCCTCTTTAATCGGCTGCTTGGGGACACCATACCAATTTCCATAGACACTGGCCCACTCTAACAGTTCGTAATTCTCAATCATCTTCCGGAACTTGGCTGGGGAGACAAAGTGGTAATCTACATTGTCCCTCTCTTTGGCTCGCTGGGCTCGTGTGGTTAGAGTGGTGATGTATTCAAGGGGACAGCCAGTTTCCTTAAGTCGGGTTAAAAGTGCATCTTTGCCAACTCCTGAAGGGCCAGAAAGGACTATTAGTAATGGGTTTGATAGTCGGTTAAATTGGGAATTATTCTCATGGCTCACATTTGTCATCGCTTTGCTCTAACCTTGTTGGTGAGTCTTCCCGGGTTAACTGTAATCGTCCCGCGATAGTCTCTGGGGCCAGAGCCGCTAGAATGATATGCCCGCTGTCAGCGATGATAACCGCCTTCGTCCTTCTACCATTGGTCATATCAATTAGTAGCCCCCTGTTTCTCCCTTCCTGGATGGCGCGCTTGGTAGGCGCTGAGTTCGGGGAAACTATGGCAATAACCCTGTTGACGGCTAATATATTGCCAAACCCAACATGAACTGGCTCCATAGTCATTATCATCACCTCAAAGATTAAGTTTATTTACATGATGCTTACTATCTTATAACGTTAACGGCAATTACGCAACTACTAATGACTTGAATAACACACTGTTTTTATGATTAAATCTATAGTCCCTTTGGGTAAATTAGCATTAATGTTAAATCTTCATAACGCCACCGTCAAAATTCTTAGATTCTTGGGGGATTAAGGTTTAGTGTATGAGATATTATTAAAACAGGACTTAGTAGCCAATATTCATCTTTTTAAGATTGATGCCCCTAGCGTAGCCAAAAAGGCTCAGGCGGGGCAGTTTGTCGTTATCAGGATCGATGAAGAGGGTGAGCGCATTCCACTAACGATTGCTGATTGGAACCGTGAGGAGGGTAGCGTTACCGTTGTTTTTATGGAAGTGGGCACAACTACCCACCGACTCGCCTTGCTTAAGGCGGGAGATAGTATTGCTAATTTCATTGGCCCCTTGGGGATACCAACTCATATTGAGAAGTTTGGCACGGTGGTCTGTGTTGCCGGCGGGTTTGCGGTGGCAACTATATTCCCCATCGCCCGAGCTCTAAAAGAAAAGGGAAATAGGGTTATTACCATTATGGGGGCCCGAACCAAGAACCTTATCTTCTGGGAAGAGGAGCTACGCAGTGTCAGCGACCGGTTAATAGTTACTACTGATGATGGTTCCTACGCTCGTAAAGGGCTGGTAACCGAACCCCTGAAGGAGTTGCTTGAAGCCGGCGGGGTTGACCGGGTTATTGCCATTGGCCCCAGCATTATGATGAAGTTCAGTGCTAAAACCACGGAGCCCTTTGGGGTTAAGACCATTGTCAGCCTAAATCCGATAATGGTCGATGGCACCGGAATGTGTGGCTGCTGCCGGGTATCTGTTGGTGGAGCCGCCAAGTTTGTTTGCGTGGATGGGCCTGATTTTGATGGACACCAAGTGGACTGGGATTTACTTTTTGCCCGCCAGCGTATTTACCTTGATGAGGAGAAACGCTCTTTGGAGCAGTGGCAGCACCAATGTGCCAGTGATGCTTGAGTAAGAATTTGGAGTAGTTACCTATGGCAAAGCTTGATTTGAACCGGGTATCCATGCCGCGCCAGGACCCAAAATTACGGGCGGAAAACTTTAACGAGGTCGCCTTAGGCTATAGCGCTGAGCAGGCTAAGGCCGAGGCCAGCCGTTGTATTCAGTGTCCCAAGCGTGCGTGTGTTGAAGGCTGCCCGGTAGACATTGATATCCCTGGTTTCATCAGGGCAATTCGCGATGATGACATGCCCGAAGCGGTAAGGATACTTAAGGATAAAAATAGCCTGCCCGGTATCTGTGGGCGGGTCTGCCCTCAGGAGACACAGTGTGAGGTGCAGTGTGCCCTGGATAAGAAGGGAGCCCCGATTGCTATCGGTCGTCTGGAGCGATATGTGGCTGACTGGGAGCGGGCTAATATGAAATCGGTAAGCTCGCCAGTAATTCACCCCACCCCGGCCGGTAAGAAAGTAGCCGTGGTTGGCTCCGGGCCCGCTGGATTGACCGCAGCCGCCGACTTGGCTAAGTTAGGATATAATGTTACCCTCTTTGAGGCGCTACATGTGGCGGGCGGAGTATTGATGTACGGTATCCCGGAGTTTCGGTTACCCAAAGAGATTGTGCAAGGTGAGGTGAACTATGTTATCTCTTTAGGGGTAGGATTGACACTAGATGCGGTGATAGGTAAGACGATAAGTGTCGATGAGTTACTTAGTAGTGGTTACCAGGCTGTTTTTCTGGGGCCCGGGGCCGGAGCACCGATGTTTTTAAATATCCCCGGCGAGAACCTCAATGGTGTCTATTCGGCAAACGAGTTCTTGACCCGGGTCAATTTGATGAAGGCATATAGATTTCCTGAATATGACACACCGGTGAAGGTTGGCAAGAGGGTAGGCGTGGTCGGTGGCGGTAACGTGGCAATGGATGCCGCCCGCTGTGCCCTCAGGCTTAGCGCTGAGGAGGTCTATATTATCTACCGGCGTTCTGAGGTGGAGATGCCAGCCCGGCGTGAGGAAGTAGAAAATGCCAATGAGGAGGGCATCCAGTTTAAGCTGCTGACCAATCCCAAGCGATATATCGGTAATGACCAGAACTGGGTAGTTGCTATGGAGTGCTATCAGATGGAGCTTGGTGAGCCCGATGCCAGTGGTCGGCGCCGCCCGATTGCCATTCCCGGCTCGGAATACATTATTAAGGTTGATGTCGCCATAGCGGCTCTGGGCACCCGCCCCAATCCCATTATCCCTAAAAGCACGGAAGGTCTGAAAACCAGCCGGTGGGGCACAATTATTGCTGATGAGGTTAGCGGTCAAACGATGAAGCCAAAGGTCTGGGCAGGTGGTGATATCGTTACTGGCGCCGCAACTGTTATCAGCGCGATGGGCGCCGGCAAGCGCGCCGCCGCCGATATAGATAAGTATTTAAGGGGATAGGATTTTCCCTTAGTCTATCTTACTAACTTCTTGATTTCATGCTCTATGTTTCTTAAAGATGAGCCTATGCTGTAAAGCGATGGTATAGTCACACTAACATTTTGCATCTGGCGAATTGATACAGGTTGGAATCTTACACAGGCTGCTATTGCGTTCCCTGTTTCTGAGTAGATTATAGGCCCCCCACTATTTCCATAGTTTAAGGCTTTATCAATAACATACCATTTTGGAAGTGCTGAACTCGTTACAGGACCAATGGCATCATGGTGGGATGAGATTATCGCAGAGGTAACCCTTGGGCAAAGAAACTCTATTCCTATTAAGAGCCTTTCCGTACCTTCTATCTTCACATTAGGTAGGGGGAATCCATAGGAATACACTGGGGTGCCATCTAAGCAATCTTCAAAATCAATGTCTAAATAGTCGAAACCAGTTTCATTTGTTAATAGAGGGTTGTTACTGTTCCTTTCAAAGTCGACTTTCAGCAACGCTATATCAAACTGTGGCCATATCCCTACAATGTCAATGTGTTCTAAGGGTTTTCTATCTTTCTTTTTTAGTTCAAGCTCAGGTTGGCTGAGCTTTAGCTTATAACCGTTACTAACTCCCTTTAAAACATGACTGGCTGTCACGAAATAGCCATCCGCGGAAATAAAAAAGCCTGTTCCTGTAGGTGACGGGAAACCCTTATGCTCTGGTATGGTGCTAGGTACACGAACCAAAAACGTTGACTTCTTAGTTCTTTCTATTGTGTTTCTGATCAAAGTAACACTCGCTAGCTTTAGCTCTTTTTTATTTTACCACTATGTGTGTGCTTCTGCTATAAAGGTCTTTATCAGGGGTGTTTAAGAGGGGCTTCGCCCCTCTTTTTAATATCTTCCCCCTCTCCTTTTGAAGGAGAGGGGGACCAAGGGGGTGAGGTAGTTAAAGAACCTTATTCACCAATATGCGGTAGTCAACACTTTAATGACATCAATTATGAATTGTCAATATGAGGCTAAGTCTTTGAAATTCAAATATCCGATAATTAAATTGGATTTGACTTCGTAGCATTCTACTCGTCGTAGTTCACCCTTACCCTCAAGCGGGACCCAGTGTACAAACCAAACAGCCAACGGATGCAAAATCAGCCTTTTGCCAATTTTAGCTATATCCCTTTAGATTCACGCCTAAGATATCTTATAATATATTGTGGGTACACAAGTTATCGAATGGAATATTCAACGTTAAAAATAGACACTACTCTAGAGGTAACAAACAGCCAGAATGTGTATTTCCAGCTATTAATAGATTATTCATTAAAAGGGTTTTGAATCTAAGAATTTAGACTTACCTACCTTGTATTCAGCTACATAACCTTCAATCATCTCTTGTATTGGAAGACTATAAGGGCAGCGTTCCTCGCATTCACCACATTCAGTACACTGAGCTGCTTTCTCCATTGCATCAGCCACGAACTCCACAAATATCCTTTCGGGTGGCAAACGCCTGTAGAGACTGGGGTAATCCATTACAAATGATATCGGTATTTCCTGTGGGCAAGGCTGGCAATAGTCACATCTGCGACAGAATGTTCTGTCCAGCTCTTGCCTCAGTTTATATACCTCTGCTTCTTCGGCCGTACCGAACGTTAAGGGTAGTTTTAGTATCTCAGCTATCTCCTCTATCTCTTGTATTTTTTCAATGCCGACAACAGTAACTACATTTGGAAACTGGAAGAGATACTTAAATGCAAGACTAATATTGTCGAGTCTTCCCCCCTCCAGTGGCTTCATAGCGATAAAACCGACATCGTGTTCATTGGCAATGGGTAAAAGCTCGTTCGCTGCTTCATAAGTAATAAAGTTAAAAGGGAACATTATAGTCTCAAAGCAATCAGATTTGACTAATTCTTTGGCCATATCAAGTGAGTGCGAGGTAACACCGATATGTCTGATTAATCCATGTTTTTTAGCTTCAGTTGCCACAGCCACTGGTCCATTGTCAGCCAGAACAGCTTTCAACGTATCAGAATCGGTAATGTTATGGAATTGATATAGGTCTATGTAGTTAGTACCCAGACGTTCAAGACTAAGCTTGAGATGTTTTTCTACCTCTTTGCGAGTGCGCGCTAAAGTCTTTGTAGCAATTATCAATTTCTTTCGTTTACCTGAGATAGCTTTGCCGATGCGTTCTTCGCTATTGGTATAGGCATTAGCGGTATCTATAAAGTTTATGCCCAGTGATATACACTTTTTCACCACTGAAACCGCGTAATCTTCAGATACTCTTTGAATGGGTATGCCACCAAATGCAACCTTGGAGACCATAATGTTTGTTCTACCCAATCTTACTTTCTCCAAAATATTCCCCCTTAACCTTAATAATTATTCATTGCAAAGCATGATTAGTAGTTTGGGATTCTTTAAGTAGAATCAAAGCAATTATAAACCAATCAACTGTTAATATAAACCATTAGATAATCCGAAGTAATGTCGAAATGGGTAGAATCACAAAACATCGTTTCGTTTAGGAATGGACTACCGAAATATGCTATCATAACAACAGATATGGACAGGGATGATGTGCCGGAGATCAATTCAATATGGGACGAGGCTAGAAGTCATATTGAACGAAGCGACTATGACAAAGCTATTGAGATTTATAGATACATTATCGTTAGATATGCTGACGATCCAGTCGCTATCGAGTACGCGAATGCCTACCTTGGAGACGTATGTCTAACTATTCGCCGTCTTGACCTGGCTGAGAAGCATTTGAAAAACGCTATCATTTCTGATCCTCACAAACCTCATTACCACTATCTGCTCGGTTTCACTTACTCAGTAAGAGAACAGTGGGTAAAGGCCGGCAAGGAATTTCGTAAAGCCATCAAGCTGGAGCCCGAAAATGGGGAGTACGAGCGTGGGCTCGGGTGGGCGATGTTGAATGGTGGTGACAGAATGGAAGGAATATCTCACTTGTACAGAGCAATGGAATTATCGCCTTCCAACGTTCATGTGCTGACCGACCTCGGAACGGCGATGTTAATGCTAGGCAATGTTGTGAAGGCTAGGGAATACGGCGAAAAAGCTTTACGGCTTGACCCGAGCTACACTCTTGCGTACAACTTTCTTGAAGCCGTCAGTCGCGTAGAGAAGACAAATTAAACTATCTTCTAAGCAGGCTAGCAATTTGCGGCTCTGTAGGAGACGAGCTACCTTTTGTGCAGACTGTCGCTCTCGAATATCTCGAAAGTTGAGCTGACTGGTATGACAAATGGTATCGACGCAGCAGCTTTAGATAAAGACGTATTATACCAACTTATTTACGGCGGCGGGCTAAAATATTCATAATCCCAGATTCTCCCATACCCCTGCATGTATGCCAGGTTCTGCAAAGTCGAAAATAATACCCCCGGGCTTGGTTTCGAAATAACCCCAGCGTCTACCTGCAAAGACGGCACCGGCTACCATTCTGCCCCCCTCTTCTTGCAGTTTTGATACCATCTCATCCCAATTTGAGACCTCAAAGCCGATATGATGTATACCCTCTCCACTAGCTTCAAGAAACTGAGACCAGATTGACCTCCCTTCCAGCGGCTGAAAAAGCTCCAATATTACCGGTCCTAACTTGGCATAGGCAACCTTTATCCTATACGGCCCACCTATTGTTATATCATCCTTATGAGGTGAATCCTCTACGGTAATCCAAGGCCCGAGGCCACAGATTGAGGAGAGGAATTCGGTAGTCTTGTCCAGATCTTTCACTACAACACCTATGTGATTAGGGGGAGGTAGAGCGATAGCACCATTATCCGACGGCATGTTAGTACCTCCTTTGTATTTTTTATCCCCTCGTGTTTGACCCAGCCTCCCGGCTCAAAGCCATTTGCCGAAGTGCTTTATTGCCTACTATGAAGGGCTCAAGCTTTTAGAAACAACACTGAACCAAGCTATGCTATGGCTTCTACTATAATGATAGCACTATAACTGAGGTGAACCCCTTAGACTGGACAGAATCAGGCCACCAATAGTTTACTGTTACACGTTATCTTATTCCTCAGTCCAGTTCTAACGGGGTGCATTCCATAACTTACACATCTGGTTCTACTAATACCTTAATCTCATTATGATCTGGCTTAAGGAGTACATCAAATCCCTTCTTAACAATGTCACTCAACTTAATCTTGGATGTTACCATCTCTTTAACCGGGGAAACACCCTTTTTAAGGAACTCAATGACCATGGGAAATTCATCAGCGTAGGAGGCAACGCTACCCTTTAACTCCCACTCATTGAAAGTAAAATTCATAGGAAGAATCGGGACCTCCGTTGAAATAATCCCTTTAAGTAGAATCTGACCTCCCTTTCTAAGGAAGTCGGTAGCACTATGAAAAGCTTGGGGTACCCCAGAACAATCAAATACCACATTGACCCCCTTCCCCTCTGTCAGCTCGAGCACCTTCTCTTTTAGGTCGGTAACCTTTTGTGGATTAAACACATGGTCTGCCCCGAGCTTCTTGGCCACTTCGGCTCTTTTTTCAATAGTTTCTGTAGCAATAATCATGCCGGCACCAGCATTCTTGAGGTAGGCTATAACCCCTAGGCCTATCGGCCCTGCTCCCAAAACCATCGTCTGCTCTCTTGGTCTAAAGGCTGATACCCTGACTGCATTTAGCGAGCAAGCCAGGGCTTCAACTAGTGCGCCCTCTTCGAAAGAGACTTCATTGGGGAGGCGATATAACCTTCTCTCTGGAATGGGAACCCTTACGTATTTGGCAAAGGCTCCAGCATACTCTAAGCCGGCAGCGGCACCTATGCAATATTCAGTTCCATAGTCGCAAATGGAGGGACGCCCCTGCTGGCAAGCATCGCATTCGCCACATGTATACATCGGGTTGGCCACTACTCTATCCCCCACCTTCCAGCCTCTTACATGCCTACCAACCTTGGCGAGAACCCCCGAGAATTCATGTCCTATATAGGTTCCTGCTGATAAGAGGGCGCAATCCGGGACAGACTTTATGTCAGTTCCACAAATTCCACAGAACTTAACCTCCACCAGCACCTCGGCGTCAGAAATCTCGGGGACTGGTACCTGTTCGAGAACAACCTCTCCTGGTCCTTTCAGTAATAATGCTTTCAACCTCCTACCTCCTGAAGATAGATTTGAACTTCTTATATTTTTGTAACAAAGCTAGCATCTGCTACCTTCATTGTCAAAATTTTGTTCCCACCCAGATGATATAAACTGATTTCTACCATACCTATTTGATTTCTCCCCGACTGCTGCAGAAATTAAGCGGATTAGAATAGTCTGCTCCTTGATGTGCTCCTTATCGCATTATATTATATATATTTCTATAATCACCCCCTAATTTATAAAGGCCAACGGAACTTTGCTAAACCACTCTGAGATGCTGGCTTCCGGCAAGAAGAATAATACGCTAGCCGGGAGAAAACGCATAAAGCAGACAACAGTACAGGTCAGGAGAGAGTACAACCGAATGGTGAAGGAGACTAACTTAGCAAAGACACATTAGTTACCTAAAGTGTTTATTGGTGAGCGGCGCCAATATTGCGACGGCGCACAATGGCTCACTTTCGCTGACTACATACATCTATTTCCCTTCCGTCAGGTTCTTTCTTCATTCCCCGGCTTGTAATGCCTTTAAGCAGGTACCTCGCTGCAACTAGCTTCCTCAGCTAATCTGGCACAGGGCAAGTCGACACCCCTAAGTAAACAACCAGAGCCCCATGACCTTCTGTGGAACAGCACTCTCTACCTAGAAGTTGTGAGGCTCTAACAAATCGCGGCAATACCAAACAACCTGGGGGTAAGCTGTAAAAAGTTCCTAGGGCTGATGCGCAGTTCTAGCAATTATACTGTCTTGGGTTTCTTTATCTAGCTCGACGAAAAAGGCGCTATAGCCACCAGTTCTCACAATCAGGTCTCTATACTCCTCCGGGTGTATTTGTGCAGCCTTCAAAGCCTCATTATCGACAACGGTATACTGAACGGTCTGACCCTTCAAAAGGATGTATGTCCTTACTAGGTCAGCCCATTTACTAAGCTCTCTTTCTCCCGCCACGGTTGCTGTGGTGAATTTACAGTTGAATAATACTCCGTTGGTGGTTCTCCAGGTATCAATCTTTGCTGCCGACTTATGCAAACTTGTCGGGCCTTCTAGGTCGACCCCTACTGAAGGACTCATAGCATCAGACAGAGGCTCACCGGCCCCTCTACCATCTGGTGTTGCCCATGTTTCACCACCAATAAAGACGTAGGTGGTCATGGAAAAGAATCCGCCGACAAATATACCACCATGAGCACTTCTATGTTTTTCGTATTCGTCCATCCAGGCGCTGGACATCCTAACCGCCCATTTATCAGCGTAGTCGTCGTCGTTGCCATATTTCGGCACCTGCCGGCATTTTCGCCTAATATCTTCGTAGCCTACCCAGTTGTTATCTAAAGCCTCAAGTAGCTGGTCTATGGTGAGCTCTTTCCTGTCGTAGACTAACCACTCGATTGCTGTCAGTGAGTCTGCCGCCGTACCTAGCCCGACAGCTATGGCACCAAACCAGTTATACTTACAGCCTCCGTTCTCGTAGTCTATTCCCTTCTGCCGGGGCCCTGGATGTAACAAGTCAAGTACTGGCGAAGGATGCCAATTAGCAAAAGTCCAGTCCATCACATTGTTGTAGATACAATTGACATAGACAGCATACTCCAGTTGCTTCTTTACCGCCTTGAAGAACTCCTCCATAGACTTAAAGCTTCTGGGGTCGCCAGTTTTAGGCCCGCTTTGTTTGCCACTCGATTTATCAACACCATTATATAATACGAATTCCACCATTTTTGCGAGGTTAAACCAACCAGCGTTCGAGTGAGGGTTCGTATCGGCCCCACAGGTATTAGGGTCAGTAACGTTCTCCTGGCAGCCGATATCGGCATAATTCCTGGCCTCAGCTAAGGTGACCCCCCTGCCCATTAGTGACGGAATGATGGCTTCATCATTCAGGATATGGGGGATGCCAGTTCCCAAGCGTAATACCTCGAGGGAACTCTTAAGAATATCATCAGGTGTATTCTTATGCATCCTAAAAGAGAGAACTGGCTCATCTAGGTGGCAGTGTGCGTGAGCTTCCAGCAACATGAATGATAGTTCATTGGTGGCATCCTGTCCGTTTGAGTCGACTCCAGAAATTGTTATCTTATCGTTGCTGCCCATGGCTTGTATTCTCTTGGCTCCCCGATATTCAAACAGATACTGCCTCTGTCTAGCTTTGATGAGTAGACATTCAAGTAATTCCTGAGCTCTTTTTCGGGTTATCCTGCCCGCCTCCAGATCCTTCTTGAGGTAGGGATACATGTACTGGTCAAACCTGCCCGCCGAGTGGGAGACACCGCCGTCACACAGGTTGATTGCCATATGCAGAAAGTGCCAGCTTTGTATTGCCTCCCACCAAGACTCGGCCGGGTATTCCGGTATCCTGCGGCACATCCGGGCCATCTCCTGAAATTCGGCCCTTCTCTTCGGGTCGGTTTCCTTACTGGACATATCCTCAGCTAAATCGGCACAGCGATTGGCATATATTATGATGGCGTCAGCCGCTATCAACATCGCCTTGTAGACATTTTTTCTACCAAACTCAGAGTTTGATGGAACGTCAGAGCCGTCAATCTTACTCATCTCAGCCTGAATTTCTTCCTTAAGCGCGTTTAGGCCTTTCTTGAGAACACTGGCATAGTCGGCTATTGTATGATTTAATGCCGACCCAACAACTGGGTAACTTGCTCGGCCTACGAAGTGTCCCCCTTCGAAATTTACTTGGGGGAAGTTTTCTGCTAGCTGTTTTTGAATAACGTTTTCTTGGCAAATCCCTCGCCAGTAGGGTATTATCTCTTCTTTAAGGGTCGTAGCATCTTCATCGCTCACCATCCACGATTCGGTTCCTCTTGTCGTGAAGGCGTCGATTTCATTCATAGTCGCATTGACTTCTTCAACAAAGACCTCTCTTTCCAACCAATTAGCCATGAACTCAGGCTCCACTTCTGTTCCAGGTACGACGGCACTAGGATCTCCCAGAAAAAGTTGACCCTCCTGGTAGGGAATGGGAATATGTTCACATATGTGCTTGAAGCCCTTTGCCTTCCTTAGGATAGCAGCTTCCCCTTCGGTCTGTTTATAGCTGTCAGTGAGAAGTTTAGCCCGCCATATAGACAGATAGCCTCTTTTCCCCTGTGGTTTTTCTAGAAATCTTTCTCTGAGCCTTTGTATGCGCTGCTCTTCTTCATCACCGCCCTCAAGAATCATCCGGTCGAAAATAGAGCCATGCCACATCCCCGCATAAGTTTTGGAACGCTCCCACCATGGAACTATCCTCTCTGGTAACGAATCTACCTTTCCTATCTGCCTAGCCATTATTCCTCCTTCTTGCCAACCGGGTTCTTTATTCTGCCTCACTAACAAGTAGGCTCCTTGTTTCCAATATAATATGCGTAATAATTCTTGTCAATTCTTTATTGCGTCACCTCAAGCTTTTGACACACAAGATGAGAACCTACTACTATTTTTAAGATCGCAAATACTCTCGTTTGGCTTCGAAGAGAGGGAGAACTATCAAAACCAAACTATGTGTCTAATCAAGGTACTTAAAGAATGCAAATTGAGTAAATATTTTGGAACTGAAAAAGATGAGTGAGGGATAGTGTTAAACATCGGTTCTGACGGCTAACGTCGTTACGCCATCTCGTCCTGTCTTTGCTGCTAACTCCCGTGCGGCATCGAGGCTAATATCAGCTATAACGACGTTAGCCCCTTCTTTGACAAACCTCTCTACAATGGCGGTACCTATCTCCCTAGCACCACTGGTCACAATAGTAACCTTGCCTTCCAAGGGGGTGAGGTAGACAAAGAACCTTATTCCTTTTCCCCGAAAATTCTAGTAGAATATGCTCAAGATGAAAGAAGCTTTAACCCCTATCCGGCAGCAATACCTCAGGATAAAGCGCAGGTATCCCCAGGCAATTGTCTTCTTTCGTCTGGGAGATTTCTATGAGACCTTTGATAAGGATGCCGAACTTGCCTCTCGGGAGCTGGATATTATCCTTACCTCCCGGGAGATGGGCAAGGGGCATCGGGTGCCCATGGCGGGCATTCCCTACCATGCCCTGGATAACTACCTGGCAAGGCTTATCAGTAAAGGCTATAAGGTCGCTATCTGTGAGCAGGTAACCAAGCCCGGCGAGACCAAGGGCCTGGTTGAGCGTGACGTGGTGCGGGTAGTAACCCCGGGCACGGTAATTGAGCCCGGTCTTCTTGATAGTAAAGCCAATAATTATCTCGTCAGTTTGGTTTTGGGTGACGAAGCAGCGGGCATCGCCTATGTTGACATCACCACCAGTGAATTTGCCGTCACTCAAGTAGCCATGGAGCGGGCCAGTGCCGAACTGGAGCGTCTCAAGCCCTCAGAGATTATTACCGCGGAGAGTTGTGAATTACCAGAATTAGGGGCGCCGGTGACCCGTCTTGAGGATTACTGGTTTGAGCAGGAGACAGCCCAAGAGGCACTACTTGAGCATTTTAGCGTGGCTACCCTTGATGGCTACGGCTGCGCTCACCTGCCCCTGGCGATAAGGGCTGCCGGCGCTATTATTCACTACCTGAAGGAGACCCAGAAGGGGGGACTGGGACAGCTAACCCGGCTTTCTACCTACTCCACTGAGTTATTTATGGCGCTGGACACGCAGACCCAGAAGAACCTGGAGCTATTTCACTCAAGTCGCCTGGGAACCACTGAGGGCTCACTGCTGTCGGTTATTGACCTGACGAAGACACCGATGGGCAGTCGGCGGCTTAAACAGTGGTTAGGGCAGCCTTTACTTGACATAATGGAACTATCCAGGAGACAGGATGCCATTGGCTGGCTCTCCAATAATACGCTGGCGCGTAATCAGGTAATTACTTTACTTGATGCGGTAGCTGATCTGGAACGACTGATAAACCGGGTAAGGGGTGATGTGGCTACCCCTCGTGAGCTAGTAAGTCTTAAGCACAGCCTTGAGGTTATCCCTAAGCTCTTAGAGGTAATTGAGACCGGCAAAGGAAGCAGCGCCATTAGTTGGCTCAAGGATGAACTCAAACCCCGCCAGGATGTTATTGAGCTGATTTCGGAGGCGATAGAGGAGTCGCCGTCGTCAGCTCTGGGTGAGGGTGGTGTAATCAAGCGGGGGTTTTCTGAAGAGCTGGATAGCCTGCGTCTGGCGTCTAAGAATGCCAAGCAATACCTGGCTAATCTAGAGCGCCGGGAACGAGAGAAGACCGGGATTAAATCGCTCAAGATAGGCTTTAACAATGTTTTTGGGTACTATATTGAGGTATCTAAGTCTAACCTTGGGCAGGTGCCTGAACACTATATCAGAAAGCAGACACTGGTGGGTGGCGAGCGCTTCTTCACCCCGGAGCTAAAAGAGTACGAGTCTCTGATTTTGAATGCCCGGGACAGGATTAGCGAGCTTGAGACAGATATCTTTCGCCGGGTTTGCCGTCAGGTAGCTACTGCCAGCGAGCGTATCTTAGCCGTTGCCAGTGCTCTAGCTAATCTAGACGTTTTCTCCAGCCTGGCTGAGGTAGCCATGCGTTGCGGCTACGTCCGGCCCAAGCTGACCACTGATAGTGAAATCGTTATCACTCAGGGACGCCACCCGGTAGTAGAGCGGAGTTTGCTTGACACGAGCTTTGTGCCTAACGATACCTGTCTCGCCAACGATGATGCCCAGCTTATTATTCTCACCGGGCCTAATATGTCGGGTAAGTCAACCTACTTAAGGCAGGTAGCCTTAATCGTCCTGCTGGCGCAGATAGGTAGCTTTGTCCCTGCTAATGCTGCCACTATTGGTCTGGTGGACCGTATATTTACCCGAATTGGCGCCGGAGAAGATATCGCCGCCGGTCAATCTACCTTCATGGTGGAGATGGTGGAGACGGCCAATATCCTGAATAATGCTACCCCGCGCTCCCTGATTATCCTTGATGAGATTGGGCGGGGCACCAGCACTTATGACGGATTGTCAATTGCTCGGGCGGTGGCTGAGTATATCCACAATGCTTCCGGACTGGGGTCAAAGACCCTCTTTGCCACTCACTATCACGAGCTGATAGAGCTAGCCAGTGTTCTACCGCGGGTAAAGAACTTTAACGTCGCCGTAACCGAAGAAGGGGGCAGGGTGGTCTTCCTATACAAGATTATGCCGGGTGGGGTTGATAGGAGCTATGGCATCCATGTGGCTCAGCTGGCGGGCCTGCCCAAGTCGGTAGTTCACCGGGCACATGAGGTGCTGGAGGAACTGGAGGGGGACAGCCGCCGAAAGGCGGAAAAGGTAAAAACCCGTAAGCAGAAGAAAGGGGTAGTGTCGCAGATGGCGTTCTTCGGGCAAAAATCAGCGGTGGTAGAAGAGCTGGAGAAGCTTGACATAAACGCAATGACCCCGATGGAAGCGCTGACCAGGCTCTACGAGCTGCAAAAGAAGGCGAGGGAGGGGTAGGGAAGGGTAAATCCCCTTTCAAAATTAGGGAGGATTGTGTGAGAGTGTGCGAAAACGCACAAAAATAATGCAAGATAGGCGTGAAAATTATCACCCCCATTAAATACTAATTGTCTATTGTGTTAAGTAGCGGTGGTGATAGTTTAAGAAAACAGTTTCTACTCGAAGTGGTATCTCAGCCCATATACGTACTGGAAGACGGAAATGGTTCCAAATCTCTGTTACCAGTTTCTGATTGCCAGGTGGGAAGATACGTGTCTTAAATTTTAGAGCTAGTCCATTGATGTCTTTCATCAATGGATACTGTTGCGGTGAGGGAGATCTAAGTGGGAAGACGGGCACCAGTTTAAGAAACTGGCACATATTAAGCTTCTCTGCAAACTCATCTTGCGGCATATAATCAAAAGTGTTCTTTATTTCCACTCCATAATTGATTCCATCTTTTTCTATAATGAAATCTAGGTTTTTGTCTGATTTTCTCCATGTCTTGTTTCTGAATTTATTAGTATTTATGTCTACTATCTTGAACTGATTCTTCTCAAACATATGGCTAAATAAGATTTCAGCATATTTTCCCACACCGTCGTTTACTTCATCATCACTAAACTTTTCTATTATCTTGACTTTCTCTTTTATTATTGTAGCTACGTAACGTATGTTCCGTCTCCATACAAAAATTGCATGCATGTTTTTCCCGAAAGCGCGAGGTTCGTCTTTTAAGAACTTGTCCTCGATAAGTTCATTGGCTGCTTTTCCAGTAATATCGTGTGGATATTGTTCTTCGAGTATAACTTGTATCTGTTTCTTATAAAATACTGAGTCCTTACTGCATGAAGTTGGTTTCGAACCATACCTATATGCCCAATGGTTGTCGTCGCTAAAAAAGGATTTGATGTCCTGTTTAACACTATCTAAACTATATCTAGTTCCTCCTGTAACCATGTGGACTTGTATCCTTTTATAGACTCCATATAGTAGTAGTTGCTATTCCCGCAAGCATATTCATCAGGCTTCTAAGCTATTCTACCACCATCTGCAACCTCTCACCATACATCTCATTTACTAAGGAGGGGTTAAAGGGGCGTTAGCCCCTTAAAAAAACAACTTCCCCCTCTCCTTATCGAGGAGAGGGGGATTAAGGGGGTGAGGTCACAGCTTACAGACCTTATACCTTACCCGTTTTTAACGACATAATTTCTCAGGGTGCCTATTCCCTCCAGCTTTATCTCAATGGTATCGCCGGGATGCATCGGCTCGATACCACTGGGGGTGCCGGTGGCGATAATATCACCGGGCAGGAGGGTCATAATGTGAGAGATAAAGCTTACCAGTTCCGGAACCGGGAATATAAGGTCGCTGGTATTGCCTCGTTGCTTGAGTTCCTCGTTAAGATAGGCTTCCACAGCGACATTTCCAGGGTCAAGTTCAGTCTCAATGTGAGGTCCAATAGCCGAAAAGGTATCAAAACCCTTGGCCCGGGTCCACTGCCCGTCCTTTTTCTGGAGGTCACGCGCCGTAACATCGTTAAAACAGGTGTAGCCCAGGACATAGTCCAGTGCCTTTTCCAGCGGCACGCGGTAGGCTTTGGTCTTTATCACCACCCCCAGTTCGGCTTCATAGTCAACCCGCTCCGAGGAGTCGGGATAAACAATACTATCCTCGGGGCCAATTACTGAAGTGGACGGCTTGAGGAAAAGCAGGGGGTTGGGGGGAATAGGCATTTTTACCTCCTCAGCGTGGCTATAATAATTAAGGCCGACCGCCACTACTTTGGATGGTACGCAGGGGGATAGGAGTTTTATCTCGCTGAGGTTATACTGGCGGTTAGAGAATTTAAACTCAGATAAGTCGTAGGGAGCACCCTCAATACCCTGAATAAGTTTGCCTTTCAAAACCCCGTAGCCAACCGTTTCCCCAATAGCAAAACGTATAATCTTCATGATTAACTAAGTTTACAACCCCCTTTGTTAGTGTCAAAAAGTAGTATATTGGTGATAGCCCTAGAAGTGGGGTCTACACAGAATTTCTTTGACCTTGAGGTCAAAAAAGTTGCGGGTGTTTACGGGACAGAGCACGAGGGCGGTATCGGCGCCGTGGCCGGTACCGCCGATAGCGATAATATCCTCATCAGTGCGCACCAGCCCACTATCAGCCGCCATCAACGCTATCTCACAGGTAACCTTTACTCCCTGACCAAACATTCGCAGGGTATCGGCAATTATCATTCCCAGAACATAGGTGTTATATTTGTTGCGCATAGCGGCACTCAGCCCGCTAAAGGCGTGAGCCGTGGTTAGTATGATGCCCCCCTTACTTTCTACTATTTGCCGGTTCTTTTCCGTGAATTCCTGAATGTTAGGTTCTCGCATGCCGGTAACGTGGGTGATCACAATAACCCTTAGTCCTTGAAGGACATCCATAGCCCTGACGGCGGTGTCACCGGTTGTGGAGGCTACTAGTATGCTCTTAATACCCAGTTCTTCGGCACGGTGCCTGGCAATACGGAGCGTGGCTTCGGTAGTTTCACTGCCGGGATGCTTAAAATAGACTGTTTTTAGCTCCACTTTTACTTTCAAACCCCCTTATGTAGTTAGTTATTTACGTATTCTACCACTGGCAGGAGAACTTTGTCATACCGGCGAAACGGAAGTGTTTAGTAGAGAATGTAGCCCTATTCCAGAAGCTATCCTCAAGAGGGATGATAAAAGCTAAAGACAAGCCGTTTTGGAGTTAGTATAAGATATGTTGCCTAAATATAGCGACTTCGAAGTTGGTGTAGAGTTTATCAACTGACTATACCTTTGAAGTCAG
>SDBS01000359.1_pt1 | contig 43027 bp, 28 predicted proteins | sample 2277091 | NCBI WGS metagenome assembly SDBS01 (sample SAMN10404972, study PRJNA504765) | marine sediment metagenome | isolation source: marine sediment core GS10_PC15, 163 cmbsf | place: Arctic Ocean: Southern Knipovich Ridge | collected 2010
GGCTACCAGGGCTCCTGGTCCCCGACCACCCTCTACGGTGACTTCCTTATCCGTTGTTACTGGGATACGTTTAGCCCCGATATGTATCCGCCTTCTGTGACCGACAGGGATCCCCGTGATGGCGAGGAGGATGTGCCCGTTGACAGCACCATCGTCTTTCACGTGTGGGATGACCTTTCCGGTGTTAACGTAGCAACCATCGAGTTTTACGTCGAAGACACATCCAGAGGCCCCCTGCCTATCAGGCTGGCCTACAGCACCGACGGACCCTCCCCCACCGGCGAAATATCCGGCGAGCTGGTCATTGACGACTCCGATATCTGGGACGTCATCTGCACCTTCACCCCCGACGACGACCTGCCCCACGGCGAGATCATCACCTGCACCGTCGCCGCAGGGCTGGCCGACAGGGCGGGCAACGCGACCGGGTACGACATCGTCTGGTCGTTCGAGACCGAAGAGGACCCTGGTGGGGTGAAGAATGCCACCTGGGGCGAGATCAAGGCGCTGTACTAAAAAGATTTCAAGCCGTAAGAGTGGCGCCTGTAAAACCGCCTTCCCGGCTACATTTTGGACGGAACATCTTGCCGGTGTCCATTTTATGTGCTATAAATATGCCGTAATGATATAAACTTGTTTTTTCAACCACTGGAGGAGGATCTCATGCGAAAGGTGTTCCTTGCCATCGTCGTGCTGGTCATGGGTGCCGCGGCGTATCCCCCGGCGCTGTCCACCACCGGACCGCCCATCAACGCACACCCCGACCCGCCGGCGGAGTACGAGTTCTACTGGGACGACGGGAGCCTGTCCAGCGGCTGGATGTGGTACGACGGCGGCAACTACTGGGCCACGCAGTTCGACGACGAGAAAACCGGCGGAGTCGCCGACGGTCTGGTCACCGCCTACGGGGCCGTGACCGTCCCGAACTGGCCCGACAGCACCTACGAGGGCTGCTACATGCACGTGTTCGGCGACAGCGGGGGGTATCCCGGCGCGGACCTCGACAGCACCTACCTCGGGTTCACCGGGAGCGGCTCCTTCGAGTGGGTCGAGACCTCGGTTCTCCTAAGCACAAGCACCTTCTACATCGCCTTCGAACAGATCGGCGGTTCCCCGAGCTGCGACTCGGTGGCCGTGGACGCGGTGGCCGGCACGCACAACTGGACCGGCTTCCAGGGCTCCTGGGGCGAAATCTCGATTTTCAGTGACTTCATGCTCCGCTGCTACTGGGAGGACGAACCCCCCGAGGACTACAGTCCGCCCGAGGTGACCGGCATGGACCCCGACGCCGAACAGGACGTGCCCGTGGACACGACAATCATCTTCCACGTGGTGGACGACATCTCCGGGGTTGACGTGGCGACCATCGAGTTCACCGTGGAAGACACCTCGAAGAAAACCCTCAGCTTCGCCCTGGCCTTCAGCACCGGAGGACCCTCCCCGACCGGCGAGATCTCAGGTGAACTGTATATTGATGACATAGATCCCCTCGACGTCGTCTGCACCTTCACCCCCGACGACGACCTCCCCTACGGCGAGACCATCACCAGCATCGTCGCCGCCGGACTGGCCGACATGCTGGGCAACGCGACCGAGAACGACATCGTCTGGTCGTTCGAAACCGAAGAGGACCCTGGTGGGGTGAAGAATGCCACCTGGGGCGAGATCAAGGCGCTGTACTGATTCGCAGAAGACAAGGGGTTTTTCCCGAGGGGCCTATATACCCGGTGAGCCCATTTAAAACCCTTTGTTTAAAAAAAAAGCATCCCTTCCCGGGATGCTTTCTATTAGTGGTGGCGGAGAAGGGACTCGAACCCTTGACTCCACGGATATGAGCCGTGTGCTCTAACCGGCTGAGCTACTCCGCCCGAGCAAGTTTATAGCTTGACATTGCCCCGCGAGGTAAGTGTTTAAACTCAATACACTTTACCACGCGAACGGTACATTACAAAAAACATCCACCCTTCATGCTTAAAAGCTCGATATAACCCCGAGCCAAGCGGCATTATACCGCCAAATCCGCCCCCACGCAACCCTAATCGCCGCGCGGCTTCCAGGTCACCGCCCGGTGCCCGCCGATGTACCTGAGCACGCCCACGAAGTGCGCCGCGTAGAGATTTACCAGGAAGAAGGGAGCGCACAGTATACCGGGGAGCCAATCGTGCCCGATCCACCCGACGAGGACCAGGAAGTAGAAGAACGCCTGCCCCACGGCCAGCCAGAGGTAAAAGCCTCCGGCGAAGGCCGCCGCGATCCCCGCCCCCAGCATGGCGATCATGAAGAAGGGCGTCATCTCGCGCAGTGTCTTGCGAAAAAAGAAGTGCAGATGGTAGATGAAGTGACCCTTCCACGGCAACACACGGGGAACATGCTTGAAAACGCTCATCCGCAGAACACTCAACCGCGCTTCGCGCTTGAACTCGCCCCCGACGCGTGACTGGGTGTACTCCCAGGCCTTGACCCGCGGGTTCATAATGGTTCGCTTTCCCCGGGCCCAGGCTGCAACCATGAGGAGCGTGTCGGGTGAAACCTCGGGTGGCGAGGGATGGTAGAGTTCCCGGCGGATGGCCATGTGCCCACCCTGGACGAAGAGGCAGGTGCCTATCATCCCCTCCCAGATTTTCAGCCGGTCCTCGTACCGCCGGAGGAAGCGGTTGCCGAAGGTGGTGCCCGTCTGTTCACCCCCGGGCGGAAGCTGAACCAGGTTGCCGCCCACACATCCAACCTCGGGGTCGGCGAATAACTCGCCGAAGAGTTTTAACGCGTCGGGTTCGAAATACACGTTGGCGTCGGAGTAGATGATGATCTCACCCCGACAACTCGACGACAGGTCGTTCATCACGCGGGTCTTGCCCCGGTTCTCTTCAAACGCTTCCAAACGAAAACGCGGATAGCCCGGCTTATCCTCCAGAAGACCCTTCTCATCTAAATACCTCCGGGCGATACCGATCGTATCGTCGGTGGAACCGTTGTCGGCGATGAGGACCTCGAGCTTGTCCGCCGGGTAGTCCACCGCGAGGATGTTGAGAATCTTCTCCCGGATGTTACCTGCCTCGTTGTAGCAGGTGATGAAGACGGTATAGGTGGGCCGGTAATCGGGATCGCCCTCTACCCGGCGGTTTATGAGCTTGGCGAGGAGGTAGAGGATGAGGGGGTAGGTGATGTAGAGGTGGACCAGTACGCCGAAGGCCGCCCAGAAGATGATGATGGCTGCGATCATCGGTCTCTACTCCGTGTTTGCACGGTGCGCTGGGAGCCCGATTATAGCCGACGGCGCCTTGGAGGTAAAGGAGTCGAACTCTTGTTCGACGTCGAGACAAACGCTATACTTGGGAAAAGGCCCACCCCGTTGGAGCGCCGATGCCCGTGCTTATCACCGTATTGATCCTCATCTCTACTCCAACCATCACGACCGAGGCGATGCCGGTGCTCGAGGAACCCAACGAGAGCGGGAACGTTCCCATCCTCATGTACCACCACGTCTCGAACTCCATCAACTCGATCTACAACGTGGCGCCGGCGGTCTTCTCCAACCAGCTCCTCCAGTTCTTCGAAGCGGGCTTCGTGCTCATCAGCCTCTCGGATTACTTCGAGGACGACTTCTGCGTCCCCGAGGGCCGCAAACCGCTCGTACTCACCTTCGACGACGGACACGCCGACAACTTCCGCCTGCTCGAGGACGGCTCGATTGACCCGGACTGCGCCGTGGGCATCATCGAGGGATTCGCCGAGGAGCATCCCGATTTCGGGCGCACGGCGGCCTTTTTCTTAAACGCCGGTCCCTGGGTCGTCCCCTTCGGCGACGAGGCCACGGCCCCGGCCAAGCTCCGGTGGCTCCTGGAGAACGGCTATGAGATCGGCAATCACACGACCGACCACGTCAATCTCAAATCCTGCGATCCCTACCAGGTGCGCAGGCAGATCGGCCTCTGCCAGGCGGCGCTCATCGAACTCTGTCCCGAACTTCTCGGCCACGTCCGCTTCTTTGCCTACCCCTACGGCCAAACGCCGGCAAACCCTGAAAGCTTCAAAGCCCTTGAAGCTGGAGAGTTCAACGGGGTGAGCTACCGGATGGACCTCTGCCTGAAGGCCTGGGAGTACCCGGCCCCGAGCCCCGCCGACCCCGCCTTTCACCGGCAGCACTTCGCCATCCCCCGCACTGAGATACATGTCCGTGAAGGTGGTAACGGCCACGCACCGCGCTGGGTCATTGCTCAACCCAATCTCTACGTCTCTGACGGCGTTATGGAGAGCCTCTGGGAAAACGATCCCGGGGAGTAGAGCCTTAAAAACCCGACAATCAAGGAGGGGCCACCGCCCCTCCTTTTTTACGCCTTTTTTGCCGGCGGCCTACTGTAGATAGCCCAGCGCGCGGAGTCTCTCCAACTGGGCGGGATTAACGGTGCCCTCGTAGCCGCCCGTGCCGTAGTGCTCGATAAGCTCCTCGTTGCGCTCGTGCCACGACGCGAGCAACTCCTTCAGTTCTGTCACCAGCTCCAGGTGGTCCTCGGCCACGTTCTCCCCGTTAGCGTAGTAGTCCAGGTAGAGCTCCTCGATACCACCGTCGTAATTTACGAAGAGCGCGGCTTCATCGCGGACGACGAAGTCGGAGCGGATAGATTTGTGCCGCTCGTCCTTACATCGTTGTGCGAATACCGGTCTTGCCTCGGGCAACGGCCTCAGCAGTGACCGGCCATTGAGTATCTTTTCATTATATTCGATTCCAAGGCCATCGAGAATCGTGACATAGACGTCAGCTAAACCTACAGATTGACTGAAGCGCCCACCACCTTCAAATAAGCCGGGCCAGTAGATGACGAGGGGCACGTGGGTCAGCTCGTGTTGCAAATTCACGTTGAAGTGCTCGATCATGCCGTGCTCGGCGAACTCCTCGCCGTGATCGGCGCAGAAGACGACCACGGTGTTCTCCCAGAGCTCCCTTGTGTCGAGGATGTCCAGCGCTTCGCCCAGGTACTCGTCCACCAGACGGACCTCACCCTCGTAAAGCAGTTTCATTTGGGCCACATCCTCGTCGGTCAGATCATCCTTTTGTTTGAGGAATTCACCGCTGTGCTCTTTATACTCACCCTCGTAGTTGTTCTCTGGTCTGTAGCGTTCCGGGGGTCGGTAAGGGGCGTGGGGGTCGAATAGGTGGATGTAGACGAAATCGCCGCCCGCAGGATTCAGCGAATGCAACATCTCCAAGGAATCCTCGGGTCCCAGGGCGATGGTGTGCTCGTAGAAGGCGTCCTTGAGAATCCTGTTGATCTCGAAGGCGCCGGCGTTATAGAAAGAACTCCAGGCAACATCGAGGAACCCCTGCCCGTAGAAGTACTCGGTGAAGATGGCGTAGTGGTCGAAGCCCCGGCTGAAACCAAGTTCCGGCGTTAGAAGGGGGTTGCCCATCATGGCCCAGGTGCGGTAACCGGCGGCGGAGAGCTGCTCCGGCAGGTAGTGAAGGCGGGACAGGAGGGAGACGAAGGAGTCCATCCCCGTGACCTCGGGCGCCAGACCGGTGAACATGGCCGTAACGCTTGGTACTGTCCAGCTCGAGGGAGCAAAGCAATACTCAAATGCGACTCCGAGTGCGGCCAACCTTTCGAGATTCGGTGTCGGCACGTCACCGTCGTAGAGGGAGTCCACATCGGCCCGATGGGCGTCGGAGAGGATAATCACCACGTTGGGACCGGGTGGGACCGTGGTCTTCGAGTCGTTCGGGGAGAAGAGGCCCTGAAATACGAAGACGAAGAGAAGCCAGAGGGCTGCGGCCCCGGCCAGCACGAAGGCGGCGCAACGTGATACGAGGGTCATGACCCGCTCCCAGCGCAGGACGACCCAAACGAAGCCGGCGCCGAGGACGAGCTTCACCGCGTAGCCGACGGCGAAGAGGTTCCGGGTGAAGATCCACGACGGCGCGAAGGGAAGCCCCAGGATGGCGAAACCGATCACGCCGACGACGATTACCCCCACCCTCCAGCGCCGCTCCTCATCCAGACCAATCAGACCGGTTACCAGGGTGGTTAGGGCGCCGGTAACGAAGTTAACGACAAAACCGATCGCCGGGTAGAAGAAGAGGGCGGCGGTGAGATTCCGCACAACACCCCAAAAATTGTTGACGATTGGGTTCCATCCGAGGGCACCGCCCATCGAGACCCAGTTCGAGACATAGAAAAAGGCCACGAAGACGTAACCGGCCGAGACCCCCAGCAGGGCCAGGCGTAAGCTCTCGCAGAGAAGAGCCCCACCTTCGATTTTTAGTTTCACTTATGCAACCCTTTTCTTACCAACTCATCAATAGCCGTATCCATCACTGCAGATACCCTAGGGCGCGTAGCTTTTCCATCTGGGTTCGATCATCCGGCTCCTTTGGGGATGTAGTACCGTAGTACTCCATCAGCTCCCGGTTACGGATGTGCCAGTCCGCCAGGAGCGCCTTCAACTCGGCTACGAGCTCTTCGTTCCCCAGGGACACGTCCACCGGGTGGTTTTCGTAATCGATGTACAGCTCCTCCCGACCGTCCTCGTAATCTAAAAAGAGCGCCGTCTCGCCCCGGACGACGAAGTCTGAATTCACCGGCTCGGGCGGTAGGTTCCACAGGCGCTGGGCGAAGACGGGGCAGTCCTCGAGAATCGGCTTAAAGAGGCTCAGGCCGTTGTACATCTCTACATCGTAGTCCAGACCGAGACCATCGATGAGGGTGGGATACACGTCGCAGAGCGACACCGGCATACGGACCCTCGAACCATCCTCGAATCTACCGGGCCAGTAAATGACGAGGGGCACGTGGGTCAGCTCGTGGTGGAGGTTGGCCTTCTTGTGGGTGAGCCTCCCGTGCTCGCGGAATTCCTGCCCGTGATCAGCGCAGAAGATCACCACCGTGTTTGTCCACAGACCCCGTTCGTCGAGGATGTCCAAAATCCTGCCCACGTGCTCGTCCACGTAGCGGATCTCCCCTTCGTAGAGCCGCTTGAGTTGGGCGATGTCCCCCTCGGTGAGCTCGTCGCAGCGGCGGGTGAAATCCCGGCTCTCCTCCTGGTACCGGCCCCGGTAACCGGTACGGGGAAGGTAACGCTCCGGCGGCTGGTAGGGGTCGTGGGGATCCATAATGTGTATGTAGACAAAATCGCCACCCTCGGGATTGAGTTCCCGCACCATCTCCAACCCCTCACCGGGGCACAGACGCCCGGTGTAGGAGTGCAACAGTTTTTGTAACAAGTCACATAACCGCTGGGTGAGATTACCGTAGAGCGAGCTCCAGTTGTCGAAAAGGAACCCCTGACCGAAGAAGTTCCAGTCGTATATTGCGAAGTAGTCGAATCCCCGGTAGAAGCCGATCCCCCGCGAGATAACGGCGTTGCCGATGGAGGTCCAGGTTCGGTAGCCGCTGTCGGAGAGCGTTTCGGGAAGGTAACCGGCCAGAACGGGAAGGTGGCTGATCCCGTCCACGCCGCTGACTTCGGGCGCCAGACCGGTGAACAAAGCAGCAACGCTGGGGACGGTCCAACTTGAGGGGGCGAAGCAGTTTTCATACGTCACCCCCCGCGCGGCGAGGCGCTCGAGGTTCGGGGTCGGCACTTGCCCCCCGTAGAGAGAATCAGCGTCGGCACGGTGGGCGTCGGAAAGCACGATAAGGATGTTGGGGCCGGGGGGATCATCGTTCTTCGGATCACCCGGGGAGAAATTCCGCGGGAAGGCGAAGACCAGGAGAAGCCACAGCAGAAAGACACCGCCCAAGGTGAAACCAGCAGCGGTGGATAAAACCCGTCCAAGCCTCCGCCAGCGTAATGCCGCCCAGACAAAGCCCGCCCCCATGAGTAATTTGATCAAATACCCGAGTATGGACAGAATGCTAACGAACATCCTGCCGGGGTCCACCGGGATGCCAAGAAGGGCAAAGCTGATCCCGGCGACAACGATAACCCCGACCCGAAAGCGATTCCGTTCGTCGAGCCGGGTGAATCCGGTGACGAGGGTGGCGAGAGCGCCGGCGAAGAGGTTCGCCAGGCACGCGACGGCGGGGTAGAAGAAAAGAAGGGCGGTGATGTTCCGCACAATCCCGCTGAAACCGCTGACCAGCGGGTCCCAGCCCGAGGGGCTGCCGTGGATGACCCAGGTGGAAAGAAGGTGAAACGCCAAGAAGACGTAGCCGGCCAGCGCACCGAGGAGGGCCAGGCGCCAGGTTTCTCGGAGGTAGGCGCTGAATTTCAGCTCGAATTTACGCATCGGTGTTGGTTCGTGCATCACTGTAGATACCCGATCCCGCGCAGGTTCTCCAGGATCGCCGGATCGCTGATATCGGACAGGGACAGCGTTCCGTAGTAATCCGCGAGTCGTAGATTCCGGATGTGCCACTCGTCCAGGATAGCCTCGAGTTCTCCAACCAAATCCGGGTGCTCCAGGATCACGTTCTGCGGGTTCGTGTAATAATCTAAGTAGAGTTCCGCTTCGCCAGTGTCCAGGTTGCGGAAAAGGGTGGCCACCACGCCGTCCGGTAACGACTTGACCACCAGATCGGAATGGCACAGGTTACTGACGATCTCACTGCAACGCTGGGCGAAGACGGGGCGGTCGGGTACCGGGGGCGCAAGGAGGCTGAGGGCGGTGAGATTCACCTCGTCGTAGTCCATGCCCAGGGCGTCCAGGATGGTGGGGTAGAGGTCGCAGAGGGACACCGGCCGTCGGACCCGCCCGCCTCCCTCGAAGAGGTCGGGCCAGTAGACGATTAGCGGGACGTGGGTCAGCTCGTGGTGCAGGTTTACCTCGCCGTGCAGGAAATGGCCGTGCTCGTTGAACTCCTCGCCGTGATCGGCGGTGAAGATGACGGCGGTGTTGTCGAGCACCCCCTCCTCTTCGAGGGTGTCGAGCACCCGTCCGATGTAGGAGTCCACGAAACGCACCTCACCGGCATAGAGATACATCAACTGCTCGGTCTGGGCGGGGCTGATGTCGTCTCCCGAGTACTTGCCCAGGGATCCTTCGCGGCTTGAGCGCCTGAAAAGCCCCCCGTAGCCGGTATCCTCCCAGAAATGATCGTAGGGAACGTAGGGATCATGCACGTCTATCAGATGAATGAAAACGAAGTCGCCCCCCCGGGGGTTCAGCGCACGAAGCATCTCCAGCCCCTCCTCGGGACAGTGCCGGCGCTGGTAGAAGTAGAGACCGTTGTGCAACAGCCTGTTGAGCTTGAAACACCAGCCCAGGAAGACCGGCCCCCAGTTGTACTCCAAGAAGCCCTGCCCGAAGAAGCGTTCGCCGTAGTTGGAGTAGTAATCGAACCCCCGGTACATCCCGTAGCGGGTGGAGATCGTAGAGTTCGCGAAGGTGGCCCAGGTGCGCATACCCGCCCTCGAGAGGATCTCGGGCAGGTAAGCAACCGTCGCCGGCAGGTGGCGGACCGCGTCCATGTCGGTGACCTCGGGCGTGAGACCGGTGAACATCCCCGCTACCGAGGGCACGGTCCAGCTACTCGGTGCGAAGCAGCGTTCGTATGTCACGCCCATCTCAGCCAATCGCTCCAGATTGGGCGTCTCCACCCCGCCACCATAGACCGAGTTCACGTCGGCGCGGTGGGCATCGGAGAGTATGATGACGACGTTCGGCCCGGATCCGGCCGCGGACTTTGGCTCCGTCGGGGTAAAAAAGCGCGGGAAGAGGAGGCTGAAAACCAGCCAGAGGACGGCGGCGCCGGCCAGGGTAAAACCGGCGATACGGGACAAAAGGGCGGCCAGATCCTCACAACGCCAGATGAACCAGACAAAACCGGCGCCCAGGAGAAGGGAGATGACGTAACCGAGGATCGAGAGGGGGCCGACGAGCAGGTCCAGGGAGCCAACCGGGTGACGAGTGAGCTGAGCGCACCGCCGACGAGGGTGAAGATAAAACCGACCAGGGGAAAGAGGAAGAGCGCGGCGGGAACGTAGCGCACCGCCGCGCCGAAGCTGTTCCCCGCGGCGTCCCACGAGGGCAGGCCTCCCCGTACGACCAGGTTCCCGGCGCTGTAGTAGGCCAGGTAGACATAGGAGGCGAGGGTGCCGAAGAGCGCCAGGCGCAGGGTTTCGCGGAAGAACTCCTTGACCCTCATGGAAGATCCTCACCTGGAATCGCGCTCCGAGCTTCTTGGCTCGAGGCCACGTTGTAGTGCAACAGCACGGCGAAAAAATGATAGCAGAAGACCTGAAACGCTGCAAGGACAATACCACACCAAAACCGCTGGCTGCATTTTCCCAAATCACAGACTGTCAACCACTTGAACATCGGATAGTTCTCTGCTACTTTAATCTGCATGATGGACTCACAACAAAGGGTGATCGCCCGGCGCTACCTCGTCCAGCGTGAGCTCGGTCGGGGAGGCATGGGGCGCGTTTTCGCGGTCCTTGACCTCCTGGAGAACCGGCAACCCCTGGCGCTCAAGATCCTCCGCGCCGAAAAGGTCGGGAAGAGGCTCAAGCTGCTGGATAGCCTGCGCGGTGAATTCGCCGCCCTGGTCCATCTGCGCCACCCCAACCTCTGCCGGGTCTACGAGTTTGGGGTGGACGAGGATAATCAGGCCTTCTTCACCATGGAGCTCATTGACGGTGTAGACCTCTTCGAGACCGGTGGCAGGCTCGAGCCGGACCGGCTCCTCGAGGTTGCCGTGGGGGTGTTGAGGGCCCTGGATTACATCCATGCTCGGGGATATATCCACCATGACCTAAAGCCCGAGAACATCATGCTGCGCCGGGGGGTCGGCGGGGCGGACCGCGTGGTTTTGACGGATTTCGGCTTGGCTCACCACCAGAAAACGATCGGACTCCGGGAGCAGGAGGTTCGCCGAACCGCGCCGGGTACGGTCAACTGCCTGGCCCCCGAGATTCTGTCGGGCATCACCTACGATCATCGCGTGGACCTGTATGCCCTCGGGGTAAGCCTGTACTACGCGGCCACCGGAGCCTTCCCCTTCGACGCCGACGACGATCGGGAGGTAATCCGCCAGCATCTGGCCCTCCCGCCCCGACCGCCGACCGAGCTGAACCCCTCACTGCCCGATCCCCTGGAGCACCTGATCCTCCGCCTGCTGGCCAAGCGCCCCGATCGGCGCTTCCGTGACGCGAACTCGGTCATCCGAGCCATCAACGCCTGGACCGGCCGCTCCTTCGAGTACCAGACCCCCTCCACCGCCGAGAGCTTTCTCCAGACACCCCGCATAATCGGTCACGGGAACCTGCTCGATGAGCTGCTCCGCGAGTTGACCGAACCTCTGGGAGGTTTAATCGTCACCCAGGGGGAGGCCGGGATGGGTAAGAGCAAGCTACTCCGCGAGCTGCGCTTCCGCTGCCAGTTGGCCGGCACCGATGTCTGGTTCGTTGATCTGGGCCCGAGGAGCGATCCCCTCGGTGAGCTTATCCGTCGCATCGCCCACTCCACCGTCGTTGACGCCGATATCCAGCGTGAGTCGGGACCCGTCCTGGCACGCTGCTGGCCGCCCCTTGCCGGTCTGTGGGAGGTAAAGCCCGCCGAGACCTTGGGGCACCCGGACGAAGAGGAACGTCTTCTGCGGACGCTGGCGGAGGTGTTGGACAGATTGGGCCGGGCCGTTGTCTTCGACGGTGAGACCACCGGCACCTTGGGGGTGGCGAAACGGTTGGGGCGGCTCTGCCAGCGGGTACCGGTCATCCTTTCCACCGAGGAGAACGACCCGCCCGGAATGGTATTCCACCTCTGTCCCCTGGAAGAGAGCCAGGTTACGGAGCTGGTCGAATCCATGCTGGGCGGCCCACCACCACGCGGCCTGGCTACTTTTCTGTATCGGGCGGCCGGCGGCAACCCCCTCTTCATCACCGAGACCCTCCGCCAGCTCATAGACACCGGGCAACTCCGACGCCGACACGGATCCTGGGAGGCGGACCTTCTCGAGGCCGAGGCCGGGGACGTTCCGAAGGTGATCCACGAGCTGACCCTCCAGCGCCTGATGGGTCTAAGCCTGGAGGCACGCACCACGGCCGAGGTGATCGCCCTGGCCGCCTGGAGGCCGACAACGGAGGAGTTGGGGGCGCTGGTTGACGATCCCGCCGAACTATCCAAATCCCTCCGGGAGCTTGGGGCGAAGAGCATGTTGCAGATCCGATTCGGCGACCGACCCACCCTCGCCACCATCTATCTCTCGAGAACCATTCGGGGGAACTATGACCACGCAACCAGCCTCCACGACCGTCTCGCCGATTATCTGGAGTCTCAGAACAGAATGTCCGCTCCTTACGCCTACCACCGTCTCTACGGCGGCGACTGGGAGAAAGCGGTGGAGGGGGGCATGGAATACGTCGGTCGCCTGCTGGAGACGGGAGGCTACACCGAGACCCGTCGGGCGCTGACCCATCTTCAAAACATCGTCCGGGGCAAGGGACTGACGCGGGTGGAGCTCTTGGCAGCAAAGGTCTTTTGCCGTCTCGGGCAGATGGAGGAAGCGACGGCGGCGGCCTTCCGTGCCCTCGAAGTGAGTCGGGGACTGAACCGGGGAAAGGCCTACCTCGAGCTCGGAAGGGCAACGGCGTACCGGGGGCAGTACGAACAGGCGATGGTGTACTACAACGCGGCCCTGAGTTGCACCGACGACGACACCCTCGCGCTCAGGACCGGCGCCGAGCGCGTGGAGACCTCAATCGAGCTGGGACGCTTCGATGAGGCTCTGGAGCTGGGCGGGGAGCTTCACACCAGGGCAAGAGGGTTTGAATACCTCGAGGGCCGGCTCATCCGCGAGGCTTACGGTAGAGCTCTCCTCTACGCCGGCAAACCTACCGAGGCGGAGCATGTCTACGGGGACCTCTACCGGCAGGCCAAGGATGTGCGTGACTTTCCCGGTCTTTGGGACGCGGGGCGGGGTGAAGGGTTGACCCTGCTGGCGCTCGATCAGAAGCAACGCGGGCTGTCTCTCCTGCGCAGCTCCTACTGGATGGCGATCCAACGCGAGGACCCCCTCAACATCGTTCGCAGCTCTATCCCCCTCTCCCTTGCGTACCTGCTGAATCTACGACCCCGCCGCGCCATTGCCACCCTGAAGCTGGGTTGGAGCATGGGCGAGCGCCGGCCACTCCCCCCCCTGCAGGTCGAGCTGCTCGTCTGCATGTCAACGGCGTACCGTTACCGGGGTGACCTCGGCCGGGCCGCCCACTACGCCGACCGGGCAATCACTCATCGGTCGGGCCTGGAGTCGGTGCGTCTGAGATGGACGGCGCTCTTCAGCCACGGGATGGCAAGGATCGAGTTGGGTGATTGGAAGGCGGTAAAGGAGACCCTCGTTCTCCTGGAGGGAGCCCCGGAGCGCCTGCTCGCTCTTCTACGGGGACGTTTCGCCTGGGAGATGGGGGATCTCGCCGGGGCTCGGCGTAATTTAATGACAGCCATGAACGAGGTCCCGCCGCCGGCGGCGTTCCCCGAATGGGACGCGGCCCGGGGGCTCCTCGCCAGAGTGGAGCTGGAAGCGGGAAACTTAGGTCCCGCCGAGGAACTGCTCACGCCGGCGGACGGGGAGAGGCCCTCGGATCTGGGCCGGCTGGAGGAACGGCTCGCCCTGGTCGAGCTCCATTTTAGACGAGACGAAACGGAGTATGCGTTGGAGCTACTCAAGAGCGCCGTCAAGGCCAGCGGCGAGGGCGGCCTGGTGGATCATCTGCGGCGGGGGTTGCACCTGGCCGCGAGACTGGCCGCGCGCATGAACGATACCGCGTCCCGGCCCCGTTTGTTCAAGGAGGCTAAGCGGCTGCTGCGCTGGATGGTCCACCGCCTCCCCCGGGGCACGCGGGACAGCTTCCTCGCCCGGCGCGACCCGGCCGGCCAACGGGCGGAGGAGCTTTAGCGCGGACCGCGAGAAATGAGTTTGCGCGGCGGAGTGGTGTAGGGTCGCCCAATGTAGGGCGGGGTCTTGAGTGCCCCGCCTCTTTGATTCGGCCATTTTACGACGTTCGCTCGCGGGGATAAATCAACGAACGGCGACGATCCTCTACGCGTAACCGGGATGCAACGCCCCGCGTTGCCGGCGGCCCGCTCCAGGGGCCGCCCTACATTGACGGTGCCAAACATGACGGCCTCCCGCAATGCACCAAGACAAGGGGTTTTGCCAGAGGCATAGCTCGCTTCGCTCGGTTTGCCAGAGGCATAGCTCGGTTTGCCGGGGGCATAGCTCGGTTTGCCGGGGGCATAGCTCGCTCCGCTCGGTTCGCTCGGTTTGACCCTTTGTGGATATGATCAAGGGGATGAATCCCCTTGTCTTAACGTAGGGGCCGACCTTCAGGTCGGCCCGTGACCCTCATCACCTCGCCCTCTGGGGAGGAGTGGTCACCCACGGGTAAGGGTGAGGGGTGACCGCGGCGGGGCGTAGACGACCCGTCCCGCGTTATCAAAGATGCGGCGGGACGGCGATCCAAAAAGAAAGGGCCCCGAGGGGCCCTTTGGGCAACGGTATTCGCGGTGACTAGTACAGGACCTTGATGGCGCCCCAGGAGGTGTCCTGGACGGCGGGAATCTCATCATCCCAGTAGCAGCGGATCATGAAGTCGCCGAAGATGGTGGTGGGTACCCAGGAGCCCTGGTAGCCGGTCCAGTTGTGGGTGCCGGCCGTCGCGTCTACGCCCTGCGAGTCGGCGGCCGGGTAGTTCCCATACTGCTCGTTGGCGACGTAGAAGACACCGGTGGTGATGAGAAAGGGAGCAGCGGGGGCGATCCACTCGTAGACGCCGCCGGTGGTGAACATCAGGAAGGTTCGATCCAGGTCGGTACCCGGATAGCCACCCAGGTCGTCCAAGACGTGCATGTAGCAGCCCTGGAAGGTGGAGTCCGGCCAGCCCGGATAGGTGGTGACGCCGTAGTTGGTGAACATACCGGGAGCGTCGCCGGTTTTGACCTCGTCGAACTGCACGGCCCAGTAGTTGCCGCCGGTGAACCAGATCCAGCCGCTGGTCATGATTCCGTCATCCCAGTAGAATTCATACTCAACCGGCGGCTGCGGATGAGCGTTGATCGGGATTCCGGTGGTAAAGGCGCTGTTGGCGGCGAAGACCGCAACAGCAACAAGCAGCAACAGTACGAGCTTCTTCATACCATTCCTCCGTATGTTGTTGGATGGTCAAATCTTTAGGGCTTGCCGGTTCTCACCGGCAAGAAGGCTTAAAAACAGTTTAGCATCACACTTGTTGGATGTCAAGCACTTTTCTTATTTAGGAATAGTCTCATTAAGCTGCGCCAGGCGCTCCTCGGCGTGTACAGTTTGCTCAGGCGGTGTGGCCGGGCCCGCCAGGCGGAGGAACTCACGGTACAAAATCCCCGCGTCTTGGGCACCGACCGGGGACAGCTCGACGAGCCTGGCGAAGTGGAAGTAAACCTCGGGCTCGTCGGGCATGATGGCCAGGCATCGGCGGTATAGCTCCTCGGCCTCGTCGTAGCGGCCGGCCCCGTGGGTGCAGATCGCCTGGTACAGAAGGGCGTGGGTCATCGTGGAATCGGCGGTGTAGGCGACGGCGAACCTCTCCGCCGCCCGGTCGAACTCGCCCCTCGCCCGGCGCAGAAGGCCCAGGTTGAAGTTGACCACGGCGGAACCCGGGGCGAGGCGGCGCGCCTCGGTGAGGTAACCCTCGGCTTCGTCGAGCCGACCCGACCCGATGAGCAATGACGCCAGACCGGTCAGCGCCTCGAGATGGGCGGGGTCGAGCTCCAGAGCCCGGCGATAGGCCGGCTCCGCCTCGCCGAACCGACCCTGCCGCAGGAGGTTCGCGGCCAGGTTGAAGTGGGCCACGGATTCATCGGGTACGCGTTCGGTAAGCCAGCGCCAGGCCCGCTCCGCCTCGCCCATGTACCCCTCCAGCTCAAAATGGAGGGCCAGGTTCTCGCCGGCGGCGAGGGCCGACGGGCCGGGCAGCTCCCTCGCCCGCTTCAGGTACTCAACGGCCCGCCCGTCGTAATCCAGCTCGGAGGCCAGTACGCCGGCGTTACCTAGGAGCGCCGCGTCATCGGGATTCCCCGCGATCGCCTCCTCGTAGTGGACGAGGGCCAACCGACCGAATCCCAACGCATCGAGGGTCTCGGCGAGCCTGGCCCGGGTCTGCCAGTGGGACCCGGCGATCAAGTCGGCCGTGACCAGATGGCCGACGGCGCTCCCGGCCGGCCGGAGGGGGGACGCCTCAGCCAGACGGGAGAGCGGGATTTGAATGGCCAGGTTCCGCGAGGCCAACTCGGCGTGCGGTCCGAGGCATCTCTGTAGGTAGGGCGGGGGGCTGCCGCCCGCCTCTTCCCAGGGGGAGGGGTAGCGGTAGCCCAGGCCGGTTGGCTGAAGGCCCCTTCCCGGGAGATGCTCGGGGAGGAGTCCGTGGAGCGGTCGGTGCGTTCGAAGCGCCTCCGCGAGTAAATCGGCTCCGCGGCGGAAACGGAAAAGCGGGGTTACATCGGGCCGGATGTCGGCGGTTTCGCGAAGTGCCAGCACACCGAAGAGGTCGTCGGTACGGGCGAGAACCTGGGAATCAAAACGGGTGGTGCGGAGGAAATCGGTGGCGAAACCCTCCGCCAGACGGTCCCGAGCGCGCGAGTTACCCACATGGAGGGTGAAAAGCACGCCGGCCACGGCGAGCGGAATAAGAGGAATGGGCTTGCCCAGCCAATGGTCCCTGAACCGCCGCCCGGCCCGCGCGAAGCCCAGTCCGGCCAGCAAGGCCAGAGAAGCCGCCGGACCCAGGAGGTAGGCCTCGATGTCGGGCTTGGCGTAACCGGCGGTTAGAAAAAGACCGACCACGGCCCAGGAAACTAGAGCCGCCGCCCAGCGCGGCCGCTCGAGAAAGGAGAAGACCAGACCGAGAAGGATGGGGACCAGGATCAGCCAGCCCCGCTCCAACACCAAACGCAGGGCCAGACGTCCGAGACGATCCAGATAGCCGGCGGCAGTACCGCCGAAGAAGGCGGTCCCGTAATCACCTCCCCGGAGGTGTTCAAGGAAGGCTCCCAGAGTCCTCGGGTCCCCCCAGTTGACCGCCGAGGAGGAGACCGCTCTCAGTGGCAGGTAAAGGTAGGTGGAGAGCCCAAGGAGGAAGGCCGCCGCCGCCAGCCAACCGGCGCGCGGCGCGAGACCGCGCCACGGAATCAGCAGCAAAAGGGCGGGGAGGAGAAACAGCGCCGACAGGTGGTGGGCGAGCGACAGACCGTAGGTCAGGGCCAATAGAGCCAGAAAACGACCGTCCGGCCTTCCCTCATTCCTCCCATCCTCGGCGACCGACTTCCGGGAGCCGCGCAGATCGAAGGCCAGGTTGAGGCAGGCGAGTTGGAGCGCCAGGGCGGGGGCGTACACCTCGGCGGACAGGGCCTGAAACCAGGCCTGCTGACCGAACATCACCAGCACGCCGACGAAGGCCGCGGCTATCATCGAGCCCGACAGGCGCAGGATCAGCCGCGCCGCCAGCGCCGTCGCCAGCGCCACCGCCACGGCCGAGAGCAGATTGAGCCCCCAGGCGCCGCCCAGGGCAAAGAAAAGATACCCCGCCTGCAGGTAGAGGGGGTAACCGGTAGGGTGGGCCACACCGAGGCTCCAGACGGCGGTCTGCAACTCGCCGGCATCACCGGCGACCAGTCCGGGGGCCAGGGTGACCAGGTAGAGGATCAGCGCGGCCCCACCCAGAAGCCAGGGGAGCAACCGTTCGAGGGTTCCCACCCCATCTCTCGGTCCAAAGGCAACCATAAGCGGCTACTCCGGCACCCGTTCGCCCCCGGAACCGATGGAGGCCCAGGCCATGCGGGGGGTGGTACAAAGGGCCACGGCTCTTCCGGTGAGGGTCAGGATGATCAGACCCCCGCGCCCGCTTTCGAAGCGGTTCAGCCGAGCCAGGGCGGAACGGGCCGCCTTCTCCGCGGCAGCCCCTCGTTCCAGATCGTCCACGATCCCCTTGGCCAAAACCAACCGCATGATCTGTTCCCCCCAGCCGGTACAGCAGCAGGCCCCGTACCGGTTGTCGGCGTAGACACCACAGCCTGGCAGGGCCGAATCGCCCACCCTTCCCGGATGTTTGAACGAGGTGCCGCCCGTCGAGTTGCCCGCCGCCAGATTCCCCGCAATATCGAGGGCGATGGCTCCCGCCGTGTCAATCGGCCCGTCGAATATATCTTTGAGATTGAAATTCCCCGCCCGGTGCCGTTCCCAGGACAACCTCTCCCGTTCCTGAACCAACGCCTCGGGATCACATTCCGTAAAACCCCGCTCCCGGGCGAAGAGTTCGGCACCCTCCCCGGCCAACAGGCAGTGGTTGCCGTCATTCAATACGGCAAGGGCGATGCGGACGGGATTTGCAAAGCGCCGGACACCCGCTGCTCCGCCAAAACGGAGCCCCGCGCCGTCCATGATCCCAGAATCCAGCTCGGGATAGCCGTCTCGCCCCAGCACCGACCCGACGCCTGCATCAAAGACGGGATCGTCCTCCAAGTGACCGACCGCCGCCGCGACGGCGTCCAGTGCGGAAGCGCCCCGCTCCAGCTCGGCATACCCGACCCTGGCGGCCCGGAGGCAGCCATCGCGGTGTGGCGGCCACTGTTCCGGGGGAATGTTCCATGCCCCACTGTGGACGACGATCGCCGGACCATTCTTCACCATCTATCCCTCGACCTCATCTGGAAAGAATCCGCGGTTACGAGCCATGGTGCGAGCCAAGGAAGCCTGCTCCTCGGTAAACAGGATGGCGGAACAGGATTCGCAGCTACACAGCTCACCGGCGCGAATCTCGCTAATGGCCTGGGTCGGCACCTCCATTCGGCAGGATGAGCAAATCCTGCCGTCCACCAGGGCGCAGATGTGCCTTTGGGCGACCAGCTTGTCGAAGATCCGTCTACCGGTGACGTCCAGCTTTCCGACCAGGGCATCCCGGCTCTTTATTAGCCTGGCCCTATGGTTCTTGAGATTGTCTTCCTCGACGGACAGAGCCGCCAAGGTTTTCTCGATACCGGTAACCTCATCTTCCTTTTCGGTGCGCTTTACCCGCACCCCGGGAACCAGTTCCTCGAGGCTCTCCATCAGCTCCAGGATTCGATCCTCCAAATCGGTCTGCCGTTGTTTCTCCAGCTCGATCTCTTCCAGAAGGGTCTGGTACTCACGGTTGTTCTTGGCCGAGAGCAGTTGCCGCTGATGGCGCGTTCTTCTCTCCTTAATGCCATCCACCTCTATCTCAAGTCGTTTCTGTTCCAGCTGCTTCGCCTTCAGCTCCTCCTCGATTGCGCCCAAACGTTCCTCCACCTCTTCGGCCCTCCGTCGGAGGGAGGACTCCTCTTCGGGCAACTCGTCAAGGCGCCTGTCTATCTTCTGAAGGGCCCTCTGGTAGAGTTCCAGAGCCCAGAGCTGAGCCCGGATCAAATCAACTCCCGCCCCATCCTTCATCCGACCCCTGTCTCACATGCTGTTGTTACGCTGCCAAACCAAAAGGTTTCCCCAACGGGGTTAAAAAGGGGTCGCCCCGAGGGCGACCCGACACGTCCCTACCGCTCTTCCCCACGGCCCCGGCGCCCTCGTCTTTTACGCTTGGGTTCCCTCTCGGCCGTCTCCGCTTTCAGACGGTTGAAGAACTGGGTCCGTCGTAGGTAATCACGGCTGAGAACCAGGCCGATCCCGATCAATCCACCGATAAAGCCGCTGATAAGCGTGTAGATCACCTTCCGCGGACGCACCGGCCTCGAATCGTAGCTCGCCGCGGAGACGATCCGGGGCACGTCGCGGTTGGACAGGGTGCGCTGCTCCTCCAGGCGGGCCTGCTCGTACTGGGCGACCAGGAACTTGTACATCTCGGAGTAACCGCTGATCTCCATCTTCAACTGGGTGTACTCGACGAACTTGGGCGGCTGCTCGCGTAGAATATCGGTTATCTCATCAATCTCCCGCTGAAGGGACAACTCCGTGGTTCTGAGCCCCTCCAGCTGCCTGTTCAGGTTTCGGACCTTCTTCTCCTGAAGGTTTTCTTCTGCAACATCCAGCGTGCGCTGTACCTCTTGTACCTGCGGATGCTCTTCGGTGTAGTAAGTCAAAAGCTCGGCCAGCCGGACCCGAAGGGTGTCCACCTGGATCTCGAGCTGGGATGTGGCAACGTCGTAGGTCGACGCCGATCCAGGTAAACCAATCGCCATGGCCGACGCCGCCTCGGCGGAGATACCGGTACCTCCCGCCTCGGCGCTCCTCAACAACCGTTCTACCACCTGACGCTGGACTTTGGTCATCAACCTCTGTTGCTCAATGACTGATAGCTGACTAATGATGGTGCTTATCTCAATTTCCGGGTCGAAGACCATGTGTTCCACGCTGTAGGAGGCCAGACGGCGTGCATCGCTCTCGAGCTTGGCCCGTACCTCGTTCATCTGGTTTTCCAGGAAGGAGCGGAGCTGACCGGAGGTGCCAGAGTAGTAGGTTTCGGTACGCTCGATGTACTTATTGATGATTGCGGTAACTACATTCTGCGCCATCACCGGCGTGTAACTCTCGGCGGATACGATGATGGTGTCGCCGGTTGAAGGCAAGACCTTGATCATCTTGGATAACTCATAGGCCGCCGCCTCCGGGGTGTTGATGGTCACCCGGAAGCTATCCCCCTCCTCGGGGGAGTGGCAAGTCATGACAAAACTCAGCCCCTCGGCCTCGAAACGGTCGAAATTATTGCCGGAACCGATATAGCGACCCTTGCGATTGTACACGATGTAATCGCCGTCATCGGAGGTGAATTCGAAGGTGTAGTTATTGCCGCTGCCCGTCTCGTTGGCCTTGAAGTCGGAGAGGTAGGGGGTCTTGTCCGCGTTCAGTGGAACCTTGGAATAATCGGGAAGGAGACCGTACTCGACGACCACCTCCTGGAGCACCGAACGCGAACTCATCAACTCCGCCTCGAGGTCCACGGTGGTCGGTACGAGCCCGCCCATGCTCATCCCGCCAAAGGCGGACAACAACGAGGTCATCGCCTGCATCTTCTGGGGTAAAAGGATCGTCATCTCCGATGAGTAGATGGGGGTCATGGTAAAGCAAATCACCAGGGTGACGATCCCGGTTAAGACGCCGCAGAAGACGATGATCCACTTCCCCGCCCACATCAGGGCCAGGAAACGGATGAGGAAATTATCGCCCTTGGACTCTTCGGTCATGGATCCAGCTACTCCTCGAAGAAGGGATCACCGATGATCTCCAGTGTCCGGTTGACCAGGGACAGGGACGGAAAGATGCGGGAGAGGATCTCGTTCCACTCCTTAAGAATGGTCCTCGGGACGTAGATGATGTCCCCGTTCTGGACGGCGATGTTCTGGCTGAAATCGCCATCGTGGATGACGGCGTGCAGGTCTACGGTGATGATCTCGGGGTCACGCAACCCCCCGCGGATAACCTTGACGGCGTCGAGCCGGGCGTCGTACAGCTCACCGCCGCTCTGGGCGATGCAGTCGAGCACAGTGTCCCGTGTACCAATTCGGAGCCTGCGTTGGCCGACAACATAACCCAAAACATAAACATAGCGGAGACTGATGCTGTCGAGGATAAGGGTGACATCGGGATTGACCATGTAGGGGACCAGCATCTCGTTGAAGAGCAGTCGGACCTCGTCCAGGGTCTTCCCCTCGAGGTAAATGTTACCCAGAAAGTGAACCTGGATGTAGCCGTCGGGATCAACCCGATAGGTTCCGGAGAAGGGGGTCGAGGGGTTGAGTACAGAAACCACTTCACCGTAGACAGACATGGTGAATTTGTCCCCGGGGGCGAGGGTGAACTGCTCGGCGGAGACAGCAACTATCAGGAGAATACAAAGGCTGATCACTCGGCGCAACATCTCAACCTCACGACGGTTAACCGTGTCATCCGTAGCCAGCCACCCATTTTACAGCCAACGCCGATGATTGTAAAGACCGCCTGGAAAATCACAGAAGGTGGCGCAGTTTGGCCAAAAGCCTGGGCGAACGGGTCACGACGCTCGTCAACAGGGCGACCATGGAGGTGCGCCTGCCCTCACGCCAACGCTTCAGTTGACGGTTCATAACCCCTAAAAGCTCGGTGAAATCCCGGTCGTTAAGCTTGAGGTAGAGCCTGCGAAGCCTCGCGTACCGCCGGAGGCTGCGGCCGACCGTTTTCGTCCAACGTCGTTCGTACTCGTCCAAACGCCGGGCGGACACATTACCCTCGGCAAGGGAGCCGATCAGGACCTCCGCCGCCAGGTGGGCCCCCTGGAGGGCGTTGGCGATACCCCCGCCGGAGAGCGGATCGGGATGTCCCGCGGCGTCACCCACGGCCAGAAAGCCGTCGGCGACCAGCCTGCGCGGTTTCGCCGGCGCAGGGATGGAACCGGCGACCAGCTCGACCATCCGAGCCCCGGGCAACCTCTCGGTGAGGAGCCGCTCGAGGTAGAAGCGGGCATCCTCCAGGCCGTCTCGGGCGGGATCAATGGAGACCCCGACATTGGCCCGGCCACCGCCCAGGGGAAAGCACCAGCCGTAGCCGCTGGGGGCCACGCTCTCCCCGAGGTAAAAACCGACCAGCGGTTTCTCCTCCCTCAAACCGACAACCCGCGCCTGAGCGCAGCTGTGCAATTCCTTCAGCGACCAGGACCTTCCAACGTCCGTCCAGCGGCCGACCGTCCCCTCGACGCCGTCGGCCGCCACCAGCACGCCGCACCGAACATCCGTTCGGTCATCGTCCCGGCGGAGGGTCACCGACCACCCGTCATCCTCCGGACGGGCGCCGAGCGCCTGCGTTCTCGCCAGAACCCGGGCGCCGGCCTCCACCGCTCTTCGAGCAAGCCCCCGGTCGAAGAGCCGACGGTTGAGCACGTAACCGTTGATTTCATCGCTTTCGTACCGGACGGTTGCGCCCCCCGGACCCTCGCCCCAGCCGCCGTAAACCGGTGTAGCGATCCAAGACGGCTCAAGCTCCCCCACCATCTCGCGCAGGGGGTCCGCCTCCACCGCCTCGCCGCAGCGCACCGGATTACCGATCTCGGGCCGCTTCTCGACCAGGAGCACGTCGCGGCCGGCCTGCGCCAGCCGAAGGGCCAGATGACTCCCCGCCGGACCGGCCCCGACGACGAGAACCTCGGCCTTCTGCGGAAGCGTCATTTACACTCCCGCGGATCAATCTTCTCCAGGCAGGCGCCGTTATCGGACGGACGGAAGTCGGCAAAGACGTTGGGCGCGTGTTCCACCAGAACATTGAACACCTCGAGGGCGAATCGGCGGATCTCCCACTGGGCCGTCCGGTGTCCCCGGAGCTCCAGGATGTGCCGCCACTGACGCAGGTTGGCCGTGATGACGATCTCGCTCTCGGCGGCGTTGGGCAAAACGAAGCGGGCGTCCTCCTTGGGAACGCCGAGTTCGCGCAACTCGTCATAGGCTTTCTGACAAGACTCGACATGCCTGTCGAAAATCTCCTCGGCGCCGGCGTCTTTTACGATAGTGTCAGGTTTCACGACCTCGAAGCCGCGCTCGTCAACGTATCGCTGGCTTTGCTGCGAAAAGGCGCACAGGCGGTGGCGCACGAGCTGGTGGGTGAAGGCCCGGGAACCGCCCCGGACGCGGAAGGTGGCCGAGGCGTGCTCGAAGACCGAGTGGTGGCCCGAGCGCAGAAGCATCCGGCAGAAGCGCGCCGCCGAATCCTCTCCCGTCTTATCGAAGGAGAGGTAGCAGGTGCGCCCGGCGGCCTCGATCAGCCGCTCCGGCTCCGGCGTGATGGCCAGTAACTCAACGTGGAGGTTGACGCTCATACCAAGTATACCCACCCCAAACGGATCCCGTTCCACCAGCGAATCGAAGCCGATTATACCCCGCCCGGCCGATGAATGAAAGCGGAGGCGGGGCATAAAGGGCTATTGCACTCCAGTCACCACGGTGAGTTCCGGCAAATCGCTCCCCGGGAGGATGAGAGGAGCGATTATAAATAAAACCACCGGCCTAAAAAGGTCGGTGGCTCGGATGTCTACGGGGTGATTACCGGCCGGAAGCTCAGTCTCGGCGGGCGAGCTTCACCGCGAAGATGCTGATCAGGCCCCCCAGCATGACGTAACCCAGGATGACTTCGATGGTTACGGCTATCTGGCCTGCCAGGTTGATCGGGGTAACGTCGCCGAAGCCCAAGGTGGTAAAGGTTACGGCGGAGAAGTAGAAGTAACTGAATTCAGTAGGTTGGCCCTTTTGGAGCTCGTGTTGCAGTTCCACTTGGGGGAGGACGTTTCGGGTGAACCAGTTGTCGTCTGCTTTATGTAAGAGGTGGGACGCGAGGAACAGGGCACCGAAGAGGATCATGAAGGTGGCGGACCAGGCGGCCCAGCGTTTGAGGGTGCGTCCGTAGTCGCAGGTGATGGACCACAGTTTGGCGATGCGGGGGTGGTGGTGTTTGAATTGGCGGACGTATTCGGCGTAGATGAAGTCTCTTTGGGCTCTACGGTTGTCGGCCCAGTCCGCAGCCTCGAGGTTGGCTTCTTCGAAGATTGGCAGTTCGGCCCGTATCATGGTGGATTTGACCCGGCGTTTGATGATGGGCTTTAGTAGAGATCGAAGCCATTTTGGTTTCAGGCGACGGTATTTATTGAACAGCTTGACTCTGTTTCGTTTGATTTTATCGGAGTAGCCGCGTCGGTCTTTATGATGCCAGCGGGAGTCGTATCCTGTGGGGGTTTTAATGCCGAACCTGGTTCCGCGCAGGAGAGTCCCGTCGAGGCGGGCGGAGGTGAAATCCGCGCCGGCAATGGTTGAATTACTCAAATCAACGCCGCGCAGGTCGGTGTTATTGAGTACCGCAGGTGTGAGTTCCAGTTCGACAGCTTCGATTTCCCCTTTATTATTCTCGTTATAAATAGAGGTGACGATGCCCCGTGAGCCGACGTGTTTCTTCATTTTTTCATAGGTTCTCTCTCGGTATTTATTTTCGGTTGCGGTCAATATAATAATATTTTCCCCTTTGCACTGACCGGCACCAAGGTCAGCACTGTACATTCTTACTGCGTCCAACCCGCCCGTGAGCCGTTGTTTACCCCTCAGCAGCCTATATTTCGCCCGTTCATTATTCTCGCAGTCTTCTATCCACTTGTCCCATTCCTCACCGGGTCGGTAGGTGGGATCGGCGCAGAGTTGGGCTCGGGACAGGTCGGCACCCTGGAGATGAGCCCCGCGAAAGTCGACACCTTGGAGATGCGCACAGTAAAAGTTGGCACCTTGAAGATACGCCCCACCAAGGTCGGCGCCCTGGAGATGCGCCCAAACAAAGTCAGTACCCTGTAGATGCGTCCAACCAAAGTTGGCGCCTTGGAGATGCGCCCAACTAAGGTCGGCGCCCTGGAGATCCGCCTCACTGAGGTCGGCGCCCTGGAGATCCGCCTCACTGAGGTCGGCGCCCTGGAGATCCGCCTCGTAAAGGTAGGCGCCTTGGAGATGTGCCCCACTAAGGTTGGCACTCTGGAGTCGAGCTTTATAAAGGTCGGCACCCTGGAGATCCGCGCCAACCAGGCACAGCGGCAACTCCGGCGGGTGTTCACCCAATACAGCTATTAATGGAAACTTATTGGGAAAGACAAATCCGAACAAATCAAAATATTCGACCTTATCTTTATCGTTTTTATCTAACCATACAACAGGCTTATTGGATAGAACCTCTTCAAAACCCCTCTCAAAACGCTCGGCCTTTTCTTTATGCTCCCTCGGCAGGTGAAATATGCACCGTTTTGTCCCCGTAACCAAATACTTATCTGAGTATGGGCACTTAATGCTATCTGATTCGCTACCTGAGTCGAATTCCGGTATCATAAAGCTGTCCTTGGGTGGCGATTCCTCCTCAAACCACAGGCACCGCTTTTTCGCCATAGAACCACCTCCGCAAGCTGTTGAATAAACCTGATTCCACTCCGATAAGTGTATTATACAAAAAACCACCGACCCAGATAGTCGGTGGCTATTTCTCTTTCGAGGCCTTTGCCAGGCCGTTGGGTGGCTTTTTTCAGGTGTGCTTGCCGTTGATCAGCTTGGCAAACACCTCCTCCCAGAACGCCTTGCTCATGACCGCCTACTCCGGCTGCGACATCCCTACGGGAACGTCGAGACAGTATATTTCAGAGAGCAGCGGATTCGGTCAGAGCGTACCGCCTTCGGTTAGCGTAATCCCTTGTCAACATTATAATTATAGCGTTAAATCCCGTATCCGTCCAATTTTCGGCACAAGGATAATCGTTTCTAGAAGGCCGCGTCGAAGCGGGCGTAGGCCATGTGGGGGAACGCGGGGACGGAGTACATCCCGAAATCTATCTCGCCGTGGCCGAACTCGCTCTCGTCATCTCCCAGGAAGAGGAAACCGCCCAGGGTCAGGTAGACGTTGTCGGAGAGGTTGAAGCGCAGCCCCGGCCCGGCGACCAGGCTTCCGTCGCCCAGGTTCACCAAGCCCATGCCGGTGAGGGTGATGAGCGATGCCAGGTCATATTCGAGGTTTGCGAACAGATAGTCCCGCCCCAGGACGAAACGCCCGCCGGTCAACAGGGACGCCCAGTCGTAGTCGGGAAAATCGCGGGCCCCGGCGTCGTCGTGGAAATATTCGGCTAAGACGGAGAAATCCTCGGTGAAGGTGTAGGAGAGCCCCGCCGATGCGCGCCAGGTTGATTCGGGATCGCCGGCGCCCTCGGGCCTGTCCGACCAGTAGGGCAGGTCCATCCCGGCCTCGGCCCAGATGCCGGGTCCGTCCCAGTCGCCGATGATGATCTCCCCGGTGGCCGAGAGACCGAGGAAGTGGGCGCGCTGGTTTGCGGCATAGCCGCCCCGGTGATAGTAGGCCGCCGCCAGGTCGAAGCCGGCCAGATTTACATACAGCCGCGTCCCGTAGTCGCCGTCGGCCACCACCCGGCTGGGCACCGCTACGAGCTGTGCTCCGGAGAGCCGCCCGATGTAGAACGTGGTCAACAGGGCGTCTTGGCCCGGTTGCTCCTGGGTGGGATCCATCATGTTCGGCTGGACGTAGAGGTCCGAGGGATTGAAAATATAGCCCGGTCCGAAGACCAGCTTCTGCCGGCCCAGGCGCAGTTCGAGCCAGTCGGTGAACCAGCTCACGTTGGCCCGGTCCAGCCGCCAGTCGAACTCCTCGCCGCCGGAGAAGAGAGCGTCGTAGCCGGCCCAGCCGTAGAGGATTACTAAGAGGTCCACCTTGGTCGGCCCCGAGCGCGAGGTGAGCTCGAAGCGCGCCTCGTCGTAGTTGCCGAACTCCCGGTCCTCGGTGTGGTAGTAGCGCGCCCAGATATCCAGCCGGCCGATGAAGGTCAGCCCCTCGCCGAAGAGCTCGGCCAGGTCGAACCCCCCGGTATCCGGTTCGGAAACCAGAACCGGCTCATCTCCGTCCTCCTCGGGTTCCTCGGCGAAGATCGGCGGCAGATCCTCCTCGTCCGTGGCGAGGACCGGCACGGCAAAAACCATTAACAAAAGGACCGGTATTGAGCGCACTCCTTCCCTCCTCACTTGCCCAGACTGGAAACGCTGAACAGGCTGTCCGGGATGTCCAGATCGTAGCGAACCTTGATGATCGTCATCTTCGTCACCGAGCCGTCCTGGAGCCCCTCCATCTCGTAGTAGTACGGTGTGTGTATGCCGTCCACCGCGCGGATGTCACGCAGGAGGAAGCGCTTCAGCAGCTCACCCGAGGAGTCGTAGTAGTCAGTTTTCAGGGGCATCCAGGTCTCTTTATCCACCCAGCAGTAGAGCTTGGAGTAGGCGCTGTCCGAATAGCGGGGCATGAGCTTGAGTACGTAACAATCAACCCCGGCGTATTCCTCGGAGCGCAGCAGCTCGGCGGTGTAATTGTCGGCGTAGTTCGAGCCCACCGCCAGGTCCTCATAGGTCATGTTGGAGCCCATGACGGTGCGGTGGCGGGCGTTGGCGGCTACCTGCCGCGTCCGGTCGGTGTCGGCGAAGTAGGCCCAGATGTCGTCGCCGTAGTCCAGTAATAGATACGTCGTGCCGGCCACGCTCTGGGGCTTCAGGTAACGCATGAGCTGCATCTCGTTGCCGTTCTTGGTATAACTCTCGATGGTGAAGGTCCTGGATTCGCCCTCCGGGGTGGTGATGACCTCCGTGGCCACGCTCCACATGGCTTCCACGCCGAAGGCCTCATCAATCTTGTCGAGTATCTGGGCGCCGGTGAGCTCCGCTGTCGCGGGGACGGCGAGGGCTAGAACGAAGAACAGCGGAATTATTCGGCGCATGGCGGCCCCCCGGTGGGTGTCTTGGCTGGATTATAGCAGGAAGGGCACCGGGGGTCATTTCTAGGAGGAATAAACCAATCCCGGTTTGGGCGTATCCAAGGGGATGAAAGGTAAAAAAAAGGAAGTAGGAGGGACGATGAGGAATCTGTTTCTGATGCTGAGTTGGGAATCCCGCAGGCACAGGTTCCGTATCCGCAAGTAGGGCTATCCCGGTAAAATTAAAAAAGGGCGGCCCCGGTCGCCTTTTATTTCGCCCCTGTTCGTGCTTCGGCCTTGAATCCGGCGGGGAAAACAACTAAACTTAGTGTTAGATGAGTCTTACTGACGCGAAAGGGGTAACAGATGAAGCGGCTTATAATCTTAATTTTTATGCTATCGGTCGTCGGTTCGGGAAATGCTGTTTGGCTCAACGAGACCGTAGACTCTGAAGGTGAAACGGGGTATTACACGTCCCTGGCACTCGATGACTCCTGTTACCCGCACATTTCATACACGTCCAATCCAAACGGACATCTCACTTACGCGTTCTGGGTCGGGAGTGACTGGCAGATAGAAACCGTGGACACAGGTTGGTTCTCAGGTCTTCATACATCCATAGCTCTGGACTCTTTGAACTTCCCGCATATCTCATATTTAGATGGTTTCAATGGTGACCTCAAGTATGCTAAGTGGAACGGCGCTTCGTGGCAAATCGAAACAATTGATACAGAAGGCGCTGTAGGGACCAATTCCTCTCTGGTGTTAGACTCTTTAGACAATCCCCACATCTGCTACGTGGATGACAGTAATGAAGATCTCAAATATACCTACTGGAACGGCTTTGAATGGCATATAGAGATCGTGGATTCGGAGGAAGCCGTAGGACGTTCTAATTCCCTTGCCCTAGATTCTTCTGGATACCCCCATATATCTTACTACAATGCCACTAAAGATAATCTCATGTACGCCCGCAGGGACGGCATCAACTGGCATATAGAGACGATAGACTCAATGGGAGAAGCCCATCACAGTTACACCTCACTGGCGCTGGACTCCTCCGACCAGCCCCACATCTCGTACAACGACGAAACCAATAGAGACCTGAAATACGCTTACTGGGACGGTTCCACCTGGCACATTGAAACCGTAGATTCAGCGGGAAACGTGGGTGCCTTCAGTTCATTGGCGCTAGACTCCTTCGGCTACCCCCGCATCTCGTATAGAGACCAAAGTAATCACAGCCTCAAATACGCACGCTGGGATGGCGATGCCTGGCAATTTGAGACCCCGGACTCTATTGGTGATGTCGGTTTTTTTACATCGATGGTGCTGGATTTCAACGATTACTCCTACATCTCATATAGAGACAACACAAACGAAAGCCTTAAATTCGCTATGCGCACAGCTGTAGAGGATGTAGACCTATTCACCGAGGTTCGCGATGAGGGTATCCTACTGAGTTGGGGCCTTACCGGGGACATACCGGTGGGTTTTCGTGTCCTGCAGGAAGTTAACGAGGGGTTGTATCTGATTCATGCTAACCCACTTCCGGGTTCGACGATACGCTACCTAGATCGTGATGTTATCCCCGGCGTCACGTACCGCTACTGGCTAGATGTAATCGAGTGCATGGGTATCGTGAACCGCTTCGGGCCCACGGAGGCGGTGACGTTCCCCGGGACCGCGAGAGAGCTGGCCCTGGCCGTCTATCCAAGCCCGGCGACCGGTTCGGTCACGATTGCCTACGTGCTGCCGGAAGACGGCCCAATAACCATCGCGCTCTATGACCTCTCCGGGCGGCGGATAACGACGATGCTCGACGAGAACGCCACCACCGGACGCCACGAGCTGTCCTACGACGCGTCGGCGCTGACCCCCGGCGTGTACCTCGCGCGCCTTACCACCGACACCGCAACCCTCACCCGTCGGTTGGTCGTCAGTCGTTGATACACCGCGGCGGGGATTAAAATCCCCGCCCTACATTCGGAGTTCAGTCATTATCGGGCGGGTGAGGACACCCGCCCCTTCGTTTACCCGCTCAATCCCTCCCCTGAAAGGCGAGGGGATTATTATGTAGGGCGGTCCTTCCACGGGCCGCCGTTTTCAGTCGGACGGCTCAGACTGCTACGGCATCCTGGTTGCCCGGTGGCGATTCGGGGACATAAACAGTACGCAGCACCCAGACAATGGAAGCGTATCCACAACTGTATCAATGTGATGCAAAGGTGGTCCGGCGGCACTGAACCCGCCGATAATCGGGAACGATAATTGCTTTTACTCTGGGCGGATTGGGGAACGATTCAGAAAAGGAAAGGAAATGAGAGCAACCTGCGGCGCGCTTCTCCTAATCGTTCTCACTCTCTTTGCCTTGGATGATCGGGCGCTCTCGGAGTCAAACGGCGCCCAGGAGAATGGATACACGATCACCGACTTCTTCGATGGGGCGCGGTCGGTCTTCGCCGCCGATCTGGACTCCGACGGTGATATGGACGTACTCGGCGCAGCCCGGTACGCGGGTGACATCGTCTGGTGGGAGAACGTTTACGGCGCGGGCTCTCGGTGGATCACCCACCTGGTGGAGGATGATTTCCCCGGGGCGATGAGCGTCTATGCCGCCGATCTGGATTCGGATGGAGATCAGGACATCCTGGGCGCCTCGTGGGACTCCGATGAAGTCTCGTGGTGGTCCAATGACGGCTCGGGCGCGGGGTGGAATCGTCACCTCGTGGACGACGAGCTGCTCGGCTCCACCGCCGTTTACGCCGCCGACCTGGACTCAGACGGCGACACGGACATCCTCGGCGCCGGGCTCCTGGGTGCCGAGGTGGTCTGGTGGGAAAACGTTTACGGCACCGGCCTGAGCTGGACGAGGCACCTGGTGGACTGCTACAGCGAGGGCGTCAGCTCGATTCAGGCGGCCGATGTTGACTCCGACGGGGATCTGGACCTAATCACCGCGGCCTCCAAGCTGAACGCGGTCATCTGGTGGGAGAACGTCAACGGCGACGGGAGGGATTGGACGCGGCATCCGGTGGACTCATCCTTCGGGCAGGCCCGCTGCGCTTTCGCGGCCGACGTGGACGGCGACGGCGATCTGGACATCCTGGGCGCCTCGGCGGGCGAGGACGAGATCGCCTGGTGGGAAAATGCCGATGGTGACGGAAGAACCTGGAACAGGCGCGTTATCGAGAGAAACTTCAAAACGACCTGCGCCGTCTATGCCGCCGACCTGGACTCCGACGGGGACACCGACGTCCTCGGAGTCTCTACCATGGGCAACACCGTGCGGTGGTGGGAGAACGTGGACGGGCGGGGTTCGAGCTGGTATGGGCACACCGTGGATACGGACTTCGGCGGAGCCTACGCGGTGCATGCCGCCGATCTCGACGGCGACGGTACGATGGACATCGTTGCCGCGGCCCTGGCCGGCGATAGCATCCGCTGGTGGAGAACCGATGACGTTTCCCTGGTCTATATAACACATTAAAGGTAGCAACCGGTCAGCGCATAGCAGCGATTGATACAAACACCTTCGAAGCAGCCGGTAAGCTACGGGGGGGCGGGTTAAAGGACCCGCCTTTTTTACGTGTCGGGCGGTCCTCGTCGCCGCCGGTGAATTCTGCTCTAATCCAACCGCTACAAGACCTACCCCGCGATCAAGGCCTCACGCCTGGACCCCATCGAGGCCCTCCGGTACGAGTGATTTGACCCCGCCTTCGGGGTAATCCGCCCCTTGATAAACCCCGTATCATCAAATAAGCGACGTGCCGACACTGGCAATCGGCGTATTTACGGCGTTTTGTAAAAATGGAACGGAATTTGCTATACTTCAAGGTGCAGATGTGGGAGGTTTAACATGAGATACGTCGCGATAGCTCTTTTACTTCTGCCGGTGCTCACCACCGCCGGCGAGTGGTACATCGAGGTTGTGGATGATACATACTATACTGTAGGTACTTCCCTGGAATTGGACGACTCCGGGTATCCTCATTTAGCCTATAATATCGGTGAGAGTCCAGCATACATTATATACACATATTGGGACGGCTACCGCTGGCACCAAGATACAGCATGTGCTGGGGATTATCTTCAACATCCAAGTTTGGTACTCGACAGATTGAATTATCCTCATATAGCATATAGCGGTGGAGGTGAATATGTTGGCTATGTATACTGGGATGGTTCAGAATGGCATGTAGAAGAAATAGATTGGATTGATAGCGGCTTTGATTCTATTGGAAGACCTTCCCTGGCTTTGGATAGCAACGACTACCCTTGTGTTACTTATTATTTTCATGATTGGGGATATGGTTTCTTCACACTGTATAAATATTGGGATGGTTTTGACTGGCATCGGATGGTTGTGGATGTTGAGCAAGATTATACCTACGTCTCGTTATCGTTGGCTATTGATAATTTAGATTATCCGCATGTCTCTTATATTAAAATTGGTTGTTTAAAATACGCTCGGTGGAATGGTTCTGATTGGTTAGTAGAAGTCGTTGACTCTGGCTTTGAGGTGTCATCAACTTCCTTGGCTCTGGATTCCTCGTATTATCCCGTAATCTCGTATTTTGATTACGACAACGGAATTTTAAAGTGCGCCCGATGGGACGGTGCAAACTGGCAGATAGATACCGTTGATACAGGTCTTCATCGCAATGGAGGTGACACTTCTTTGGCGCTTGATTCCTCCGACTACCCGCACATTTCGTATCGTGATTATACAAACCATGATTTGAAGTACGCATGGTGGGACGGCGAGACCTGGCAGATAGAGATTGTTGACCCTAACGGTGGTTTGAAAACATCCTTGGTACTGGATGAGAACGATTATCCGCACATTTCTTATTCACGTGGATATACTAAAGTCTTATACGCTCATTATGTCCCCTACGGCTTCCATCTGCTGTTACCTGAAAGCGGCGATATCTTAGAAACAACGACGCCGCTGCTGGATTGGGGGGACTCACCCGACCCCGACCACGAGAGCTACACGCTGTGGTGGGGAACCGATCCCGACTACAGCGGCTACAATGAGGTGACCGACATCGCCGACTCCGAGTATCAAATTACCGAGGGCATCGAGGACGGTGACCGCATCTACTGGCGGGTCAAATCCATTGACGACCAGAGTGAGGAGTGCTGGGCCGCAGAGATGGACTGGTACTTCGATGTTGTTGTGAATCCCGCGTTCCACCTCCTGGAGCCAGAAAAGGGCGAGGTCGTAGATACGACGACGCCTGTCCTAGACTGGGAGGACTCCCCGTTTCCCGGGCACGAGAGCTTTACCCTTTGGTGGGGCGATGACCCGGACTTCAACGACTACAACGAGGTTACCGATATAGGCGAATCGGAGTATACGATTAGCGGAGGGATCGAGGACGGCGACCGCATCTGGTGGCGGGTGAAGTCAATTGACGACCAGAGTGTGGAGTACTGGGCCGTGGAGATGGACTGGTACTTCGAGGTGGACCTGGGCGGCGGGGTTGATATAGTTGACTTCGCCGCTAACGCGGAAGACGAGGGCGTCCTGGTCAACTGGCGCATCGAGGGCGACTCCCCGTCGAGACTGAGTGTCCTGCGCTCGATTGGTGATGAGGAACCGATATTCCTGCACTCCGAGCCGCTGAATGGCGACGCAACAAGATTCCTCGACCGCGAGGTATCTTCGGGCGTCGAGTACCGCTATTGGCTGGAGGTGACCGAAGCCGACGGGACGGTGGAGCGCTTCGGCCCGACGGAGGCGGTCACCGTTCCCGAATATATACCCGAGCTAATTCTCTACGCCGCCTACCCGAACCCGTCGCGGGAGACGATCAGCTTCGTCTTCTCGCTGCCGGACGACGGGCGGGTCGAGCTGTCGGTGTACGACCTCTCTGGTCGGAGGGTGGCATCTCTCGTGAGCTCAGACATGACCGCCGGTCGGCACGAGGTGAGCTGGTCCTGCGCGGACGTTGAGAGCGGCGTCTACCTCTACCGGTTGGAAACGGAGGCCGGTTCCATCACGCAGCGGTTGGTCGTCAGTCGTTGACACACCGCGGCGGGGATTAAAATCCCCGCCCTACATTCGGAGTTCAATCATTATCGGGCGGGTGAGGACACCCGCCCCTTCGTTTACCCGTTCAACCCCTCCCCGGAGGGGCGGGGGAATGAATGAAGCGGGCGGCCACAGAAGGCCGCCCCCTACATTTAATTCTCGCCACGCCTATTGTAGCGCGTGGAGCATCTCGGCAAATTCGCGGTCGTTTTTCAGGCGGGGAACCTTGTGCTGGCCGCCGAGTTTGCCCCGGGCCTTCATGAAGTCGTAGAAGCTGCCCTCGCGCATGACGGTAATCCTTGGCGGCAGGAGGCTGGCGTCGTCGTAACGGTGGGCGGCGTAGTCGGCGTTGAGCGCCTTCAGCCGCTCGTCGAGCGTTCTGACGAAGGTCTCCGGGTCGTCGGGTGGTGTGTCGAACTCGATAAACCACTCGTGAAAAGGCAGCTCGTGGGTCGTTTCCGCGAACACGGGTGCGGCGGTGAAGTCCTTGACGTGGGCGCCGGTCTTCTCGCAGGCCGTCCGGATCGCCTCCTCGGCCTCCTCGACGATCAGGTGTTCGCCGAAGGCGGAGAGGAAGTGCTTGATCCGCCCGGTGACCACCAGCCGGTGCGGATTAATGCTGATAAAACGCACCGTATCGCCGAGGATGTAGCTGTAGAGCCCGCCGTTCGTGGTGAGGAGGATGGCGTAGTTCACACCGGTTTTCACCTCGGCGAGGGTCAGCCTCGGCGGGTCGTCGGTGAAGATTTCTCCGGCGGGGACGAATTCGTAAAAGACCCCCATGTCCACTTCAAGGAGCATTCCGTCCTCGATGTCTGAGTCCTGCACGGCGATGAACGCCTCCGAGGCCGGGTAGGTCTCTTCCAGATCCACCCCTTCGCCGATCACTCGGCGGAGGAGGTTTCGGTAGGGTTTGATGTTCACTCCGCCGCAGATGAGGAGTCGGAAATCGGGGAACATCTCCTTGAGGGTGGCCTTGGGATCGCCGTAGAATTCGCGTATCTTGTCCACGATGACCAGCATCCAGGAAGGGATGCCCGAGATCATGGTGAGATGCGTACCCTGGAGGAGCCGGGCGATCCGGTCTATCTTCTCCTCCCAGTCCTTTATGGCGCCGATGCGGTGGCCGGGCAGATAGTATCGGCGGTAGAAAAGGGGCATGCGGTTGACGATGAGCGCCGAGAGGTCGCCGGAGGCGACGCCGGGTCCCTCGCGGAAGAGACTGGTGGTTCCGCTGAGGAAAAGCATCTTCCCGTCGAAGAGCCCGAAATCGCCGTCCCTCCTCTTGACGTGGAAGAAGATGCTGTCCCGGCCCACCTTCTTGTTCGAGAGCCAAAGCTCATCGGTGAACGGGATGTATTTGTTGCCGCGCTCGGCGGTAGTTCCGCTGGTCAGGGAGAACTGCCGCACCAGACCCGGCCATAACACCGACCGCTCACCTTTGAGCATCCGTTCGATGTAGGGCTCGAATCCCTCGTAGGGCGTCGGTGGAACGCGGCGGCGGAACTCATCGAGGGAGATGTTCGGGGTGAGTCCCTTCTCGCGGCCGAATGCGGTCCGGGAGGCGAACCCCATGAGGCGGCGGAAGCACTTTTCCTGATGTCGCCACGGATCGGCGAGCACCCCCTCGAGTTCGCGCATGCGCCAGTCGTAGGCCTTGCGCAGAATTGACACCTGAGCTTTTTTGAAAATAGGCATGGTTCCCGCGGCTCAGTCCATTTTTACCCTCATCGGACGGCTGCCGATTCAGTGCGTTCTGTCCAGGCGGTCGGGGCTATCGGTAACTATCACCGGGGCAGACCGGCGAGGAAGTCGCGCAAGATCCCGGTGAACTCCTCGGGCTTCTCCATCATCGGGACGTGGCCGCACTCGTCGAAGAGGACCAGCTCGGAGCCCTCGATCCCCTCGTTGAACTCGCGGGCGACCTGGAGGGGGGTGACCTCGTCCTGCCGGCCCCAGATCAAAAGGGTCGGCGCTTTCACCCGGTGGAGGTCGGGGCCCATGTAGGTCCGTTTGGCGGCCTTGGCCACCTTCAGCAGGCGGAACTTGTTCTTGCGCGAGTCCAGAAAGTCCACCACCTCGTCCACCATGCCCGGCCGGATGGTTTGCTCGTCGTAGAAGACTTGGGCGACGCGGTTGTATATCCAGTCATGTCCGGGGTTGGTGGGCAGACCCTGCTCGTAACCGCGCTCCAGCAGCCCCGACGCCCCGGCGAGCACCAGACCCCGAACCCGGTCGCCGTGGTTGCAGGCCATGTAGAGCGCGATATGACCGCCGAGGGAATTCCCGACGAAGACCGCCCGGTCGAAACCGGCCCAGTCCAGGTACTCCAGTGTGTAGCGGCTGAGGCCGGCGACGGAGGGATCGTCCCAGGACTCATCGAAGATCGGGAGCTCGAGGACGATCAGGTGGTGGGAATCACCGAGGTGCTCCATCTGGTGGAGCCAGTTGTCCGGGGAGCCGAACATGCCGTGCAGCATGATCACCGGCGCCCCTTCGCCTCTCTCGACGCGGGGGTATTCTCCTTCGGAGAGCTTGAGGATCATGCGTTACCTTCAGGTATGCCGCCGCTCGGGGACCAACGGGCTTGTCCGGCGGGGGAGCCTCTCGGTTCCGGCCGGCTCAGGGGCCCGTCTTGGCACCTGGTAACGCGGGCGCTGTCCCCGTTCCCTTTAAAAGGGGGGTTCGACGGCGGGGGTTGGTGGTTGCTACAAGGGAATTATAGCCACCGCCTCCTGACCGGTCAAGCATTACCCACTTGGAGGAATGGCTGTTCAACATGTTTACAAGGCCCCGGGTGGGGCCTTCGGTTTACCTGCGGGAGGTCAACCCTGCCGTTTGGGCGGCCGCTCGTCCGCGGCGCTACCGGTCCGGCTTATTCAGGTCCTCACTCCCAGCTTGGGCAGGACCCAGACGGAGAGGACGAACCAGCCGGCGAGGATGCCCCCAGGACGATCAACAGGTCGGTCATAGCCGGTTAGAGGACCTCCTCGACGGTCTTGACCAGACGCTTCTTGGGCTGGGCGCCGACGACCTGGCGTACCACCTCGCCGCTCTTGAAGAATAAAAGGGTGGGGATGCCGCGGATGCCGAACTTGGCGGCCACGTTGGGATTATCATCTATGTTGACCTTGACGACCTTGAGCTTTCCCTGGTAGTCCTTGGCTATCTCCTCGATCGCGGGCGCGATGGCCAGACAGGGGCCGCACCAGGTGGCCCAGAAATCCACCATCGCCACTCCGTCGTGATTCTCGACCTCCTCGGCGAAGTTGTCGTCGGTGCCGGTAACGATGAACTCGGAAGCCATTGGTCCTCCTCGCAAATTATCAGTTTGGTCGACGTTCGGCGATTAGCCTAGCACAGCAGTCAGAATGGGTCAAGGGATGCTGACCGCGTCTATTGGCAATCCGGCCGTCCCTTCAGTGAACCCGATTCTACGGACCGGTTCACCCCTCCAGACTCATGAGATAGCGTTCGCGTACCCCCCCGGCGGCGATGACCTCGCAGACGGCGATGAGCTCGCGGTACTCGGCGTCGGTCATGCCCAGGCGGCGCGCCTTGGCGACATGACCGCAGACGCAGGGAACGCAGCCGTTGCCGTAGGCGAAGGCCACGGCGAGCATCTCCTTCATCTTCTTGTCCAGGGCGCCGTCGGTGAAAACCCGTCGGTAGAACCCGACGAAGCCGTCGTTAATCTCGGGAAGGTCGGAGAGTTTCACGGTCGCTCCTTGTTTGTGCTGTTTTTAGACCCAAGGTGCGTTTATCCGTTCTTGAGACAAGGGGGTTTGCCGGGGGCATAGCTCTGTTTGCCGGAGGCATAGCTCGGTTTGCCGGGGGCATAGCTCGCTCCGCTCGGTTCGCTCGGTTCGCTCGGTTCGCTCGGTTCGCTCGGTTTAATCCCTTGCCTACCACTCAAGGAGGCAGCCATCCCTTTATCAGGGCGCGAGAACGGGTCCCGCCGGGCCGGGGTAAGCCCCGGCCACCGCGCGGTTGACCAGTTCCCGGGCCAGGCCGACCGCCGCCGGCAGCTCCTCACCCTTGGCCAAATACGCCGCAACGGCCGTGGAGAGCATGCAGCCGGTGCCCCGGGGCGACCTCTTCGCCCGCCGACCGGAGAACTCGTACAGCCCGTCGTCGGTTGCCAGGACGTCTATCGGGGCGCCCCTCAGATGACCGCCCTTCAGGAGCACGGCGGTGCCAAAACTTTTCGCCAGGCTTGGCGCCAGCCTCCGCGCCTCACCAAGGTTGGCGAAATCCTCGCCGGTCAGCCTGCGGCACTCGTCCCGGTTGAGCGTCACGAGAGCCGCACGGGGGACGGCCTTTTTAACGAGCGCCTCCTCCAGCCCCGGTGCGGCCAGGAGTCCCCCCGCCGTGGCACCGAGCACCGGGTCCACCACGAGGGGAACCTCCGGGGGCAGGGCGTCGAGCGCCGCCTCCAAAAGATCGGACAGGTAGATCATCCCCAGCTTGCAGGCGCCCGTCCTATCCCAGGGCAGGGCCCTGAGTTGGGCGGCGAAGACCCCTTCGGGGACGGGGAACACGTCACTAACGCCGTCGGCGTCTTGAACGGCCACGCCGCTCGTCACCACGGCGCAGGGAACCCGGAGCGCCGCGGCGGTGCGGATGTCGGCGGCGATCCCCGCTCCGCCCGAGGTGTCCAGCCCCGCAATAACGATAATACCCTTCACCATACCCCCGTAGACCTTTTAGAAAACACCTCCGCAGTTGACCGGCGGCTTGCGGAAGAAATCCATCAGACCTCTGAGCGAGCCCATTCACAACGGGCCACCTCAGCGCCGGCGGTGGCACAGTTTTTGCGCAAACACAAATCAAAACAGTCCGTCAGCCGACGTGGTGCAAAAACCTGTGCCACCGCCTCAGGTCTGAACGTATCAGGGACTAAGTAACCAAAGAGACCTCAGCGAAAGCATCCAACCGATTATCAACCAGCAAAGGTAAGTGGGTTGAGCCTCTCGCACACCGGGACTTTACGCAAATAGTAGGACGAACACAAGTTCTACGTGAATGCAAAGATGGCCTTTTTTAGCGGGCTTCCAAAGTAGGGCGGCACATAGAGCGGGGTTTCTACGACCCGCCACCTGGGAGGCTGCATTATAGGGCGAGTGAACCATCGGAGGGATTAATTTCGAGAAGTTCCCGGCCGCCTGTCGAGATTAAGTCCAACATAAATCAGAAAGGAGTTATTCCGCAAGTTTCAGCAGACCGCTCATCACATGTGAGTATCCATCATTTGCCAGATGTCTCAGCTCAGAGGACCGACAGACGGCTCCGACGCTCCACGCTCGCCGCCAGACCCACCGCCAGCCACGAGACCAGGGCGAAGCTGCCACCGTAGCTCAAGAAGGGCAGCGGCAGCCCGGCCACCGGGAAGAGGCCCAGGCACATCCCGATGTTGAAGGCGGTGTGGAAGGCCATCATCACCGCCGCGCCGTAGGCCACCAGGGAACCGAAGCGGTCCACGGCCCGGCCCGCCGCCCGGACCATCCGCCCCAGAAGCAGCGCGTACAATAGGATCACCACGAGGCTTCCGACCAGCCCCCACTCCTCGGCCCATACGCTGAAGGCGAAGTCGGTGTGGCGCTCGGGAAGAAAGGCGAGCTGTCCCTGGCTGCCCTGGCCGAAGCCTTTGCCCCAAACGCCGCCGGAGCCCACGGCGATCCGGCTCTGGATGATGTTGTACCCCGCCCCTTTGGGGTCGGCGGTGGGATCGAGGAACATGAACACGCGCCGCTGCTGATAGCCCCTGAGCAAGTTCCACCCGAGGGGTGCCAGCGCGCTCGCGACTACGCCGACGGAAAGGAGGAGGCCGAAGTAGGGCTCTTTCTGTCTTCGGCCGATGAGCCAGGCCGTGCCCAACGCCCCGATCCCGAGCCACCACCACGGCCGGAAGACCGCTCCCAGGGGGGAGTCCAGGATCTTCTCGTTCACCAAACCGGCGAGCCAGGGTGGAACCTCGGTGAAGGCCAGCAGCATCACTGCCAGTGGTACCACAAGCAGCAGAAGCTTCCAACCGGGCACACCGCCCCAGTAGAGGAGCGCCAGGGCCAGCGGGATGAAGACGAAGGCCGTGCCGAGGTCGGGCTGCACGATGGCAAGCCCCATCGGGGCGACCGTCAGGAGCGCCAGTACGAGCACCTCCCTCACTCTCGGCCTGACCTCTTTACGCGACAGGTAGGCCGCTCCGAGGAGGATGAAGGCCAGCTTGGCCAGTTCCGAAGGCTGGATGTGGAACGGTCCCAGGGTCAACCAGCGCCGGGCAGCACCGCCTGGCGCCGGGATCAGCAGCACGATCCCGAGCAGGACCAGTACGGAGGCGTAGATGAAGGGCGAGACCTTGGCCAGCTTGCGATGATCGAAGAGGATCACCCCCACCGCCGCTCCGATTCCCAGGACCGTCCAGATGAGCTGTAAAACCCAGCGGGGCACCTCGAGAGCCGCTTCGCCTCCGGCGGTGATGCAAACCAGGAGCCCCGCCGCCGACAGACCCGCCGCGGCGCCCAGCATCAGCCAATCCGGCCGGGCTCGTCTCGCGGGCGGCCCCCTCATCGGCCACCTCCGCTCAACCGCCGGGCCAGCTTGACTGCCTCGAAGTCCAGGCAGGAGATCGCCGCGCGTTCGGTGAGTCCCTCGTTCAAGACGTAGCCGACCAACCTCTTGGCGTATCGGATGTAGCTCTCCCCGAAGCCGCCGTTCTCGATCATGATCACCACGGCCACCCGGGGATCATGGGAGGGCGCGAAGCCGCAGAACCAGGCGTGGGGCTCCCCGTGGGGGTTCTCCGACGTGCCGGTCTTGCCGCAGAGGTCGTGGGGGTTGACGCCGAAGCGCTTCAGCACGTTCCTCATCCCCTGAATGAGGGTTTCACGGACCCAGCCGGGCAGTCCGAGCTCACGTCGGACGGCGCGGGGCACATCCCGCAGTCGGGAGCCGTCCGGGGCGATGATGCGTCTGACGACCCGCGGCGCGAGAAGGGTGCCGCCGTTGGCGACGGCCGCGTACATCTCCAGTAGCTCAAGGGGACTCACCAGGACATCGCCCTGGCCGATGGCGTTGTTGCATATCTGTCCCCGGGGCCAGTTGCTCCCCCAGCGCTCCCGGAGCCGTTCGAGGGAGGGGAGCTTGCCGGCGCGCTCGTGGGGCAGGTCTATACCGGTGACCTCGTCCAGGCCGTAGAGGCGACCGTATTCCTCGATTCCCTCGATCCCGATACGCAGGCCGAGCTGGTAGAAGTAGACGTTGCAGCTCCAGCCGAGGGCTTCGGAAAGCGGAAGCCGGCCATGGCCGATCTGCCCCCAGCAGCGGAAGGAGGTGTCGCCCAGGTAGAAGACGCCGCCGCAGGGCTGGTCCATGTAGCTCGAGGGCCCCCCTTTTTCCTTCTCTACTTTCGCTGGATCAGGCGCGACGTCGGAGGCCACCTTCCCCATCATGAGCCCGGCCGTGGCGTCCACCAGCTTGAAGGTGGAGCCCGGCGGATAGGTGGACTGGTAAGCCCGGGCGAGGAGGGGCTTCTCGGGGTTGGCCAGGATTTGATTCCAGTACTCTTTATCGGCCCGGACGCCCACCCGGTTCGGGTCGTATCCGGGACGCGTGGCGAGTGCGTACACCTCGCCGGTGCGCACGTCCATGAGGATTATCGAGCCCCGCAGCCCCGGCTCCGGCTCGACCCAGGGCTCATCATCGGGCCAGTCATAGGGTTTTGTGTAAGTGAGGGTGGCCAATAGCTCCTCGGCCATCTGCTGGAGTTCCAGATCAATGGCCAGGATCAGGTGGTTGCCGGAGGCTGGGGGGGTCGTGTGCGAGGAGGCCCCGATGCGGCGCTCCAGGGCGTTGACCTCGACGAAGCGCACCCCAGGCATACCCGAAAGCTCCGCCTCGTAGACCGCCTCGAGACCCCTCCGGCCGATGAGGTCCCCCATGCGATACCTGGGCGAGAGCTCCTCGGGGCGGACCTCGTCAATATACCCCAGCACGTGGCAGAGGGTCTCCCCCCGGGGGTATACACGCCGGGGCATGGAGATGATCACCAGCTCGTCCAGACCCGCCTCTGCCACCCGGGTGACCAGGCCCGCGTCGGCGTCGGGGACGAGGATCGCCGGTTCGTAGGGGTAGCTGCGCTCGGTCTCGAAGCGGAAGAGGAGCGTCCCTTCGTCCACACCGAGGAGCCCGCACAACTGCTTCAGGTAGGCCCCCGAGGGCGGTTTATCCGGCGGGGAGAGGATTCCGATCGCGTAGGCCGCCTCGTTGGTCGCCAACACCGCCCCGTGGCGGTCGAAGATCCCCCCGCGGGGAGGAGGTATGCGCACCCGGCGCAGACGGTTCTGTTCGCTGGCCTCGACCATCTCCTGAGCCCGGGTGACCTGGAGGTCCACCACCTTGACCGCTAGGAAGGCCAGCAGCAGCCCGATGATGATCTGGCTGCCGATGGGGTTCCGGGGCAGGGCTGGGCGGGGGTCGTTCACGGTGAGGTGGGGTGCTAAAGGCTGACCCATTGTAGCACCAACACGGCGAAAAAAAAGCCGTCGTGGTGCGCCGACGGGTCAGGGTGAGGTTCGGGGTTGGGAACGTAGAAAACGCGGCGGCCCGCGGTCCCCCTCTCCCTTCCAGGGAGGAGCATTCGCTCACGGGTTGGGGTGAGGGTCGGGGCCGGGGGCGCGGAAAAGGCGGGGATTGGAATCCCCGCCCTACAGAAGACAAGGGGATTCATCCCCTTGATCCATCACACAAGGGGTTAAACCGAGCGAACCGAGCGAACCGAGCGGAGCGAGCTATGCCCCCGGCAAACCGAGCTATGCCTCTGGCAAAATCCCTTGT
>SDBS01000360.1_pt1 | contig 42938 bp, 42 predicted proteins | sample 2277091 | NCBI WGS metagenome assembly SDBS01 (sample SAMN10404972, study PRJNA504765) | marine sediment metagenome | isolation source: marine sediment core GS10_PC15, 163 cmbsf | place: Arctic Ocean: Southern Knipovich Ridge | collected 2010
CTGGGAAGTACGGTCGCAAGGCTAAAACTTAAAGGAATTGGCGGGGGAGCACCACAAGGGGTGAAGCCTGCGGTTCAATTGGACTCAACGCCGGGAAACTTACCAGGGGAGACAGTAGAATGAAGGTCAGGTTGACGCCCTTACCCGACGAGCTGAGAGGAGGTGCATGGCCGTCGCCAGTTCGTGCTGTGAGGTATCCTGTTAAGTCAGGCAACGAACGAGATCCGCACCTTTATTTGCCATCAAGAAGTTACGACTTCGTTGGGAACACTAAAGGGACTGCCATCGATAAGATGGAGGAAGGAGCGGGCAAAGGCAGGTCAGTATGCCCCGAAACCCCTGGGCTACACGCGGGCTGCAATGATATGAACAATGGGCTGTGACTCCGAAAGGAGAAACCAATCCCGAAATCATATCTCAGTGGGGATTGTCGGCTGTAACCCGCTGACATGAACGTGGAATCCCTAGTAATCGTGTGTCATCATCGCACGGTGAATACGTCTCTGCTCCTTGCACACACCGCCCGTCGCTCCATCCGAGTGTACTAAAAATGAGGTTTGGTCAATTTGGTCATATCGAGTTTCTAGTATGCGAGGAGGGAGAAGTCGTAACAAGGTAGCCGTAGGGGAACCTGCGGCTGGATCACCTCCTATTTATTAAAAATTTACAGTATCTAAAAACAATTTTTTGGAATTTCTTAACAATCCTTTTTCTTTTTCTTATTCTTATTAATAGTAAGGATTAGTTGATTTGATAAAAATAATAAAAATTTTTAATTCTACAAGAAAAAACATTAAATTTTAAGAGTTAACAACTTAATATACCAAAAATCCAACTTCTTAAAAGATTCTATCCTCAAAGCAATATTGCCATAGCCATTATTAGAAGGTTTGTAAACAACTATGTGATATAATAGTATTTAAATTTTTTTCAATAATCCACATTTTCAAACATTTAAATAAAATGAAAATAAATAATTTTTTTTTAATTAATTAAATTATTACAATCAAACTATAATTAGAATTTTTAACTCATTAAATACTAATTAAAACTATGAGTAATTTAATTATTGGTATTGTCGGAAAGCCAAGTCTTGATAAAGTTTTGTATCAAGAGGCTTAGTTCTGGCAAATCCACATTCCTAAACTCAGCTTGTTTGACAGATGTAAAAGTTAGTGAGTTACCTTTTACCACCATAGATGCAAATAAAGGTGTCGCTTATGCTAAAGTAAATTGCGTTTGTAAAGATTTAGATGTGAAAGACAATCCTAAAAACTCAATTTGTATTGATGGAACTCGATTCATCCCATTAAATCTTTTAGATGTAGCTGGACTAGTTCCTGATGCGCATAAGGGTAAAGGTTTGGGTAATAAATTTTTAAATGACCTTAGCAGAGCTGATGTGCTATTACATGTGGTTGATATGACGGGAGCTCTTGATAAATCGGGTAATCGGGTAGCTGAGGGTGAAAATAACCCCTATGAGGATATTTTATTCTTAGAGGACGAAATAAATTACTGGGTTAAAGGTATTCTTGAGCGAGAGGATTGGGAAAAATTTACCAGATCTTCACAGGATAAAAAAAAGATGAGAGTGGATCTGCATAAGAGACTTTCTGGATTAAAAATAAGTCAGCAACATGTACTGGCTGCCTTAAAAGATTCTTGTTTAGAGGATAAAATACCTTCGCAATGGAATGAGGATGAAATGCTCAAATTTTCAAAAACGATTAGGGAAATCTCAAAACCTATTCTAATTATTGCCAATAAAATTGACAAAGAGATAAGTATTGCAAATTTAGAGGATTTAAAGACGAGATATAAGGAGCCAATAATACCATGTAGTGCATTAGCGGAATATGTTTTAAGGAAATACAATGAAGATAAGTTAATAAAATATCTTCCAGGGTCCTCTGAATTCGAAGTCACTGACAAAGATAAGTTAAAATCTAATGAATTGGAAACTTTAAGCAGAATAAAACATGAGATATTAGATAAATTTGATGAAACAGGAGTTCAAAAGACATTAAATTATGCAACTTTTAACATATTAGACCTAATTGCGGTATATCCCGTATCAGATATTACTCACTATTCCGATAAAGATAATAATGTCCTGCCTGATGTATTCCTCGTTAAAAAAGGCACATTATTAAGAGATTTTGTGAGAGATAAAATCCATAGTGATTTGGCCAAGCAGTTTATGTTTGGAATTGATGCAAAAACTAGCAAGAGATTAGGAGAAAATTATGAATTACAGCACAATGATATAATCAAAATAGTTACCTCAAAATAAACTATTACAAAAGATTATTGCTCTTCCCTAGATGTTAATAAAATATAAACTAAAATTACTATTAACAAAATAATACCGAATAAAATTAGAAAAAATTCAAAGATCTCGGCATCTTCAAATTCCCAATCTATTTCATAGGCATCTTGAAAGATAAAAAGTAAAGTAAATAAAATTTTCGTGAGATACATCATTATTATGTTGAATTAATTTAGAATAATTAAAAAAAGTTCTGATGTTAGGAAATTTGGAATTAAGTCTTATTATTTCTAATTAATTCCACATTATACTGGATATTTTTAATTTTTTTTCTAACACATTAGCATTAAGAGCACAAGTGAATACATAAATAAACCTCGGTTAAGAGAAATTAGATGGACCTGACGGGACTTGAACCCGTGACCTCTTGAGTGCAATACTCGCACCTAGCAAAATGCTTATGGTGTGTCAAGCGATCTTGGATATGAATCCTGTATCATGATTCATAACTTCCGCTGATCTACAGGCCCAGTTTATAGCAATTTGTTATATTAATTAAAAACTTTAATAATTAAAAATTTTTATTATTTTTGATTCCATTTTTTTGTAAATTCAATAAATTCTCGACAGTTGATTTTAATTCTTCAAGCTCTTTATCTTTATTATCCTCTTTTATCAAAAAATTATTCAATTTTCTGGTATCTTTCAATTTTTCTCTATATTTGTTATTTTTATTATTATTTTGTCTAATTTCTAGCTTTTTTAAAATATCTTTTGTAATTATAAACATCGATTTTGCTATTTCGGAAGTAGGATGATTATTTCCGCTTTTTAAAATTTCGATGAACCTATTTAGCTTATTAAGGTCATGATAGAGAATAAATTTTTCATGTTTCTGCAGTTCCTTTAATTTCTTCAAAAAATTTCCGATTCCATCATAGGAATATCCTAATTTTAACGAAATCTTTCTTAGAATTATATTGACAGTATTTTCACATTCAGTTACCAATTCATTAAATGAGTTTTTTCCAAATAAATTCTCAAGTTTAGCACATTTTTCAAATATAAATTTCCCATTTAAACCACCTTGGTTAAAATCTTGAATATGGTCTAATTTTGCTATAATCTGACTCTTATCTTTTACAATTTTTATTTCTTTGTAAGAATCTCTGAACTTATTTTTACTATTTAATATTTCTTGATTTTTTTTAGTAATTTTAAGAAATTCAATTGAATCTCGTTTGATATATGGAGTCTCCAATAAGAAAGGTTCTTTAATTGAATTGATTCGTATAATACACTGTCCTTGCTCTAGAATAGATAAATAGTGTTTATATTCTTCATCAAGGTTTAATAATTCGCATATTTTCTCTTTTTGAATATGATTTTGAAATGTGACTAAAACGCCTAAATTTGCAAGGATCTCTCTACTTATATTGGGGTGCGTGGCTAAGGTTATTAGACATTCTCCAGTACCTCGTTGTAATAGCGCGATATCTTCCAAGTATGAAGTCAGTTTATTTTTTTTTGTTAAATCTTGAGAGGCGAAATATTGAGCATCTTCTACGATGGTGATATGCTTTATCCCATTGAAGTTATAAGCTCCATGACTTAAGTTTTTATCCCATAGATATTTTAAAATCATATTTAAAAAGAAAAGAGCGTCTTCTTTTTCACCCCCCAAGCGTACTATCGAACTCAAATCTAAAACTATATCTCTTGTAAAAAGTTGATTCACCTCGATATCGTTATTTAAATCAAATAATACTTTGAGCGGACCTTTTGAAAATCTTCTAATTCTATTTTTAATACTAATTAGCGTTTGGCTGAGCATTGGAATCTCTTTTTGGTTATTTCTAAGATAATCGTCGCATTCTCTTTCAAATCCTGGCCAATTCTGAAATTCCTTATTTTTACAAACACTTACCAATATATCTACTAATACTTTTTCCATTTGTGGAGAAAATTCAGCATTATCATCTAAGAATTGTCCACTTTTTAAAATATCAAAGATTCTTTCTGCATGAATTATCGGGCTAGTATTTCCTGGATTGAAGATATTAATGGAAAAATTAATACCAGGCCAAAGAATTAGAACATTTTCCATTTTATTTTGTAAGAAATGATATTCTCCCTTGAATTCAACTAAAAAAAATGGAATGCTATAATGTTTTTTGAAATCTATTAAAAAATTTTGTAAAAAAGTACTTTTTCCTGTACCCGTTGCTCCACATATAAACATATGTTTCTCTAGATCGTTAATAGATAAGTGAAAAGTATTTTTTTTTTTTTTTCCTTTTAAAACATTTCCTATTCTAATCATCCCTTTTTTCGTATCAGAAAATGAAGGGCGTCCTAAGTTTATTAAAATTTCATTATTTTCTAATAAAGTCATTGAAAAAACAATTAAAGAAATGAAAAGAAGAAACACAGAAACATTATATAGAATTATTGGAATTAAATAACCGCTAAAAGAATTTATGATAACTTCTGAGTCGGTCATAATGAAAAAAGGTAAATTAATCATAAGAAAAGATATTAATATTACGAAAAAAATATAGATGAGTTTCTTTATCTTAGATAGAGCATAACCCTTTTTCTTATAAATGTAAAAAATTATATTAATTATAAGGGAGATTATGCTTAAAATTAAAAAGAATTTCAAACTATAAAAACTATTATCCATTTAAGCTATATCTATTAATAAGATTAAAAATAACACTAAATTTAAACGATGAAAAATGGGAAAAGATATATATAGAAGTAGATTGGATACACCCTTAAATCAGAAGGTTTTGAATTTCATATCTTCTATGAACGATGACCTATGGATTGCCGAGGAAGATATTATTGGTACTGAAGTTCATAATATCATGCTATTTGAACAAGGCATATTAAATAGAAATGAGATAGGAAAAATATTAAAATCTTTAGAAACTATTAAAGGAAAATTATCTAATCAAGAGTTGGATATAGATTTTAGTTATGAAGATATTCATCCTTTTATTGAAAAGTGTGTTATAGACGACATAGGTATAGAGATTGGCGGAAAAATTCATACTGGAAGGTCTCGAAATGATCAGGTTTCTGTGGATATAAGATTAAAAATTAGAAATGAATTGAATTGTTTATCAGAAAAACTGCTGCATATGGTGGATAGCTTACTGAAAATTTCAGAAGAGACAACAGATACCTATATGCCTCTTTATACTCATCTACAGAGAGGCCAGTTGGGGGTTCTAGCGCATTATATAAATAACTATATTGCCCAAATCATAAGATCTGTAGAGAGAATAGAAGAGATTTACCATAGAATTAATAAAAATCCTTTAGGTGCATGTGCAATAGGTGGAACAAGTATTAATATAAACAGAAAAAGAACTGCTGAATTATTAGGTTTTGAAGGAGTAATTCAAAATTCAATTGATGCAATAAGTTCCAGAGATTACATATCCGAAACATTAATGTGCTTATCATTAATTTCAACTCAATTTTCAAGAATTTCAGCTGATTTATTGATATGGTCTACTAAAGAGTTCGGATTTGTTGAATTAGATGATCAATATTGCTCAGTTTCCAGCGTAATGCCTCAAAAGAAAAATGCAGATACTCTTGAGCTAATTCGCAGTAAATCTTCAAAGATTATAGGAAATATGTTTTCTTCTTCAGTTATGATAAAAGGGATCCCTTCAGGTTATTTTAAAGATTTTCAAGAATTAAAAGGATTATTGCAGAATTCTATTGATACCACTTTTTTAATTATAGATATTTTAACTGGAATCTTTAGTACAATAAAAATAAACAAAGATGCTATGCTTAAAGTTATTAAAGAAAGCTATATTTTAGCTTTAGACATTGCTGAACGCTTAGTACAAGATTATAATATTCCATTCAGGATATCTCATAGAATTATAGCAAGTATAGTTAGGGATTCTAAAAACCCAGATGATATCTTTAATAAAGAAAATCTTGAAAATTCCATTTTGAAGGAATATAAGAAAAAAATAAGCTTATCTAATAGTTTCATTGATTCACTAAAAGATTATCGATTATGTTTAGAGAAGAGAATAAGTGAAGGGTCTCCTTCAAAACTTGAAGTTAAAAAAACCATTGAATCTTTACAAGCAGATTCTGAGGGATTAAAAACGTTACTTTCTCAAAGGGCTACAAAAATTAGTAATGCTAAGCAATTACGAGAAAATTTAATCATAAAATTAATCGAGTAATTAATACTTCTTTTCATTCTAATTAATTTTCATATTTATACGAACTTCGAAGTTCTAAATTCTCTCACTTATTTTTCGTAAACTTTTTTAATTTTATGACTTAGAGATCTATATAAATAAAATATTTTATCTTAAAAATTGAAAAAGTGAAAATAAATGTCGCAGATGTCAGGAGTCCCAATAATCATTTTAAAAGAAGGGACTGAAAGAAAACAAGGAAAAGATGCCCAAAAAAATAATATAGCTGCAGCCAAAGCGATAACTGAAGCCGTAAGAACTACTTTAGGACCAAAAGGAATGGATAAAATGCTGGTTGATTCGTTAGGTGATGTTACCATTACAAATGATGGTGCTACGATATTAGACACTATTGATGTGGAACATCCTGCCGCAAAAATGATTATTGAAATTGCTAAAACTCAAGATGATAAAGTTGGAGATGGTACCACAACAGCTGTCATAATTGCTGGAGAGCTATTAAACCTTGCTCAAGAATTAATGGAACAATCAGTTCATCCCACTATCGTTATTAAAGGATATAGAAAAGCTTTATTAAAAAGTAAGGAGATTTTACAAAACCTTGGAGTAAAAATTGATGTAGAAGATAAAGCAACTTTAATTAAAATAGCTGAGACTGCAATGAATTCCAAACTAATTGCCGGCGCAAGAAGCCACTTCGCTGAAATAGCTGTTAAAGCAGTTACACAAATAAGGGAGGATCGAGGTGATCATAAGATGATCGATTTAGCTCAAATTCAGATAATCAAAAAAGAAGGAAAAAGTCTTTTAGATACAAGTATTATCGATGGAATTATTGTAGATAAAGAAATAGTTCATCCAATGATGCCAAAATCACTCAAGGATGCTAAAATTGCCCTCCTCAGTTGTTCTCTGGAAGTTGAAAAGACTGAATTCGATGCGGAAATAAGAATTCAAACACCTGATCAAATTAGTAAGTTTCTCGAAGAAGAATCCAACATGATAAAAAACCGGGTTAAAAAATTGAAAGAAATTGGTGCTAATGTGGTGTTATGTCAAAAAGGCGTAGACGATAAGGCGCAAAACTTCCTTGCTAAAGAAGGTATAATCACTATTCGTAGAGTTAAACGCTCTGATATGGAAAAATTAGCAAGAGCAACCAATGCAATTATTATAAATAATATTTTCGATATTACAGCCGGTGATTTAGGAAGTGCTGGGAAAGTGGAAGAGAAAAAAATTGGAGACGATAACATGGTTATCATCTCGGAATGTGCTCTTCCCAAAGCAGTTACAATTCTAATTCGGGCAGGAATCGAACATGTAGTAGATGAAGCAGAACGAATGATTAATGACGCTTTAAGTGTTGTAAGAGCGGCTGTGGAGTTACCTTATATATTGCCTGGTGGGGGTGCATCCGAAATAGAATTAGCTAAACGTTTACGAGCATATGCTCGCTCAATTGGTGGTAGACAGCAATTAGCAATAGAAATTTATGCGAATGCGTTAGAAATCGTACCCAAAACATTAGTTGAAAATGCGGGATTTAATCCAGTAGATTTAGTTATCGAACTCAGAGCAAAACATGAAGCTGTAGATGGAACTTCATATGGGATAAATATTGATGAAGGAAAACCAGATGATATGATAAAATTAGGCGTTCTTGAACCATTATCTATATTAACTCAAGCCATTCAATCCGCAACAGAAGTTGCTGCTATGATTCTAAAAATAGATGATGTAATTGCAGCGTCAGGTCTCTCTAAAGGTGGAGAGGACTAAATTCTTAACATATTTTTCCGTATTCTTTTTTTTTATTTTCTATTTATTTTATAATTAATTTTAAAAAACTCTTGTCCCCAAGGGAATTTTGAAAGAAGTAGTTTAGCATAGTCCTCGTATTTTAATTGGAAAAGAGCAGCTGCGAGGGCTTCAACAGAACTCAGTTTTTCCCATTTTCCATAATTAACGGGATTTACTGCTATTAAGGGGGGTAATTTACGAAAATTATCAGATTTAATAGTTTTTATTTCCATGAACTTTTTCCACGAACAGTCAATAACAATAAGACCATACTTAGACACAACTTCTCTGTCTTTTAATACTAATTCTTTTTGAGAAAACGGATTTAAAATGATGGAATTATTTAAGGGGCCTTTGATTTTATGAATAATCTCTATTAAATGAAATTTTTTTAGTTTTAAGGCAGTACATTTTTTAGGATCACATTGATTATAATGCAAGCAGTAAAGTTTAGGTCTAGCTTCGAGAGTTTTAGAGTCATTCATATTAAATATCATTTCTAAAGAAATTCTAAATTAAATACCTATCCAGATTCACTTCTATAATTATTCATATTTGGAACTAGTTAACTCATTAATAGCTTTAATAAGGTTCTCTGTTATTTCTTCTTTACCTAAAATTTCAGATATAGAATAAATAATATTTCTGGATTCACCTATAACAGGAATCCCCCCATATGCTAAGCTAAATAACCCTATAAATGAAACCTCTTCAATATTTGATACTCCTTTTACGCTCGAAAAGTTCAATTTTCCAGACGGACAGGTGATAAGGCCATAGAAATTTTCAGGATCTTGACCAGAAATAGCAATATAACATAATAAATCTCCAATCGAACTTCCCTCGGACTCTTCCTTCATTTTTTGAAAAGCAACATTAGCATTTGCCGAAAAGGCATCTATTGAGATTGGTAAATTTTGTCCACTAACCTCTCGAGCATCTAACATGAGTCCTGATGGAACCACTAAGCTATATCTTATAAATATTGGATTTTGAATTGAGTCTAAAATAATACTAATAAACGGTAATGAGTTTGATGTATCAACATTTTCAGAAGTATAGGATACAAATGGAACTTCAGTCCCCATACCGAATAAGTATATAGCACTTCTCACTCTATTTGAAAATTCATTAAGTTCGGCCTCTGAAACATCGCTTCCTCCAAAAAATTCTCCAATTTTTTGCTTTAAATAATACATTGAGCTAGCTATATTATCTGGATCTAATGGCCATTCCTTATGATAATCGTGAACAATTGTTAAGAGTGTTTGATTTATCTTAATCGATATTAAACACACTTTATCAAAATATGAAAATGAAATTACTTGGTCTTTAATATTTAAATCATTCCAATTCTCTTCACTAGCCGAGAAAGCAGCAGCGGCAAGGCTAGTAATTTGATTGGAATTTATCTCTATATCACTCTTTCTACCAATTTTTGCGATAGAAAGCCCATTTTGATCACATAGAATTACTAAGATGGTACCCGATGATCCTCGTAAAATAGATGTTAAATGTTTAATCAAATTCTCCCTTACGCTCATAAAAACTACCCTTTTATTACATATTTCTCTATTTAATAATAATCGTAACAATCAAACCATTTAATGCTTAAATATTTATATTTTTTTTATATTTTTACTTATTTACTCTTATATAATTATGAAATAACAAATTATTAATTTCTAGATTTTTTATTTTACTTAATAATAATAATAATCAATTTGTTATTATCATTAAGCGGGAATTGCCAAGTCTGGTCAAAGGGGTTTACATACTTAATAGAAAACCGACCTTAGGCGCTGGACTTAGAATCCAGTCTTATAGAAGTTCGGGGGTTCAAATCCCCCTTCCCGCATATTTTTAGAAATAAAGCAAAAATTTTTAATTTCTTAATTGATTTAAACATCTACCTAGGAAACTAATTAATTTTTATTATTAAAAAAATAAAATCTGTATTAACTAGTTTTCTAATAACATCATCAATAAACCACGCTTCTGTAGTGTAGTTCGGCCAAGCATGCTAGGCTTTCACCCTTGTGACCCGGGTTCGAATCCCGGCAGAAGCACTTAACGCTTTATGCGTTAAACCATTGGAAAACCGCGCCTCCGTAGCTCAGATAGGTAGAGCACCCGGCTGTTAATATACCTTTTTGGCAGTAACTGGGCGGTCGCATGTTCGATTTCGTATACTCCTAATTTCTAGGTACGATGAAAACCATGCCGGGGGCGCTTTCCTCCTATTTAAATCTAAACTCTTTATTAATATTCTTACATCTTTTATAATCTTCTGTTATTTTGTTCCAATGTCCTTGGTTAACAATCTTTTCTTAATTGATTTTTAATTACAGCATTGATAAAGTCTTTATAGTTACATAAAAAAAGACCTTTTGAGTAGCGAATAAATTGTTAAAATTAAAAATTATGGTACTAATAAAAAACAAGACTATTTAGACTCAGTAGCATAATAAATCAACCATTTTGCCATAGCATGAAATGATTCATCAACATTAATATTACCCTTGGATGAGCAAAATACGCATTGATTACACTTAGCTTGTTGAGCATAGTTATTTGCGGCATCGTAATCAATTTCATGATCAGGTAAATCCCATTTCATTCCCATAAGAATGATTGGAACAAATCCCGCTTTTGAGCGTATAATTTTTAACCATTCGGGGATTTCTCGGAATGTGTCATAATCAGTTAAATCAAAACATATAAAGGCGCCACTCGCTCCTTTACAATAATCTGGTAATAGTTCTCTAAAACGGCGTTCGCCCGCAAAATCCCATAATTGCATTTTTACAGACTCGCCGGTATCAAGGGTTTCTGACTTGGTATGAAAACTTGCTCCAATTGTCATTTTATACCCTTCTTCAAACTGCCCTGTACAATAGCGGGTTATCATTGCTGTTTTACCTACCCCTCCAGCACCTGCAGTAATTACTTTAAATATCCATGAACTTTCCATAACTCATCTTTTAAATCATTTTGTTTATTTCATAATAATAATAATACTATCTAAATATCTGAATATATACTTTTTTAGAATATTTTATTGCACTACTATTATTTTTAAGTCTCTTTAAATTGAAATGCTGCACTAATTACTTCGTATAAAATTAAAAATTTTAAAAAATAAGATTTTGGATTAATAAATTATTGCATAAAGAGTAAAGGTTTTTAAGAGATTTTAATCTATTAATTTTTAGAATTAAATAATTTTATAAAAAAGGTTGTGAAAAAACAGCATTAAAGACGAAGAGATTTGTCCACTATGTAGTTTTCCAAAAGAGTTGTGCATCTGTGACAGCTTAAGTGCAGATGAGCAACAAATATTTATCTCTAATGATAGGCGTAAATGGGGGCGGGTTGTAACAGTTATTACCTTTCAAGGTAGTTTCGATGTCAACTTAAAAGATATCCTAACAAAAGCAAAGAAAAAATGTGCTTCAGGTGGCACCGTACGGGGCAATGAAGTTGAATTACAAGGCGATCATCGTTTTAAACTTAAGAAATTCCTAATAGACCAAGGATTTTCTGAAGAAAACATTTTAATTCAAGAGTAATTATACTTAGTTGGAAAGAACCCATATTATATTTTTTTTTATTTCAAATCATAAATTTATATTATTAGGACTATATGTTACATAATAGAAAGATGTTAAAATATCCTGTCTTACTCTAGTGAACTTGATGATTTACAAGGTAATCTTTAAAGGAAATGAGGAAACGGAGGGAAACGAATTAGCATTGACCTTTGAGAGTGGAGATTTTAATAAACCATTAAAAATACCTACTGATTTTTTTTTTGAATTAAAGAAATTAAGCGAAACAAGCAATAATGTAATTGATTTTAAAAATATTGAAGAAGTTATAGAAATTGGGCAATCAAATTCAGGTTCTTCCTATAACTATCATTTAGTACTTCTTTTTACAAATAAATCCAGTCAAGTCAAAGAAGGTTATTTAATAGGAAATGTTAAAAAATTAGGGGATATCCTCATTGGAGTATTTCCATTTAATAAGAATATTTCAGATTTAACTCCTGAGCTATTTTCTGAGAAAATCAGTAATTTAATAACAAATCCTCATGAATATAGCGAAATCTGTCTTATAGGCCAATCTTAAACCTCTTTTTTCATACTTACAATATATCATCTTTTTAGTCACAATTATTTTCTCATATACTTAAAATTACTAATCCAACGACATATTAAAAGTTGCTTCTATTTTAGTAATTAGCATACCAGCTTTTTTAGATAGTATTATTTTGTCTAAATTTCTCTCTCAGTTATTGATCAAACTTTAGCTTTTTTGATATTTTTTTATTTAGAAAACTATTTTTATAATTTTTCAGAATTTAATGTTGAAATTTTAAACTGAATCTTAGTAAATTCATAATATTTTAACATAAATTATTCTTAAGAATTATTAAATAGCACTATCTAAATCAAATTTTAGAATTTTGTCGCTTATTGCTAACAATTTAATAACAATTGATCAAAAATACGGATCATCAATTTCTTTTAAGAAGTTAAGTAACTCTTTTTCACTAGGCATTCCTGTTCTAGCCCCGAGTCTCTGAATCTTTAATGAAGCGGCAGCATTTCCATATCTACACGATTTTTCTAAGTCCCATCCTTTAATCCAATAACCTATTGAAAAGGCGCCATTAAACGCATCACCAGCACCTGTGGTATCTATAATACTATCAACTTTATAAGAAGGAATTAATTTTTGAAAATCGTTAGTAGTTATCAATGCTCCCTGACTTCCCATCGTAATAATTACAATCGGAATCCCCTTGTTTATTAATATTTTAGCTGATTCTTCAGGTGTGTTACTATTGGTAATAGACTTTGCTCCTTCCTTGTTGGGTATTAAAATATCTGCTTGTAAGAGAATATCTTTTAAATCCTCCCACCCTTGAAGAGCAATTTGCGATTCTAAATCAATGCTAATTTTTACATCCCTGTTTTTTGCTATTGTTAGCGCTTTTCTTGTCACTTCAGGATGAATCATTGTAGTGTGCATCAATTTTGCTTTAGCAATGTAGTTTTCATTTAAATCTGAAATCTCAATTTTAGTCGTTTGCATGTGAGGGGATTGTATAATTGTCTTCTCACCTTTCGCTACAAATATAAAGTTTACAGGCGTTTTCTTTCCTTTAATTTTTAGTACTTCAGAAGAATCGACATTTTCTTGTTGGAAGTCCTCAATTAAAAAATTTCCATAGGAATCATCCCCAACTGCCCCGATAAATCCACATGATCCTCCTAAACGAGACACTGCAACTAAATAATTTGCTGTTACGCCACCTGAAAAATAACTCTCGCTTAACGCATCAATCTTCTCATCTGGTTTTGGAAAATGTGGTATCTCCGCAACCCAGTCAACAACGACCTCCCCTAATCCAATTATATCAACTCGCTTCATAATATTCACTCGGTTAAGTAGAATTTATAAAAACTTTAATTAAAAAACGCAACCTATTTTATAAAATCTGTTAAGTAAGAATTTGACATTTGACGTTATATGTAACATATATGTTTTTGATATGAGTTTTAAATTCATAATTGTAATAACAACCTTCCTAAATCTTTCAATTCATTAACTACAATTGAAAAAAATTCTCTCTTTTAATCCACTCACATTTTTGATTTTTTAAAACAGATTATATAATTTCTAATCTCCTCTCATTCGTGAAAAAGTTTAAATATGGTAAAAAATGAATCAATACTAATGATCTCTTTTAATAATATTACAATAAAAACATCAGCAAACGACTCTAGTTTTAATGCTGTAGCTGTAGTAGTATTAATTTAAATAAGAGAGGCTTTCCGACTCCTTTTTTAACTAAATTTCTAGGATTTGCTTCTTGACGCCTTTGTGAATTCAATTTAAAAGAAGTCGAATTTGTTCTCAATATTGGAGATCTTAAATAATAAAAAAAATAATAAAAATTAATTAAAAGGTTAAAAAAATAAGTTGATGAATAGTATGGATCCAAAAGATATTGATTTCTATAATTTGGGGTTTGCATTCATTGAAACCAAGACAATGTGGGTTTCAGATTATAAAGATGGAAAGTGGGAGGATAAAGGTTTAGTTCCATTTGGTCCATTCGAAATTTCTCCCGGGGCCTGTATTTTAAATTATGGTCAAGGGATATTCGAGGGAATGAAAGCTCTCAGAGCCAAGACGGGAGATATCGTTCTTTTTCGACCGGAAGAAAACGCCAAGCGTTTTAAAGAAAGCGCCGAAAGGATGTTAATACCTCCCTATGATGTTGGTAAATATGTTGATGTGGTTAAGCAAGTTGTTAAAGCTAATGAAGATTATATTCCTCCATCAGATAGTGGAGGGGCATTGTATATCAGACCCATTCTTATTGGAAATGGGCCTATCTTAGGAGTTGCTCCTGCAGAAGAGTATAAGTTTATTGTGTTTACGGTGCCAGTTGGCCCGTATTTTCCAGAAGGTTTTACAGGGATTAATTTAGAAATTTCGAAAAAATACACTCGTGCTGCACCCGGAGGAACAGGTTTTGCGAAAACTTGTTGTAATTACGCTCCAACAATGAAGCCTGCGAAAGAGACAAAAGCTAAAGGGTATTCTCAAATCATATACCTTGACGCTGTTCATATGGAATACATAGACGAAGTTGGCACCGCAAATTTCTTTGCAATAATTAACGGGAAATTAGCATCTCCAAAAACTATAGGCACAATACTACCGGGTATTACTCGAAAATCCGTTCTCGAGATTGCTGAAAAGAAACTTGGTTTGGAAGTTGAAGAACGAGACATTTCATATAAAGAGTTATTTGAAGACTCCTGCACGGAAACTTTTTGTACAGGTACAGCGGCAGTGATTACTCCTATTGCATCTGTTACCATTGAAGACCAGAAAAAAGTCTGGAATAATGGAGAACCAGGTGAGCTAACAAGAAAACTTTATGAGCTTTTGACTGGTATTCAATATTGTGAAATCACGGACGAATATGGATGGGTTGTGAAAGTTACCTAAGAAATCTAAACCATAAATTTCTAATTTATAGATTTAAATTCTATTTTTTTTTTCGTTATTAAAATTCTTAAATTTAACTTATTATTAAATCTCAAAAAAGAATTTGGGTTTAAATAGATACCTCTAAAATAAATATTGCCATAATAAAACACGAAATGGCAGAATTACCACCACAAATATTTATCACTGAATGTGAAAAAAATGGAGTCAGCAAAGAAAGTAATGGTTGCGTTAGCAGTCTTATTGACTCTTTCCTATGGATTAAGCATGGCCGCTGCCGGAGTAAGTATTCCCGGGTGTGGAGAAGGCGGTCCATAAAACCTTAGGAAAGATTTCAAGATAGCTAAGATGCCCTACTTTTTCTTTTTTCTTATTAAAGCATGAAGCATATTAAACTTTAATTAGGAGTTTAAGAAAGTTTTAAAAATATTTTATGTTCATTTAAAAACTACTATAAATTTTAATTTCCATTTTTTTTAAATCGTAAAAAATAATCTTAATTTAAATATATTCCTCTGAAAAAAATATCGTCATAATTTAATTAAAAAGTAGTAAGATTAACATTATATAATTTATAGCTGAGTGTGGAATAAAAATGGAATCCGCAAAGAAAGTAATGGTTGCGTTAGCGATTTTATTGACTCTCTCCTATGGGTTAAGTATGGCCGCTGCCGGAGTAAGTATTCCGGGGTGTGGAGAAGGCGGTCCATAAAACCTTAGGAAAGTTGTCAAGAATGCTAAGATGCCCTACTTTTTCTTTTTTATTATTTTAAAAAAAAATGATTGAACTCAAAAACGGAAAAAATTAGATCAGATCAGGATAATTAGCTTTAAAATTTTCTCCAAATAGTTTAAAATTCATAAATTTTTGATCCTTTTCATTCCATTGAAGATTTCTAAGTGGGCTATATGAATCTAAAATACTTAAATTACCATACACATTTTTGATCAAATTATTCATTATTAACATTTTTTTTAATGGAATTCGCGACTTCTACAGCGTTAGTATAATTATAAGAAGAATAACACGCAATTGCTACAATCTTAAATTTAAATCTTCTATAAATCTTTTTTAACAATTTTTTTAGATTTTTTCTATATGATTGTAAATCATTTGGGGTAAAATCTGGCAAATTTTCATGTCTTAAGTCTAAATAACGCTCCTTAATTGAGCCCTCTAATTCAACCTTTCTCGAATTTAAGTAGTTTGATATTCTAAGAATGGCTGAGAGAATATTTGGAGTACCCCAGGTTTCATATGGATAAATATATAATATTTTTAATTTCATTTACATCATTTTTTCCTTGAGCATTATGTGATCATTTTAAAATGATTATATAAATTCCAATAATTAAGAATCTCATTTCATCGAGCTCATTAGTTTAATTTTAATATAAGAAATTTTATTAATCTAAAAATGAAAAATATAATAGAATGAGTTTAAAATAATTTAAAGAATGTGAGAATAATTAATATGAGTACATCTAGAAGAAACTATTTGGTTTATTTTTATGGATATTTTGCCACGCAAGTAATCTTTGTTTTCATTAATGTTTTTTTACCCGTATATTTTTTTAATATTCTGAAAGTAAATCGAACAGAACTTGCGTTTGTTCAAATTTTATCCTATTCTGTCCTCTTAATAAAACCATTCATATCTATCTATTTTGATAAACCTCATGCATTAAAGAAATCAAGTATTATTATAAGTTCCATTGGAATAGTAATTAGCTTTATTTTGTTTATTGTTAATTTAAATTTCTTAATTATTTTTGGAATTTTTCTAAGCATAAACTTCATCTTTCTTTCAGTTATGGATGTGGTAATTGATAAATTAATCGTAATTAGTTCTCCCGACGAGAAAGCTAAGGATAGAAATGCGTTATGTGTTCAATTAGGTGCTATGACTGGTGCGATAGTTCCCGTTATTATCTCATACTTAATTTTTACAGATATCTATTCTAGGTCGATATGGAATCAATTTTTCTTAATAGGAATATCATTAGTTATACCTTTAATATTTATTAGCTTTTTTTTAAAGGATAACCGTGAGGTGAAACAGGAACCTGAAATGGTCAGCAACAAAGATATTGACAAAAAATCGATCATGTTAATGTCTATATTCTTGTTTTTGGCTTACTCTGATAATTTATTCCAATATCCTTTTGAACCCTGGGTATTAGAACGTTTTGGAGAGGAAAATTTTTCTCTCTTTTTACTTTATCTTGTAATTTTAATTTTTTTAAATGCTTTAGGAGTAATATTGGCTGGGATCATATCGAATAAATTTGATAGAAAAAAGATCATCATAATCTCCTCTCTATCATCAGGGATTTTGTTAATAATTATACCTTTTACTGATTTTATAACATTTTTTATATTACTTGGGATATTACAGGTAATTGCTGGTTTTATTTTAATTAACATCATTGCTCTTATGATTGATAAATCACAGAAAAAAGTAATGTATTATCAAATTATGGCAGTTTTTGTAATATTAGCAAAAATTATATTTGTGGGATTAGGCACCTATTTATCAGCAATGATTCCTACTGAATTTATTATTGTAACATCTGGTATATTGATTATTTTGTCAGTCATTCCAATATTATTCTTAGAAGGAAACGAAAAAGTATTGTGAAAGACTTAAGTAGTTAAGAATAGGAAGTAAAAAAAAGATTTATTAATTGAGAAATTTTATGCACTTTCTGAGATTATTTTTTGCTTATAAGAACTGTTAACATTTAGGCATTTCTTATGGTAATAAACAGTCTTTATACCTATAAAATTGCCCCTCTTCATATTTCCATAAGAAATGTGAAAAATATTCTCATGGTCTTTTATATTTATATTCCCATAACATTCTGCACAGTGTACCATACTAATCCCTAAATTTATTTAAATTAAATTAGAATGGTAAAAAAAATAATTATTAATAAGATAGGACCGAGTGATGATTTTTTAATTTAAAAAATCCGACTTTTGTAAAAATCAAACTTTTTAAGAGTAAATTTTTATCTAGTTTTTAATAAGAAAATTAATAATAGGATATGAAAAATGCTGCGTCAAGTATTTGTAATCCAAAAAAATGATATTGTGTATCAGAGAATGTATGCAAATGCCTTATCTATAAAGGAACTTGATGATCTTCTTTTTAAAATAAAAAGAGATGCAAAGATGGAGAGTGCCGTTAGAGTGGATGCATTTGATTATTATAAATACAGAGTTTGTTACGATGCTGAACTTGATTTAGATACCATTTTTATTTTTATTACTGGATTAATGGATGATTTTTTTGGGTTAATTAAAACAGAAATAAGTAATTTTAATAAAAAATTTCAAGAAATATATAACGGAGAGTTTGTAGGAGATAAAATTACAAATGAAATAACTGAAGAGCTTAACGAATATCTAGATTTTATACATAAAAATATAAAACCAAAAATTTGTGTCATAGGCTATTCTGGGGTAGGAAAGAGCACCATTAAAAATCTAATTAAAAAAGACGAGATTCCGCAGACACATATTCCTACAATTTCAGGGGATATAGCTTATATTGAGATTGGAAAATTACAGTTTACATTATTTGATTTTGCCGGTCAAGAGCAATTTGAATATTTGTGGAAAGGTTTTATAAAAGGAAGTAATGCTGTATTAGTAGTTACGGATTCTTCTCCGTTAAATGTTGAAAAGAGTGAATTTTTTATTAAATTGAGAAATGATGAGGCCCCTTCCGCTCGATTAGCGATTATTGCAAACAAACAAGATCTAGAAAATGCATGGGATCCTGAGCATATTGAAAATATATTAGGTATTAAAACGTATCCCATGATCGCCAATAATCGTGAAAATAGAGATAAAATGATAAATATTATCGCTGAAGTTTTAGATATAAATATCGGAGAATCACCTTTATTAGGAAAATTAGTCGATATAAAACATATACCAGAAAAACCAGAAACACAAGGAATTAAAGAAGAGATAATAGATCAAACTAGTGAATATCTAAAAAATGTAAATATAGATCAAAATTTATTAAATGAAGTAGTAGATGATATAAAAGGCGTTAAAATAAAAAGTATTTTGAGGAATTATCATAAAATGATGACTATAACTATTAAAACGCTTAATAATGGCGAAGAATTATCTTTTCAAGAATTTTATGAACTTTTCAACGCTTACACCGAAAGAAGATTATCGTTAAAGAATTTCGCTCTTAAACAATTCTTAGAATCTCAGTTTACTAGACTGCAAAAAGCAATTGAAGATGACGAATTTATAGCAACAAAATTAAAAGATGATAAAGATGCAATTATAAACGCTCTCTGTTGTGCTTATTTAGCAAAATCTAATCCCGAACTATACCTAATTTTTGATAATATCTTGAATGATCTAACACCTTTTAAAGGATTTGATGTTAACACGATTAAAGATATTGAGTCTTATTTTTTAAGAATAACAAAGAAATATTAATCATAAATTTAGCATTATTAAGATTCAATATCAATTTATTTTCAAAAAATAGTTGTTTTTATTTGAAAATCGGCAATAATTCAAATCAAGATGTAAATCCAGATGAAAATGCAAAACCTTTAGAAAATAAAACAGCTTTAATTATTATACAAATTATAGGCTGGATGTTATTAGCTAGCTGCATTTACCGTTGGATTATTTTCTTCTTCTTTTATGATTACTATCGGCCTCTGACACATACGACATACCTTACATTAATAATAATTAGTCTTACGTGTATCAAGAAATTGGATTCTATTATGTTAAATTCCGCTACATGTGTATCGCTATTACTCTTTATTTTTGTATCAATAATATTTATCCCATTAACAAACGATATGTCAAGCTTTCTTAACGGTTTTGGTTTACATTTTGCGATTGTTCTTTTTCAATTATATATTTTATTCAATAAGAAAGTCGCTATCAGTAAAAAAGCTTTAGTATGGAGCTTTCTATTGTACTTAATTTTTATGAGTTCTTACGATAGCTTTGCACGTATAAATGAAGCAATCGGAATGAGTGAAAATATACCAGAAATTCAACTTCTTGTTATAATTTTCTATTTATTGGCAATTAGTGCCTTAGTGAATTATCTTTACAAAAAGAAATATGGAATTCTTTTACCATGATATTTACTTCTAGTCTAAATTACCATTAATTAGAATGTCACGATAAACTCGTAGATTAACCCCCCCACATCTGGTCAATCATATTTCCTATTTTCTCTTGAACTAACTGAATATTGGTATTAAAATAATTTCTTACTACGTCAATTAATAACAAGAAATAATCTTTTCTAATTCTAATAAAATGAGTATCTTCTAAGTATCGCATTGTCTTCTTAATTTGTAAAGGTTGATCCCTGCTCTGCTTATTATAGAATTCAAACAATTTATATGATAATGCGTGGATTTCTCTTAATTTATCTCTTAAATCTTTTAACCCCAATATGGAATCCCCCTCTCTAAAAAAATTAATAATCAATTCATTTTCTATCTTCAACTCTTCTCTTTTAATGGAACTTTTTGTTTTTCCAATTATATCTTTACCCTCTAAAATTAAATAGTCAGAATAGAATCGTTTATTTATTTTATATTCTCCCTTTGATTGAATTAAAATATCAGTATCAAATGATTTTTGAAAAATATATTCAAAATACTTACTTAAATTGTCTTTAAGATACTCCAAATTTTTGTCAATTAAAATAAGAACCTTCTTTTTAAAAAATACACCTCGTAGAGTATACATTATCATTTCTGGTTTAAGATTCATTCTTATTCCAATCACATCAATATCATCAGGTGTTAACTCAATAATAGGTTCAGATTTGGATTCTATATCGTCTAATAGGACATCTAGTTTTTGATATCCTCGAACTTTAAACTGTTTGTCAACGAAGGGTATAAAGGCGTGATCACAAATTCTACCAATTGGTATTAAGATACTTGTCAATTGTTTCGATTTATCAATAATTCTCGCTGGAATATTTATTGATTTTTTAGTGCGACACACAGGACATATAATCTCAACTTCTGACCAAACATCTGGCTCTATATTATTCAGCACATCAACTGCCATATTTCCCACTTCTATATATTTTGTTAAATTTTGATTATATAACTAAAAAAACCCAACTAAATTTTGAAAGCTTGCGAAATCTCAATTTAAGCAAAATTGAATTAAATCAATTTTTAAAACTTGAATTAGAAGATGATTCATTACATTTTGATTCAAAATTGTTTTATTAGTCGTATTTTTATATAGATCATGGATCTTTCCAAAATTACATCTACCTTTACTGAATCTGTTATTCGCGAAATGACTCGAGTAGCAAATCAACATCCCGGTTGCATTAATTTAGCTCAAGGATTCCCTGATTTTCCGGCTCCTGAAGCGATAAAAAATGCTGCTATTGAAGCTATTAAAGCTGATGTAAACCAATATGCTATCACATGGGGCTCAGTTTCGCTAAGAAATGCTATTGCTGAAAAGGTCTCTCGCTTTAACAAAATGAGATTCGTTGAGCCTGATAGAAACATCACGGTTACTTGTGGCTCAACTGAAGCAATGATCTCTTCAATGAAGGCAATAATAAATCCCGGAGATGAAGTTATTATCTTCGAACCTTTTTATGAAAATTATGGACCTGATTGTTTATTATCCGGGGCAACACCTCGCTATATTAAATTAAATTCTCCTGATTGGGCATTCGATTTTGAACATCTTGAAAACATTTTTAATGAAAAAACAAAAGCAGTTATTTTGAATTCTCCCAATAATCCAACTGGGAAAGTATTTAATGAAAAAGAAATGAATTTTATAGCAGACCTTTGTTTAAACTATGATTGTATTGCGATTACTGATGAAATTTATGAGCATATATTATATGATGGTCATAAACATATCTCGATTGCTTCTCTGCCAGAAATGGAGAATAATTCAATAACAATTAATTCTATATCCAAAACTTATTCTCTCACAGGTTGGAGAGTTGGTTGGGCAATTGCAAGTGAAAAAATTACTTCTGAAATAAAGAAAGTTCATGATTTTTTGACTGTAGGTGCTGCTGCTCCACTTCAAGAAGCGGCAGCATATGCGTTATCACTGAATGATGAATATTATAAGTGGCTTGGAGCGTTTTATCTAAACGCTCGAAATACGATATATAATGCCTTAAAAAATACGGATCTTCAACCAATAAAGCCATATGGTGCATATTACATCATGACCAACTGTGCTGAATATATGAGACAGAATAACCTAAATAATTCTCTGGATTTAGCAATGCACCTAATAAAAAATGTGGGAATTGCTACTGTACCAGGCTCATCATTTTATGCTGACCCTAAAGAGGGTCAATTTCAAACTAGATTTTGCTTTTGCAAAAAAGAAGAAACGTTAAAATCGGCAACTTTGAATTTAAGGGATATATCAAAATAAATCTCGACAGAATCTAAATCCAGATTTACTTCTTAAAAAAAAAATAGAATTGAGAGTCTGGTATGTTTTGGTTTACCATTATAACTTCCTATAAATATAAATTCGTAAAAAAATTACAATTAAATCCAATAGAATGAATACATAAAATATATAGCCATTAAAATCATTCAATAGAGAAAAAATGGCTAGCATCATTCCGATGATTGGAACTAAGAAACTAGCAATTCCAATCTTCTTATTATCAGGGTGTTTGTGAATCAAAAGCCCTAAGCTTGTATATAGCATACCAAAAATAAACAATCCAAACGCAAAAGTACTCGTTCCAAATAACATTGGTGCAATAACATGGAATATTCCCATCAATATAAATAAACCCACAGTACTAAAATCTAAATAAGAAAGTTCTTCTTTTACTTCCATTTTCACATCATTTTTATCTTGTTTTTAATCAAAATATTTGTTTTTATTAATATACTTCAATCATTTAAAGTTAAAATTTTTTGTGTGTTGTTTTAATAATTTTTGGGATTTATTGAATTTACTCTATCTGAATTTCTTGACTTAAACCTAATAATAAGAAAATAATAAAAAATTAGTGCTGCTAACCAGATCTTTATTCAATAGTTTGCTTTTTTTCTTAATCCAATGAAAATTATTATAAATGCTATTAAGTCAACGATTTCGGCTATAATAATAAAATAGGGAATCTCTCCCAGCTGAATGTGTAGTATGGGCCTTAAAAATTGAGAGATTAAATATAGTCCGAAACCATAGATAAGAATTTTTGCATTAATCTGGGAGAGTCTCTTGTTTCTATGTGCAAAATAAAATACCCATATAATAATTATCAGAACAGGAAATACGAATATTGCGATATAAACCGATGATATTGTTATATTATTGTTAAGAATGATCACAGCCGATTCTGAAACACATATGATAATTATAATAACTTTTCTTATTTTATCGCGATAGTTTTCATCACTTAGTTTTTGATATTTTTCTTTGAGTGACAGTGCATATAAAATCATTTCAAGACTAAAAAAAACAAGAGGGAGCATATTTAAAACCACTATAAAATGTCTTAATTTTAAAAGCGTAAAGAATTGATCCTTTGGCAAATTAAAATATGTAAAATTAACTAAGATGTCTAATGATTTCCCGTAGATTAATATGATAAAAAATAGCGCAAATAAAAATGGAATATCTGTAAGATATTGCTTTTCTTGCCTAAACCATACTCGAAACATATAAATTGTCAATACAGACAAAACCACTATTCTAAATATAATTATGTATAGAATGTACCACATCCCATCAACCGTCTCAAGCGTATCAATTATATGAGAGAAGAGATAGAAGTAAAGAATTGCTACTCCAATAGTACTTACCAATATACTGAATATCAAAACAGAAAGATATGTGTTTTTTCGTTTCATACTAATTCCCTTTTAAACTTGATTTCATTTTACATGTAGTAATTACTGAATTATTTCATTGTAATTATAAAAAGTCAGATAAAAATCGGATCCTTTAAGAAAATTTAGCTACTGATAATAAAATAAAGATTTTAAGTATTGAATTGAGCTTAGATGAATAATTATTCTCCTAATTTGTTTTTAATTTGAATAATTATTTTTTTTGCTTCCTCGGAATCAGGAATAAATTCAATATCATCAGGTGATTTTATTCCAACACCCAATTCAATAGCTCTCTTAATTTGTTCCTGCTCAAAAATTGAACCTTTGCTAACTTCTGGCGTAGTTCCAAGAATCCTTAATATTGCGACTCCTACTGCATCAATTGCTATTTTATCAGTTCCTGCAACAAATATATTTGACTCTACTCTGGTACCCTGCATCGGCCCTCCATCTACAAATGCAACAAGACCGTCTATGATAACTAGATCAGCTTTATATACAGAGTTTATTTCAGCTATCATTTTCCGTTGTTCCTTTGAAGCATGTAACTCACGCATGTTTTTTTTTTTTACAATACCTACAGCATTCTTTAATGATAGAGTAAAGTGACCCCCGAATGTGTGTGTTTTTAAACAGCAAGTTTCAATAATGCATTCCGCATCATCATATATTTTGGCAAATAAAAAGCCTTCTTTCCAATGACTACCTTCGGGTTGTTTAAGGACATATTCATCTCTTGGAATCTCTTCTAAATTCACGATCTTGAAGTCTATTTCATTGGCTAAGGCATTTAATCCTACTTTTTCAAAAGTCTTGGAAGTTTTAGCAGGTCCACTTCGTTCCGCAACGGTAATTGATTTTGCACCCATTTCCTTTAACTTAATAATAAATTGCTTAATGGTCTCCATTGAGCTTGACGCTGGAAAGGGATCCGCAGTATTGAAATTTGGTTTAAAAACTACATCCTTACCTTTAACAGGATTGATCCCTAACAACTCCAAGGATTTATTTACTCCATAAACATGATCATTAGTTGATATAATTGCCACTTTGGTCATAAATTACACCTCATATTTAGGAATAAATTATATTTATTAAATTAAAATTTGTCCCTTAGAAAAAATAAGAAAAAACTTAACGCTAGGTTCCTCAGCATTGTAACAATAATCTATTCCTTTCTCTAATCAATTGGTTGAAATTTTTTCATAGGCGATAGTTTACTTCCCCCACATACTGTTTATCAGATCTCCCATAGTATCTTGTTTAAATTTTATATCTGTATTAAAATATTCCCTAGCTACTCTTACCAGAAAAGAAAGATAATCCTTTTTAATTTTATTCTTAGGAAAATAAACTGCTTCCAAATATTTTACAACCTCTTTACGAGAGATATTGTTTTTTATTTTATAATAATTACAAAGTTCCTTTGATAAATCATAGATTTCTTGAAGTTTATGTTTTAATCTTTTTAATCCCTTATATAAAAAAGGATTATCATAAAATTCTTTGATTAGATGATTTTCAATATCCGTTTTTTTATCATTAAATCCATATTTGTATTTACCAATTACTTCCCCATTTGATAAAACCAAATAATCTCTGTAATTTTCTATACTTTTTTTATAATCTTCTTGAGAGATTGCCTCTACATCTATATCAAATGAATTTTTTAAGATAGAATCGAAAAAGTCGAGAAGATTTTCTTCTAGAAAATTGATCTCTTTCTTTAACAATATAACTATCTTTTTCTTTAGAAAACACCCTAGTAGCGCATTTACCATAGTCTCTTTTTTTATATTCATTCGTATCAGATCTGCCTTTACGTCGAAAACAGCGCTCTTACCGTAAAATACATCTCTCTCATTAACATTACTCTCTTCTTTTCCTTCATCTTGAGTGTACAGAAATTCATTTAATCCTGACTCAATTTCATCTAAACATTTTTTAATGTAGTCCGCTCCTGCTTTTATTGAATCTCCAAACTCTTTAATCTCCTTTTTTTCTAGGGCCCGCCTAATCGAATTTAATTGTTTATTACTAGAATCTAAGTCTTTTATGATAGAATTCACAGATTTATTGATTTTTTTTTTTAAATCTTCTTGAACTCCCTCAGCTATTTTCTTTTTGTTTAATCTTAGAAACTCTTTACTTCTAAAAAAAAAGGATTTTATTTTGTTTTCAGCTAGTTTTTGTAGGACTTTTAGCTTATCATATTTCTTCTTTTTTACCAAATCTGCGAAAGAATCGTCTTGTTGATTTTTAGTTTCTTTAACATCCTGATTCCCCCTTTCTATTTTAGGGGATTTATCTCCTTTAAGGAAAGATGGTTCTTTAACAATCGAGGAAGGCTCTCTGGAATCCCCCAATTTATCCTTCTGTTTTTTCTTTAACTTTAAGCTACTGAGCAACATTCACACTTTCTTATATTAAAAAACTTCCATTATTTCATTTTTATAAAAACAAATAATTCTATTAATACCTTAAAATGTTCTTAAAATAATGAAATCATGATGCAGTTTGCAATCTATCCTATAAAAAGTTAATAAAATACTATTATTTTTCGAATTCAGAAATTACATAAAATATTATTTTATTAAGCAATCACCATCCATTATTTAGATCTCGATTAGCTTTATAACTTTCCAATACTTGTTTGAATTTATGTCAGATTTTGAAAAATTATTTAATCCTAGAGCTGTGGGAATTATCGGAGCAAATAATAAACTCTTTGGTGGGGGTTATTTCTTAAAAAGTTTGGTATATTTGGGGTTTGAGAAACCATTATATCTATTTAATCCTCGACTCAAAGGAGAAAAACTCGATGGATATAAGGTGTATGGCTCAATATTAGAGGTTGATGATAACCACGAAATTGACTATGTAATAATTGCAGTTCCCGCTAAACTATGCCCCCAAATCTTAGAAGAATGTGGAAAGAAAAAAATACCATTTGTCACGATTTTTACATCCGGATTTAGTGAAATTGGAAATAATTATTTAGAGGAAGCAATCCTAGAAATAGCAAAAAAATATAATATTCGTTTATTAGGACCAAATTGCCTTGGTGTGTATGTTCCTAAGATAAAGCTCACTTTTGCTTTAGGTTTACTCAAAGAACATTCTGGGAATTTAGGAATGATCTTTCAATCGGGAGGTTTGGCAATCTATGTTGCAGCAATGGCCCAATCAATCTATGGGACAAACCCGAGTAAAGTATTATCCATAGGAAATCAAATCGATTTAAATTTTGTTGATTTTCTTGAGTATTTTTTAACTGATAGGGAGACTAAATCAATCGCACTTTACTTAGAAAATATAAAAAGTATTGAAACTGGTCGAAAGTTTCTTGATATTGTCAAGAGGTTAAGTTTAGCAGGAAAACCTGTTTTTCTATGGAAAGTGGGAACAGGGGAAGCCACAAAAGAGGCAATAATGTCACATACAGGGGGCATAGCAGGAGATACTAAAATTTGGAAAGCTGTGGCAAAACAAACTGGAGCGTGTTTAGTGAAGAACTCTTATGAATTGATAAATTTAGCTATGGCTTTTAATTATCTTTCACACTTATCAATGAATAGAAATTTAGCCATTACAACTGTAGGAGGTGGAGCTTCCATTGAAACTACTGATGTCTTTGAGCAACACAATTTGAAAGTACCAAAATTAGCTCCAGAAACCATTGAAAAATTTAAAGATTTTCTACCTGAAGTAAATACAATATTCCGAAATCCATTAGATTTAGGTGCTTCTGGCTCAATTCCCAAAATTTTTTATCAAACCTTAATTACTCTTGACTCAGATCCCAATATTTCTGCGGTTGTATTCATAAAGTCTCATAATTATAGCTTTGATTTTCGTAAAGCAATAATAAGGGCATATAATGAAATGAAAAAACCTCTAATTTGCATAGCACATAAAGTAATAGATGATACAAGTGATTATGCTGGTAAACTGCTTTTTAAAAGAGAACTTTTTGAACGTAAAGTTCCCGTTTTTGAATCAATTGAATTAGCTGCTAAGGCGCTTAATCAAACTTGTGAATATAATGAGTTTTTAGAAAAACATGAGCAATACAAAAGGAATAATTTTTAAATTAAAGAAGGATAATTATTTTTTATGAAAAATAACAAATATCGGGTTTTAATTGATACAGATCCCGGGCTTGGGAAGAAGGGTGCTGACATTGATGATGGATTAGCATTATTTTTTATGTTAAATAATCATGAAACGTTTGAAATCGAAGGAATAACAACTGTGTTTGGAAATACAAGAGTAAAAACTGGTTATCCTTTATTGGAAAAATATTTAGAGATTGCTAACAGAACTGAGATTCCACATAAAATGGGTGCGAGATCAAAGAGAGAAATGGGCAAATTAAATGAAGCTTCGAGTTTTATTATTGAAATGGTTAAAGAAAACCCAAATGAATTAATACTTATTACTCTAGGACCTTTAACCAATATTTCTACAGCTCTTAAACATTATCCAGAGTTATTTGATGATTTAAAAAGAATTGTGTATATGGGGGGATTATTAGAACCCATGGATATCTTCAGCTTTAATTCCTTGGATACGGGTGGATTGTTTGAAACTACAGAATTTAACTTTTTTATGGACCCACTAGCAACTCAATTGTTTATTGAAACCGATACTTTAACACCTAGAATTGGTATGGGATTAGATATTTGTTGTAAGGCAGTTTTTCAGGAAAAACATTTATTAAAAATCAAATCTGTTAACAAACCAATACCCCAATTTATTCTTGATGATGTAAGCGATTGGTTAGATATTTGGAAACTAAGAAAGATGGATGGATTCTTTCCATTTGATACAATGGTACCGATTTATCTATTAAAACCGGATTTATTTACCACAAAAGATGTTTTCTTAAATGTTGATACAAGCGAGACTTTAGGAAAATTAACGATTATAGATGATATTAAAAAAAGTTCGGCTCCTATAACATATTGTATGGAATTTAAAAAATCAACTGGCGCAGAAGAATTTATGGACATCCTAGTTTCAGGTCTAATAAAATAAATACAACCTATTTTACATATTTTTTTAAACTGAAGTACATTATTTCCACTAAATATTTTATTAACCTAATCATGATTGAATGAAAGGCGATATTTAAATGAAAATGATTACAGGCGTGGATATTTTAGATGAAGAGATAAAAGCGAAATTAAAGACAGAAAATATCTATAAAATTTTTAATAATTTTATTATTCCACTTATAACAGAGGAAGAACGGGAATTTTTAGAGGAATTAGAGCAATTTTTACTCAAAGAAATTGAACCCAAAATAAATTTAAATGAGGAGGTTTATGATCTTTTTCCAATTCTAGGCAAGAAAAACTATATACAGAGATTAAATCCTTATGGAGATTCTGAAAAATACAACATGCGCTATGAAATGCTTTTGGCAATGGCAACATCAATTATTGATCCCGAATTAGATTTGGCAAGAGTTGTCACTGGAGTAATATTTGCCAATCCACTGTTTCAATTTGGCAAGGGAGATAGAATTTCTGAAATTTTAAACGAAATAATCAAGGGCAAGAAGATTGGTTGTATTTGTATCACTGAAAGAAAACATGGTTCTGATGCGGTCAATATGGAGACAAAGGTTAAAGATAAAGGAGATCATGTAATTTTCACGGGAGAAAAGTTATATACAACCAATGGGCCAGTAGCGGATTATTTTATCGTATATGGGGTTTCAAATGTCTCAGATCCACGAGGAACAATGTATCAAGCAATTGCAGAAAGAGGACATGAAGGATTGATAACTAATAGACTTGGTATTCAATCAGTTCCACGTGTACAAATTGGGCAAACTCTTTTTAATTCTGTAAAAATCCCAAGTGAAAATATTCTGGGAGCCAAAGGTCAAGGATATAAAAATTTATTTTCTGGACTTGTAGCTGAAAGATGTTCTATAATTGGATCCAGTTTAGGTATTGCTTGGTTAACTGCAGTTACAGGTCTTATTTATACAAATTTAAGAATTCAATTTGGCCGACCTCTATATGAATTTCAAGGAATTTCACTTCCTCAAGCCCAGAATTTTACTGAGCTTATGGCAGCAACGGAACTTGGTTTTAAGTCTGCTTCTGAGTATAACAAGACAATTGAACAGAACCATTTCGATCAACAGAAATTTGTTAAGTATAATGCAGCGTTTAGTTCAGGTACAAAATATCTTGCTTCCCACCTGGCTCATAAAATTTCTTATGAAACTCAGCAATTATGTGGAGGTATTGCTTTTACAGATAACCTGCGAATTGATAAAGCATTAGAAGTTGCTAAAGTTCAGGAAATCATAGGAGGTGCTCGAAATATACAACTCTATTTGGTTAGTAGAGCTATTAGAGATATGGTTTTTCTGTTATAATCTTCTCAAAGTATTAAATAAATAATTCATTTAGTTGATCTATGGGAAAATTAGATGGAAAAGTAGCACTAATAACGGGAGCTGCTGGTGGGATAGGAAGAGCAACTTCAAAACTCTTTATAGAAGAAGGAGCAAATGGGGTCATACTGGCAGATATTTGGGATGAAATGGGTGAAAAAACAGCTGAAGAACTTGGACCAAATGCGAGATATATTCATACGGATGTGTCTCAAGAAACCGACATAATACAAGCTATTGATCTCGCTGTTGAAAAATTCGGACGACTTGATATCGTATATTCAAATGCCGGTAATCCTGGACCTCCAGGGGGAATTGAGGACGTTCCGACGGGTGAATTCGATCGCACCGTGGCTATCCATCTTCGTGCGGCATTCTTATTTATGAAGCATTCAATACCAATAATGAAAAAACAGGGTTCAGGATGTTTCATTACTACATGTTCTGTAGCGGCTTTTCAACAGGGGCTGGGGTCACTACCCTATTCACTTTCTAAGGCGGGAATTATACAGCTTACGCGAATTGCTGCTGTGGAATTGGGAGCGTTTGGAATTAGAGCAAACGCAATAGCGCCGGGGGGTATAGCTACAGGCATTTTTGGTCAAGGAGCTGGTTTATCACCTGAAGCGGCTGTAAAATTTGGGGAATTGATGAAAGAAATTCTTGCAATTTCTCAGCCTATTAAACGTGCAGGGTTACCAGAAGATATTGCTCATGCAGCATTATTTCTAGCAGAAGATTCTAGCGGTTTTATTACAGGAGAAACTCTTAAAGTAGATGGTGGACTTTTATCTGGAAGAATTCCTCAAGATCCTGAAGAGTTAATGGAAGAATTTTATAAAATTATAGTTCAATTAGATCCTGAAGATCAGAAAATAGTGAATTCTAAGATACAAGAAGGAACTATGAAGTTTATTAATAATATGAAATATTTGAAACCTGAAGTTCGAGAACGATTCGCCAAAAGGATGCAGAAATTAGCGAAAAAACAACAAGAACTCACGAAAGAATTGGCAAAGAAGTAGGACAAATTACGTTGATTTATTATTTTTTAAGAGAAAATATATGAAAGTCAAAGATGAAGGAATCTCAAATGAAAATTTCTTAATTAAAAAATAAGAAATAATCTTACTCAGGAACATACCCCCTTCTAATACTAGACTCCTGCCGATTCACGCTATATACTCATCTAAACACGTCCCTTACTTACATGCGCTTTCAAAAATATTATTTCGCTATTCACATCATAATATTTGGTTTCTAGTGGTGCTGCTAGAAAACCTACGAATTTCCTTATTTGGTCCTGATAATAACTACTTTGCTCTCCTGCCAAAGCATCATCTTTACTCTCCCAAAGAGTGACAGCAACAGCCTCATCCCTCTGCTCTGTAACTAGTAAAAATCCACCAATAAATCCATGCTGGTCTTTAGCTGCAGGGATTACACTTCCCTCCCAAATCTTTCTCGTATCTTCCATGGAAACATCTGGTTTTAATTTTACAAAGGATAGACGTGAAAATGCCACATAAATCACCTCATTATTAATTTAATGCAATTGGATTTTTGTACAAAGGTTTTAAGCATAGTTTCATATTTAAGTTTTTACATTTGTGTTAAAACTCCTCTAACAAAATTTAAAGTAAATAAAAATAAGAAATAAGCTTACTCAGGAACATACCAAAAGTAAGCAAACTAAAAAAACTAAAATCAACATTTTAATAATTTATATAAATACTCTATTTATAGCAGCAATATTAGTAATACTAGTAAAAATATATAAAACCAACCAGAAAAAAGAGAAGATAAAATAATGCAAATAGTAGAAGTTAAGACGCATTTAATAGATTTAGGTATTAGTGTCAGGATTGGATCTATGCCAAAATTTAAGAATACTGGGGTGTATATTCAGATAATTACCGACGAGGGGATTGATGGATGGGGCCTAATTCATTGGTCTCCATCTACTTGGGCACCAAAGAGGATGATCGACGATTTTATTGGAAAAATGTTGCTTAAAAAAGATCCTTTCATGGCAGATGCTATATACAACGAGATTTATCATAATACAAATAGGATAATGTATGGAATACCCCAAGTTACAAGTGCGGTTCAAGTTGCGTTATGGGACATAATTGGTAAGGCTACGAAGCAACCGATTTATAAGTTATTGGGGGGTCGAAAAAAGAAAGTCCAAGCTTACGCATCATTAGGAGCGGCATATAAACCAAAAGCTGCGGTGGGAGTAGTGCAGCATGTTGTAGATGTGGAGGGTTTCAAAGCTGTCAAGTTAAGGATAGGACAAGGAGTTAAAGAGGATGAGGCGCTCATTAAAGCTGTAAGAGATACATTTCCAGATGTAGAACTAATGGCAGACGTAAATTCCGGCTATACTTCAGTAATTGAAGCCTTAAAGGTGGCAAAGATCTGTGATAAGTATGGGCTTACATGGTTAGAAGAACCTCTCCCTTCTGATAATCTTAATGGTCTTGCTAGATTAAGAGAACTTTCGCAAATCCCTATAGCCGGCGGCGAAAACGATATGGGAATTTTCCGATTTGAAGATATACTCTCAAGAGGAAGTTATGATATCGTTCAGCCAGATGTTACTCGTTGTGGTGGTTTTTTGGAACTTAAGAAAATCGATGCTATGGCGGAAGTAAAGGGTATTCGCTGTATTCCACATATATTTGGCTACGGTCACATAATGGCGGCAAACATACACTTCATAATGGCTTCACGATGTGAATTTTGTGAATTTCCTATCTATCCCGAGGCGTTTCAAATGCTTAAAGAGCCCATCAGGGCAGAAAAGGGGATTGTCTCCGCATTGGAGAAGCCTGGACTAGGTGTGGAAATAAGTAAAGAGATGTTTGAAATTTATAAAACTGCCTAAATTCTTTTTTTATTTTTTTTGTGTATATTTTTTTTAAGTGTACTTCACTGGATTAAGGTCACATTTATCTTCAATTATCATTAGGCCCCTCAAAGATAAAAAAAAATATCTATACTCTAAGAACATACCCCTCTCTCTACTAATAGACTCCTGCCGATTCACGCTATATATACTTATCGCTCTACATCCTCACTTAAATAATTATTAGAAATTTAAGGGATACTCTCTATATTTTTCAATCGCAGCTCTCATGGCTAAAACATTCTCATAGGGAGCATTTAATACATCGTTACTTGTCCCTACAAAGTACCCGCCTCCGTGACCCGCTACTTTAATGCATTTTTTTACATCTTCTTCAACATCCTTAGGAGTTCCAAAAGTAAGCACTCCAGAAGAATCCAATCCTCCTATAAAACACAGTCGATCACCTAATCTTTCTTTTAATCCCTCGAGATCAACACCAGCAGAAGCTTCTAGTGCTTAAACTGCTTGAAGTCCCGCATCTACTAAATCGGGGAGATACTCATCAATTTTTCCATCTGTATGTATAGTATAGATCATTCCATTTTTTTTACAAGCGTGAATCATTTTTTTATAATAGGGAAGGAAGAATTCACGAAAATGCTTTAAAGAAAAGAACGTGTTTTCTTTATAAGCTAAATCATCCCCCATATTTACGATATCAACTCCCGCCTCTGCAAAACGCTTAATAAGCTCAATGGCTAGCGTAATATACTCGTTCATTACTTCATGGATGAATTGAGGTTTTTTACGCATGTAATAGGTCAGCCGGCCGAAGGTCATGCCACAATAGAGAGAAGTCACTGGTTCTATGTGGAGATTTGCCATTGGATAATAATAGGGAGCAAGAGCATCTACATACGCCTCCCAAATCTTTGGAGAATAATTGATTATATCGTTAAGTAATTCACTAGGTCTTCCATATCGATCCCAATACGAATACATGATTTCTGGCGTTTTAAAATAACCGTCGACATACCACGTATAGTCTAACCCTGTATCAATTTGTTTCACGGTTTTAAATATTCTTCCATCCATCGTATCAATTCGACAATCTGGATATTCTAGTGGTGCTTTTTTATTCTTCATTTTAAACTTCTTAGCACCAAATGGATCTGAACGATATAGATCTACATTCCAAAATCGCTGCTCTGATATATAGTATTTAACCTTGGAAAACTCTGGTTGTACCCATGTAACAGATTCTTCCTTTTCTTTAGAATTTTGATATGCTTGGAAAGTGGTGCTAGTTTGCTCAAAACCAAAGTGAAAAATTGGGACCTTATCTGGCTCCCCATCATTTTCGAGTGTTCTTAACACGCGTTCTCTTTTTGATAATACCATGATTAAAGGCAGTGGTTTAAATTATATAAACTTAATTTCCAACCCACAATTTGTACAATACGGCATTATATCGTGTATGTGTCTGGATGACGACCGTCTTGATGTAACTCCATCTCTAGTAATGATAGTTGAATAGTATAAATTCACTTTTAATATATTTAAAATTAATTAAAAAAAGGTGAAAAAAAAATTCTTACTCAGGAACATACCCCATACCTACTAATAGAATCTAAAAAATCAACCCTATTATTTTTATGTAATTCTTTAACAAGGGACTCTCCCATAGCATCTTTATATACTTCAGATTCTTTAAACATTCCTTTAATCATAACTGCTATATATACTATATTTGAAGGTTGCAGTAATAACCAATGAAATGCCTTTTGAGCTGCTTCACCATCAGGCCCATAAGAATCTACATAATAAAAATTTTGAATCATTTTTTACAGCTGGATTATATTTAAATTATTTTTATTTATAACCTTTAGAATCTAAGGTATCATTACACAAATCATCACACTTTTGAATAAAAGCATTTTTCCGTCCTATATGATAGAACTTTACTTTATTGTATTTATTACAAAGCATGTAAACATCATTACATAGTTTAGAAAGATGAGGATAATTAATTCTCCATTTTTTATTGATCTGATTTATTGCCAATTTACTATCAGAAAACACCTTTATATCCCATCTCGAATATCTCTCTGCCTCTTTTAGAGCATTAATAATCGCTAGATATTCAGCAGTATTATTTGTTGCTTCCCCAACATATTCGCTTTTTTTGTATATAATATCTTCATCTTTTACATATATGAAAGCCCAAGCTGCAGGTCCGGGATTCTTTCTAGATGCTCCATCGACATAAACTTCCAATAAATCTCCTCGTTTCACAGGCTGTTTCTTCAACGCATTAACTCTACTTTATAACTCTAATCATTAAAGAGAAATAATACTCTACTAAATGATTTGATGAAATTAGTTTTCTATAATTTATATAACTTTGTATTCTACTTTTATTTTTAAAGTTAATCACATAGTTTAAATACTCTAATTATATATTAATATTGACCTGATATGAGTTCTGAACAACAAAACATCTTAAAAAGTATAATTGAATATTCAAATAAAGTTAATTCTAAAGTATTTAGCCATACTAGATTCCTTATATTAGCTATTATTTCGTATATTAGAGACGGTGTCCAATTTCGTGTATTGAAAAGTCTATTAAATATCTCTGATGGAAAATTGCAAGCAGACTTAGAAAATTTAAATGAAATGGGTTATATTGAGAAATTAAAAGTAGATTTAGATAATAAAAAAGTTACAATTTATATGATAACCAATTCAGGAAGAAACGAGATTAAAAAAATCATTTCCTGGATTGGACTAATTAAAAAAATGAAGGATTTTAAAGATGTATAAAGATTTTATGAAAATTTTGGCAGCTCTTAAATATTGGGATTTAAATGTAAATGATCCCAGCGATCAATCTAATTTTCAATCACGTAAACTACTTCAAAAATTAACATATATCTGCAAATCACTGAAGATTCAAATGGATTATACTTTCAGTCTTTACATCCACGGTCCATATTGCACAGCTTTAGCAGATGACTATTATAAGTATCATAATAATGTTCCTAAAAAATCAACAACTTACGAGCCTGAGAATGACGAAATTGAGATTTATAAAAAAATAAAAGAATACGTTTTATCACATCCGCTCTATAATAAAAATCGGGTAGAGTTTTTGGAGGCAATAGCAACTATTATGTACCTCAAAGATATTAATCCAGACTTATTAGATGATGAGATATTTGAAAATACCAAAATTAATAAACCTTACCTCAGCGATCGAATTATTATTATAGCAAATAATGTCGTAAAACAACTTCTATTTAAACCAGAATATCTCAATGATGAACTAAAAGAAGAGCTCGAAATGTGGGATCGCGCTGAAGATTAATACCTCCCTATAACTACTATGGATACGATAAAAAATGAAAAAAGAACGCGGAACTATATGGTTAGTTGAATTAACTAAAACTCCATCAGATATCGTAGGTCACGAAGAAGGGAAAACACGTCCATGCTTAATAATTGTAAATAATCAAAAAGTAGGAATGACAACAATAATCCCTCTCACAGGAAATCTTAACGCAAATCGATTTCCACATACATATACATTAAAAAAAAGCTCTAAAAATGGATTAACTACAGATTCAATAGCCCTAATATTTCAAATTAGATCACTAAGCTATGAGAGATTTATTACATACAAGGGAGAAATTGATAAACAAGATTTAACCAGAATATTAGAGATATTAAAACAATATCTTAAGTTATGAATTTTTTCTTTTTATGAATTTATAGTACTATAATTTTTTTCATAGTACTCTGGGTACGGATTAATACTTAAAAGTACCTAACCCAATTTATTTTTTAATATAAATAAATTATGAGGAGGTGAGAAAAATAACACAAGAAATTACAGAGATTAAAGGAATTATAACACAAGCGTTCCATGATTCAATTGAGCGCAAAAGTGAAATTACAATTAAAACAGAAGACAATATGCAATATTCTTTCCCAATCCAATCTTCATTGTCTTTTTCCGACATTCAAGAATTTGTAAGGAACGGTAAAGAGCTTAAAATAAGCGGGATATTAAATAACGATAATAATAACATCAACAAAATAACAGAAATATGGATTAAGATTAATCTAATATGATCATAGAAATAACAATTTTATTATAAAAATATGTTAAGCTACTGATCCTGTTATCTTTAAGAAAGAAATAGAAAAAAAACTACACTCAGGAACATACTCTTAAAAAAAATATAATTATAGATTATGGAATTTAATTTGCTCTTATTTTTTTTATGACTACTATAGCTACGGCTAAAACACCTATTACCTGTGCAACAATAACTATTACCTCCCAATTCTCATGAAAAAATTGACCATCCAGCTCAAGAATAATAATGGGCTCTCCGTCATAACTCCACTCATAATACATCAAAACACCATCATCATTAAATTTTGAAATAGCTTTAAAATCTTCATATTCCTCTCCATCTTCATTTATGATTATAGAAATCCCAACTTCCTCGTAAAGCGATTTTACTGTACTCGCACTTCCCTCCTCCTCATCCCCGTCATATTCGTCATCAAGTTCTTCATTTAATTCAGCTACCACCTTGTCCCACTTTATATTATTTGCTACTATCATATAAAAAAGTCCCATAAACGAGTTCGACCTCCACGCATAAAAATCTTTTTCATAGCTCGCAATGCCCCCTCTTGCATTTAGCTCGAAATCTCCCCACTCTTTTTTCTCATAATCTTCTGTGGTATACCAGTTTAACCTATATATCACGCCATCTATTACACCACCGTCATAACTAAATTCCTTCTCACTTTTAATATCAAGGATAGCCATCTTCCAACCTTTAACATCCTCATCCATAGAATCACTAAACAGAAGATCGGTTATATTGTCAATCTCTCCTTCTGTATACATTTTTGAATCTTCTAAATAATCTTCAAAGGGATCATCATCAACAGCAACTTTCCAAACTAAGACGTCATTTACATCAATCCCAACATAGCCTGGTTTGCTAGCTCCTTGAACAGATCTTATACAAAACGGATTAAAAATCGCAGAAAAGATTAAGAAAAAACATAGTATTTTAGAAATTTTCAGGAAAAATCCTTCTCTTTTGATCACAATTTCAGTTTCAATATAAAAATTTAAACCTAGAGAAATTATAAAAAAGGTTAAGAAAAGAAATAAGAAATAATCTTACTCATGAACATACCCCACATACCTACTAATAGACTCCTGCCGATTCACGCTACAACACTATACACTACACTCATCTAAACACGTCCCTTAAAACCTACGCATTCAAAGCCTGAACCACGAGTCCTCTTTCAACACCACACACTCGTGCGTTTGAGAACGGCGGGCTAAAAACCTCGCCCGAAAGCTTGGCTCGTACACCCCCGCCTCACCAACCCCGTCTTTTACGGGTGCACTCGTCCCTCTCTCACGGTTCGCGTCACAAAATTTCTCATAAAATGAAATCAAAAAATTTTTTAGCCTTATTGAATAGTTAGAAATAGATTAAATTAAAATATAAAAATCAAACTTAGGATGTCTTATGTCGCACAAGCTTTATTTGATTTCTAAAATTTCTCTGTTTATTATCAAGTTTGAACCAGTGATTAAAATCAAACCAATTGTCATAATATAACCATTTTAAATTCTTTAATTTGGAAAGAACATCAATTTCAATAAAATAATCTTTATCAATGTTTAATATCTCTAGGTTTTTCAAATTTTCTAACATAGTTATATTTCGTATTTTGTTTTTTACAATGGATAATCCCCTCAAGTTCGTAAGATGGCCTAAATTCTTTAACTCTGTTATTTTATTGCGAGCTAAATCCAGATATTGCAAATTTTCGAGATTATTTAATTCCTTAATTTCTGTTAAATCATTTCCAGATAGATTTAATAATTCTAATTTCCTTAAATTATCTAAACCATTTATCTCAATTATATCTCGATTTGCTAAACTTAACTTCTTTAAGTTAGTTAATGTTTCAAGATTTTTAATTTCGGTTATACTATTACCTAATTTTTCATCTGTAGAAAGTTCTAATTCCTGTAAATTTCCTAGATTTTCCAAATTCTGGATTTCCAAAATGGGTAATATAAATAAATTTAAACTTTCTAAATTCTTAAGATGAGACAAATTTTCGAGCTCACTTATGTAATTAAAGGAAAGATTAAGCGTTTTTAAATTAATCAAAGATTCAAGATCATCAATTTTCAATAAAGCATTACCTGATAAATTTAAATGTTCTAAATTCACGAGAGTATCAAGACCAGTAAGACTCTTAATGCTTTTTAATTTCCTATATTCACCACCAAATATATTTAATGTTCTTAAGTTAGAGAGGCCAGTTAAATTCCCTGGATAACAATTCCGGAATTCGAGCTCCTTTAAATCTGGCATCTGCTTTAATGATTCATTTCCCATGCCATTAATCTCGTTAAGAGAAATAAGTACTACATGTCCATCTTTAATCTTTATTTTAGGAGCATAATAATCATCAAAACTAGAATCTTTTACATTAGACATTAAAATTATAAGTCCTATGAGTTCTTGGGCTGATAATCCTTCAAAATCATCTCTTGGAGATGTTCGAAATAAATCTTTTAACCACTCGTAAATTTCTCCATACCAATATTTTATTAATTCTTCATCCTTACCTGATACTTTATGTTCTAACGATTCTAAAATTCCTAATAAACAATTGGTTGAGTGTTCATAACTTATAACATGTTTCAGTACTCTTCTACCATGGTTTAAGAAATTTCGGATTATAACATCCGCTGCCGTACTTCTTACTATTGGGTAATTATCAGAAACCAATAATTCTTCCAAATATTCAAAGACTTCTTCTGATTTACCACCAATCTCAGTAAAAATTAGAACAGCATCCCTTCTAACCTTACCATTTTCAATGTTTTCAATAATTGTTCGTAAATAATTTAAGGAAGTAGTCTTATCGAGTTCTCTGTGTTTGTAACTACTAAAAATCTTGTCGGGCGTTAAATCGGACATCTCAATATATATATAGAAACTTAAATATTTAAACTTATACTTTTTGTCGTGAAGAAAATAATGGAAGATATTATGATCGTACAAAATCTTTCAGATCAACCTTAATATGAAAACAAAATTTCTCATAAAATGAAATCAAAAAAAATTTCCCTCTAAAGAAGTTAGAAATTAAAAAAAATAAAGAAAAAAATAAATCAAACTCAGGAACATACCCCCATACCTACTAATAGACTCCTGCCGATTCACGCTATACACTACGCTTATCTAAACACGTCCATAAAAACCTACGCATTCAAAGCCTGAACCACGAGTCCTCTTTCAACACCACACACTCGTGCGTTTGAGAACGGCGGGCTAAAAACCTCGCCCGAAAGCTTGGCTCGTACACCCCCGTCTCACCAACCCCGTCTTTTACGGGTGCACTCGTCCCTCTCTCACGGTTCGCGTCACCGCGCCCCGCACGTGACCACCAATTTAATCAACACTTCAATTATGATGCTGTACCTCTCATCCGCGTTTCACCGCGAAATACGATTCAGGGCCGACTTCCGGTCTTCACAGGGGACCTTATCAACCCAACACCAACCAAAATACCTCTCAAATCAATGTCCACTATAGAAATGGAATGGAAGACTATTTTCGGGTCCAGCTTCGTGCTTAGATGCTTTCAGCACTTATCTGTTAGCGCGTGGCTGCCCGGCGGTGCCTTGTCAGACAACCGGTACACTAGAGGCGCCGGCAAAATGTTCCTCTCGTACTGATTTTCCCTTACCCTCAGTCCTCCAACAAACCCAGTAGATAGAATCCGACCTGTCTCACGACGGTCTAAACCCAGCTCACGTTCCCTTTTAATGGGCGTACAGCCCCACCCTTGGAAGTTATACACCTCCACGCATTAACCATGCATGAGAATGTGCGCTCCCAGGATAGGAAGAGCCGACATCGAGGAAGCAAGCCACGAGGTCGATCTGAGCTCTTACTCGTGACAACTCTGTTACCCCCGGGGTAATTTTTCTATCACCTCTACAAGCCACATGAGCAATGTAAAGGATCGCTAGACCAGGCGTTAGCCTCAGGATTCCTTGGTGATCAGAATCCAGTCAGGCCAGCTTTTGCTCTTAAACTCTACAGCGGATTCCTGACCCGCCTGAGCTGACCATTGGTTACTCTAGATATTTTTTCTAGAGTGAGCCGCCCCAGCCAAACTGCCCACCTGCGGATGTCCGACGCGTATAAGCGTCGTTAGCGGTCTCAAAAAGGAAAGCCGGTATTCCAAAGTTGCTCCACCGTAACCGAAATTACGGCATCTACGCTCCCGACTACACTCTGTATCCAGTTCAAAATCGCAACAACAGGCTGCAGTAAAACTCCACGGGGTCTTCTCGTCCCACTGGGTTTCACCGGACCGTTCGCCGGTGTGTGATTTCAATCGTCAGAAGGTTGGGACAATGGGGAGAACGTTGGACCATTCATGCACGTCTGAACTTACCAGACAAGGCATTTGGCTACCTTTCTCTCGAGAGTCGAGATGGCTGTTCGTTAAGAGAGTTATAGTTACTCCCGGCGTTTAGCAGGACTTACTGCGGTTGTAACCGCGATTTATCAGACTGCCACTGGCCAGGTTTCAGCCTCTGTAAACAAGCTTTCGCTCTATCAGAGACCTATGTTTTTATTAAACAGTCGTCCCCCCTTAGTTATTGCAACTTGAGGTTCCCCTCACACTACCGTAGTGGCGTGAAGAAAACCGCAAGCAAGCCTTATCCCAAGGTTACGGCTCTAATTTGTCGATTTCCCTAACCTCCTTTACACGAATACGCCTTAGGCTACTCACCTAGGGGCACCTGTGTCAGTTCTGGGTACGGTCTCGGTATTTCTTGCGTTTGCCTTTTCAATGGGTCCTGGGATCAGCGGAACCTTCCACAGTTGGATGGCTATTCATGGTTTCAACTGGGTCTAAGCGTTACGCTATTCACCAGTCATATACATTTAAATAGGGAAATATTCGACAGCCCTATTCCACCTACCCGGAACCGTTAGCAAAACGCCTTGCGTCACCGCTAGTGTAGTACCGAGGTACAGGAATATAAACCTGTTTCCCTTTCGCGTATACCAGTTAAGGGTACACTTAGGACCGACTAACTCTTCGCCGACGACGCGTTGCGAAGAAACCCTTGCCCTTTCGGCGGATGGGATTCTAACCCATCTATGCTTTTACTATCACCAGGATCTGCGCTCCGAGCAGGTCCACAGGAACTCACGCACCTGCTTCTACCCTACCCGGACGCTCCCCTACCGGATCACGGGATTTTTCCACCCGTGCCCTTGGGTCTCGGTGGCAGATTTGAGCCCCGTCCATTTTCGGGGCTATATTTCTCGGCAAATGAGTTGTTACACACTCGTTAGGGAGTGGCTACTTCTATACCTATCC
>SDBS01000362.1_pt1 | contig 42858 bp, 75 predicted proteins | sample 2277091 | NCBI WGS metagenome assembly SDBS01 (sample SAMN10404972, study PRJNA504765) | marine sediment metagenome | isolation source: marine sediment core GS10_PC15, 163 cmbsf | place: Arctic Ocean: Southern Knipovich Ridge | collected 2010
CATCCTTAATCTTAACCAGCTTAGGCTTGTCAGTCAGCCTTGCAGCCATTGCCTTGAGTGAGTCACGCTCTTGCTCTGTGAGTTGGGCTGGTTTGTCAGCATTAGCCGCGCCTGCGTCCTTGTCCATGCCATACAGCCTTGCTATGCCTGTTACCGAGCCGTTCATGGCTGATGGCTGGCTGCACTTACTGGCTAATGCGTAGGCTTTGACGTACATTGCGTCGAGTTGCTCAGTAGTCCTGCCTGCTTTGGTAGCTGATATAGCGTCTATGCTTGCTATTGCCTCAATTAGTCGAACATTATCGAACAGCTTGAGCCCTGAATGTTCTGAGTAGTTCCTACTATAACCCACATCGCGCAATGATGAGCCTTTGTCTCTACCGTTACTACAGAACTCTCTTGCAATAGCTTCGACTGTTGTCTTGTCTCTTATGCTTGGCATTATATCCCTTTTGTTTTGCCGATTCTTGGTTTGTTTACTTTTTTGCTCGTTTCTTTCTTTGTTCTGCGCGTCGGCGGTTTTCTGCATCCAACTTTGCCTTTTTAGCCTGTTCCGGTGTTCGCTTGCCTGGTCTTCTTTTGGTTCTTGCCATTATTTTATCCTTATATTCTTTAATATTTATTTGTGTTTTATCACCGTCTATTGCTTGTTATGCCCGATTCCCAATTAACTAAGTGTCCAAAGCCATATTTATCTTGCTATTGTCTGGTATATAACCGATATTGTAATTGTAATGTTAACCTTTTACTTAGGAGCTTATTATGGAAACAATAAAGATAAGAGACTGGCGGGGATGGGAAGTAGTCAAACCAGCCAGTAAGGATAATGCCTGTGTCCGCCAAAACCCCGATAATGGGTTTTTATACGAGTGGGTAAGTGGCGGTAAAAGAGTTAGGGCTAAAAGGGTTTATAAGGTTTAATATTAGAAAGGTTTTATAATGTCAATCCAAGATGATTATTTTGATACTCTTGCGGGTTTGTCAAAACAAGACAAGCCTGCCTTTGAGCGGTTCGCAAAATGGGCATTTGAACTTGAAACAATAGGGGAACTTAACAGGGGCAAAATAGAAGACCTTGAATGTACTATCAAGACTATCGCCCGATTAAGCGGAAGTCAAATAACAATGGGTTACAAATTGTTGCGATTACGGAAAAATGGCTCTTTGGGCTCGTTATTTATAAACCGCAAGGCCATACTACCTCTTAATAATTGGCTTGTTGCCGAGCCACACAGAGCTAAGGGCTACAACTACCGACCTGGCTTCCACGTGTTAGAAAAGCCCGTTGCCCCGCACCTAAACACTAATGGGCGGGTTTGGGCTCGTGTGGCTATACAAGACTTTTCAAAACATAAAAGACCAGACTCGCAAGGTGGTTGGTGGCTATTGGCTCAAAAAATGATTATATTAGAATTGCTTTGTTAACATCCTGCCCGATACGGTTTTAGGCCGTCTATCAGCATCAAGGCTGTTATCGGGTTTATTTAAACCTTTTAAGGAGCTAACAATGTGTGAACAGTGTGGTAAGTGTTGTCATCGTGGCGACTTCTGGCAATATAGCCAACATCCATTAATGCAGGCAATATATCAGAAAATGAGTTATACTAAAGAATCCGGCCAATGTCTTATGCTTGAAGATAATCTCTGTTTAATCGAAAAACACTTAGGCAAGCAACATAAGCCTAATATTTGCAATACTTACGATTGTAAATTACCAAATAACTTTAAAGCATAAGGAGCTAACCATGTATTACATTATATTCTACATTGAATCAGATAGGTATTGTCAACGGTTCGATTCTATTGAGCAGGCGATTGATTATAAGGATTGCTTGGAACGTGATTTAAATGGTGTTCAAGTGTTTATTGGTAAAGGAGCTTAATTATGGAGATAAATTTAAAGCAAGCAATAGCATTAGTTGATTATTTCGGCGATGATGATGAAGATGTAATATTATCTTTGGTTGTAGGGGATGATAAATTTCATTCCGGTAAAGGTTTGTATGTCCATGACGAATATCCCGAACATGGTTTTTTGTTTTTGGGCAGTTTTAACTAACTAAAGGCTCCTGCATAGCTGGCATCTCGGCGGTCGAGGTGTCAGTTGTGCTTATTTACTGGAGATACAATGCAAACTCTAACCTACAAACGATGGCTATATCTAATTGCTATAGCCTATATTTATTTACTTTAGAAAGGAGCTTGAAAGTGAAAAATGAAATTCAAGAATACATAGACAAACTCTCTGTACACGACCATAACGCAATGTGGCCAGGCTTTTGGGAAAATCTTAAAACTAAAAGCCAAGCGATATGTGACGCATTGACGGAGATAGAAAAAGTGGCCTGTGGCGAAGAACAAATAGAGTGCGACGGTGCTTACGCCGACTCTGATGGGCTACAGTGGATTTACAAAAAGATTCAAACCCTGAAAGGAGCTTGAATATGGAACTGCGTTGTGAATATAACAAACAAATTGATGCCTGGGTTGTAATTGATGAAAAAGATGATGTTTTGTCCTACCATTCCAACGAAAAATATGCCCAAGAATCTGTCAAACGTTGGAACTGCCATGATGATTTACTGGCAAATCGCTGTGTGTGCAAGGGGGCCATTGATACTGACGAAAGCGGCATGGCTTATTGTAGAATTGCTGTAAAATTGTCAAACACAGAACAACAGCGTGATGATTTAGTTAAATACTTGAGAATTTGCTACAAGGGGCATCACTTAGACTTAGATGGCCATGCTCGTATCGTTGAACTTACTGCGGAAAGAGCTAAAACCAGGCCAGTTGAAACGCCTATGCCGCCAATGGACATTTTAGAACAAGCCATCAACCACGCGAAAGGGGGTTATTGAATATGAGCTTAAATAGCTGTTACGAAAACGAATTGGCGATAATTGAAGAAGAATTTGCGAACGGCGACATTGATGTAAAGGAATATAATCGCTTAGTCGGAGAACTTGAACAAGACATGAGAGATTATCATAGATAAACAAGCACCCTCCTCTTGAAAACCCCTCGTTCTGGAAACTCCAGGCGGGGGCTATTTTTACCACAATTTCCGCCTCCGGATGTGGCCAACGGTCGTAATAAAGTCCTGAGCGTGCCTGTGCAGGATGGTGCGAATAGCGGGGCGCACCTTACAATTCTCTACTATTAAAAAATGCGGTCTGACTCAAAAAAAGCCGACCGCTCAGCACCTTCTACACTTGGTAGATGTACCTTTAACCCCGCAAACTCTTTACTACAACTTTGGGTGTGTAGCTACCACATATTGCTGTTGAAGGAAGCCCAACAAGGCTATGCTTGCGCACTCTGCGAGGTTTATATTTAAAACGGCGATATTTTTATGTCAAGATACTACACCTATGTTGTTACAAACACAGATGCGAACTATATATATGTTGTACGTTTTGTACGTTGTACTAATTATGTACTAATTTTTAAAAACTGCTGTTCAAAAGATTCGCCGACTTGACTATAACCCTCCACCGGCAAGTCTCCGCCGTTTCTAACGGCTCGCTCGCGCAGGTGTAACTCTAATAAGTGCTGCTCTTCTTGTTCTGGGGTCATTTTAGCCTATTCAAGAAATTTAAAACTCTCTTCATGTGATTATCATAAGTCCACTGCTGGTGTTTTAGGATAAAAACTCGGCGTTTATCTTCGTAGGCCATTTCTTCTGCAATTCTTGCCTGTGCCATATTTAATGCTAATGCCGGTTCCATTCTCTCCTCCTAAATAGTACGGCTAAAACAAAAAACCCAACTCTTTCAGTGTTACTTCTTGGAATAACCGGCTGTATTTTCTTGCCTCCAGTATGCCAGCCCAATCCTTATCCTTGTCCAACCAGAACATACTCAGCTTGTCTTCAGGCAAGTCCTGGGATTGTATTAAACTGTATAGTTCTGTTAATCTGCCCATGTTCAATCGATTATCCCTGATATTAGCTTAATAACAGCTTGTATTAGTAAATGTTTGATAATTATTAGCTCTGCTTATAGTAGTTTCTAAAAGGGTTTTATTTCCCATAAGCATAACAGAGCTTCATATTATAATCCAGTGTTTGTATGTTGACAGCGTAACGTGCAAGCAACACGAAAGTACGGCTCGGCGCCGTATGCTTCTATTGGTCAGTAGTTGTCAACCCGAGACATCGCTACCTCTATTAAGATACCCTGCTGTCGGTCTACCCCTGTCATGAGATGGAATTGTTTTCACGTCGCCAATCTCCAGTTCCAGACCAGTACCCAGCTTTGATTTGGCTAATACACCGTGTTTAAAATTAGCCCAGGTTCAAAGTCAGTTGCCCATAAACCTGTTTATTTAGTTTTCAAAAGCCCACACGAGGAGTCGAACCCCGATTTCCTGAGTACAAAACAGGTATACTGCCGTTATAAGACACGGGCGGTAAAACAGCACTTTGGCGTACGTGCTTTTAACACAATGCTGTTTTATTTAGTTGTCAATTTTGTCTAAATATTCTTGCGGTCTATCGTTTTGCCACTATTATTCATTAGGAATAAGTCCACTTTAGAGCCTACAACATAGGCCAGTTCACACGCGTTGCAATCTGGATTGCTGCTTCGCTGCGTAATTGTGACGCGAACTTCCTCCGCCCCCTCCACATCTGGCCCGTTATAATGGTGCATAGCTACTGTTTCACATTCCCAAAAAATTATATCGGGAACATCTTTGTTCGCACTGTAGTCAACAATTTTTAAATACATATCTATCTCCTTATCTGTCTATACTTTCCCTTGTTTTACTGCTTGCTTTATTTTAATTTTTGTTGCCCCTTAAATTCCCCTGGGTACGCGAGCACCAAATCCAAATTTCTGCGAGATTTCAGACCTGCGCTGAAATACTTTTTGGAGTTGTTTTTCTATTTGGCGCCTTCGCTTTGTTTTTTCGCTTAGTTTTTTAGTTTCCAAATTTAATCCTTAAAATTTTGCCTCAATTTGTTGCCGGATGAGGCCAACGGCTGTTTATCCCTGTATAGCAAGGTCTAACTAAAAAATTAGCATGTCTCAGTGCTAATCCACTTCCTGATTTAATATTCAACTTTTATTGCTTTTTCATACGCCCTGCGTTGTTCGTTAGTCCATTGGTGATTATGTTCAGTAAGTGCAAGGGATAATAAGTCTAACGCTTCTAAGCATTGATTTTTGGAATCCAGAGCCTCTAAGACAACTTGGGGGTTTAAATTTTGCCAATTCCCTTTTGTTGCTTCACACGCGACCCTCAGTTTCATAAATTTAGGCAGTTGTTGCCCCTTTACTTTTGCAATACCCATATTCTCTCCTATCAATTGTCAAACGGCGGATAGTTGCTCATGCGTTTTGATGCGTCGTTGGCAGCCATTAGTTTAACTTTACTTGCAACTCGTATCTGGCCAGCGCTACGCCACCGTTCTATTCTATTTTCAACTTGAGGCAACAATATGTGACCTCAAGGGTTAATCCTCAAAGAAACTACCACCGTCCAAAGCTCTTTGTCTATTCATAGCCCTGACAGCGTTTCTATGTCTCTGGTCTTGTGCGTTCAGTGCGTTAGCGTAGGAATCTATTGTTGGCACGCATTGTATGGCGTCGTTTATATCGCTAATCTTAAACCCACACCAACTACATTCACTATTATAAGGGTCGCTGTTTTCGGGCTCCGCCGAAACACGACCGCATCTTTTACATTCTATTGCCATATCACTGTTGCTTAAATAATTCCTCTTTATCTCTGTATTGTATCATATTTTCCATCCACCTGTCAAGAACATAACTAAAACAATAATAGCTAATATTAAATAAATCGTGATTATCAGCCCCAGAACAGCCATTTGAAATAAATTTTCAAATTAGTCGATTTTTTATTTGACTCAGCTAAAGCCTTATGGTAGTTTGGACGATAAGATATTAAACCCTTTATTAGGAGATTGAGAAAATGCCAAGAAAGTACAAAATAGGTGACTGGGTTACATTGAAAAACCCACCAATAGCAACAGGTTCTGATGTGGCCGAGGTTGCTGTGCAAATCTTAGAAAGGTCTGTTAATACCTGTGAAGGTGGCGAGCAGACGACATATTCCGGCAGGATATGGAGTAAAATATCGAAGGGTAGATGGGCAATGTGTAAAGACCTGTTTGTTATCAGGGACATGGAAATTGAAGGGCTTTGTCTTAAGCCGCAAATACCCGTCACGGGCACAAATACTGGCACATAGCAACCCTCATCCCTGCGCCTTCGGGCGTAAGGATAAGTGTTGATAAGGAGATTGAAAGACAGGACAACTCACACCATCAGCCGCGTAGGCTGGAAGAGTTCTTTGTCCTAACATGAACTTAGCTGAAAGGTTGAGATTATGAATAAGAAGATGATAGTAATTGTGATAGGGTTGATGGTATTCATCATGGGACTTGTTGGCGGTTGTCGCACTACGATGGCCTTGCTCGACCTGAATGATGCCTTAACCCAGGATGTTCGTAGTGCCGTAACGGCGGTTGTCCAGCACCAGACAAAAGACAACCTCGCAATGGCTAAATAATGGCTCTAAACGGATTGTAATTTGGGCATGGAAGCCCTTTAGGGAGTAACATGACAGATAACGAATTAAGACTTATAGCTGCGGAGGATGAAGAATTTACTTGCTGTATCTGTTGGGGCACGAAAAATATAGGCAGTAAGGGCAAAGCTACCCGCAATGGTAAGGAAATTGATGTTTGCCTGACTTGTTGCCACGAAGAACAGATGAAGCAATTTTATGCCGAAATGTAACAGCGATTGGAGATGAGTAAAATGGTTGGTTGGAATGAATTTCCCAAATCTACTTTTTATCACCAAGAACCAGTGGCGATCAAACCTACGGAGAAACGATGTAAGGATTGTAAGTGGGTTGGGGTTAGGCATAATAAACGGCGAGACGAAAACGAAAGCTATTTTTGCCATGCTTACGACAATCATGTTGTGCCAAGTGGCGGTTATTGCCGAGAGCAAGAATTAGTATCTTACACCCCCAAACTATACATAAGAATCATTAACTGGTGGAAAGGATTGAAATGGACGGAATACAAAAAACAGTAGCTTTAGGATTAAGAGAAATGGCACAGAGGGTTGAAGATGGGAAATACGGCATAGATGATGATGCTTTTACAGGCGACGAGGATTGTGATAGCTTGGAGTTCTTAAATGATATGCACGATGAAGTAATTGACAAAATGGAATAACAGGCAACGTAACCGATAAGGAGATATAAGAAATGAAACATCAAAGCGTACCGTGTGAAACTTGTTTAGGAACAGGCAAGCGTGCAATCTGCCTCCATGAAAACCAAGCGGTATTACCCCTATCGGTTTTATCAAAAGCTACGCAAATATTTAGTAAATGCACAGTAGAAGAATCGCACATGGACGGGTTTGTGTTAGAGTTAGAGGCGGCAGGTACTTATGAAGATATAAATCAAAAAGTGAGTGATTTTCATAGTTGGATAGATGACAATTTTCCGCGAGAAGTGGGCGGAAATATAGTTTGCATAATAAACAGAATAGAACTAAAGGAGATATAATGGCAAAGCTGGAATTGAATCCGATAAAAGATGAGATATGCAAACAGATAGACGAACTGGCGCGTGAGCCTTTGTCGGAACAAAAACCCATGCTTGGCATAGTTGAGATAGATGACTTGGACAGGGCACACTTCTACGGCTATGAGCAAGCTAAGTTGGCGTCAGCAGAGCTTGTATGTGAGCTTTTTAACACCCGCCAGCCCGACCCTAAGTCCGGAAGCATAGAACAAAGTGAGTTGGATGTACTAAAGCAAAGATGTGAAACGTCCGAGGGGGATATACACCTACCTTTTGTATTGAAAGTAATTGCTCGACTGGAACAGTTAGAACGCCAGCCCGAAGACAAGTGCGAAACTTGCTATGGCATATCCTGCCCGCACTGGTTGCAATGTTACCCCAATTTAGTAACTGACATCAAAGAGCTTGAGGGTAAGAACAAGGAACTACAGCAGTCTGGTATTGAACTGATGGTTAAGGTGTCAAAATTAGAAGCCAAACTGGAACAGGCAGAGGAACAAATCGAGGGTTATGCTAAACTATTAGGCTCAGCCAATAATGATGTCGAAAGATTGTCTAAATATGCCGATGAGTTGGAAGTTGAGCGAGACAAGGCGGGGGCAGAGAAGATTAAGTGGTTTGGCAAAGCGGTAGCATTAGTCAATGAAGGGGGCAGTCTCAAAGAGGCTTTGGGAAAGTATGGTCAACACTACAGTTGGTGTGGCACTCAGAAGATAGGGCAAACTACTTATATATGTAATTGTGGCCTCGAAAAAGCACAGAAAGGTGGTAACTGATATGGAAGACATACCAATTAGTAAAATGACAGCAGGCCGGCTAAGAGCAGAATTATTCAGTGCTATCACGGCAAACCGAATATTACTCGATAGAGATAAACAACTCCAAGCCCAAGTCGAACAGGCAGAGGCGGAGATAAAGACAGTCAGAAAAGTATTTATGTTGTTAGATGAAAAAACTTTAGTTGTAGGCATAAATGGACTTTTTGCCAAGCTTGAAACCGAGAACGTCAGTCTCAAAGAGGCATTGGAGCTTATATCGAACTTGGGCTGTATCAATTGTCCTCTAAAAAACAATGGATGCCAACACGGGGACGTATCTTGTGAAGGATTAGTAGCTGAAGCAGCCCTTAACCAGAAAGGTGGTGGCTGATATGGGAAGTGATAAAGAAAAGGTAAAATATAACGTGCAGTTAGGTGCTTTCGTGTCTGGTACTTATGCTTGCATTTGCTGTAAATGCGAAGCTGGCTTTATCGGAGATAAGCATTGTGTGGTTTGTTACACCTGTGCCTTAGAAACCCAAGTCGAACAACTCAAAGAGGCATTGGGGAAGATAGAGCAATGGGTAAAAGCATATCCTCTATCCGTGTTTCCCGAGCCAGACTTTACCAAAGCTCACCTGATACTCAAAGAACACAATATATCATTGGACTCTATAAGTGCCAGTAATATGCGGCATGTATTAAAAGGTGTTTCTGGCATAGTCAAACTCGCTCTGCATCCAGAGCAGAAAGGTGGTGGCTGATATGGGAATAATTATTGCATTAAGCATATTGAGTATTATTTTGTTTTTTATCGGCTATGGCCATAAAGCAATGTGGAAAGAAACATTGTCACATCAAGTCAAGGCGTTAGGTAATTGCCAGATAAGACGAGCCGAGCTAACCAAAGAGCTTAAGGATAAACTTGGCGAACTTGACGCAGAGTGCCGAGTGTCACAAATGCTGCTTAGGGGTCAGGAAAAATTAACCAAAGAGCTTGAACAGGAAAGGGAGAATAATAAAACCTTTGTAGATTGGCTTGAAAGGCGAGCCCATGCCCACGACCACGAATATTTCCATAATGATTGCAGTTTGTGTAGCTATGAAAAAGAAGCATTAAAACAATTAAAAAAGGAATTACACATAGCCCTGCCAAAAGAGGAGGGGAAAAATGAAACTGATTAAGCTTATATTGTGGGGACTGTATGCTTTGGCTTGCCCAAGGGGTGCGCTAAGGTCTATTGGTGAAGATGAGGAATATCAAGTACAGAAACTAAAACGAGACATGAGCTATTACAATTTAGGAGCAAGGAAATGAAAGACTTAACCTTTATATGTGACCAGCAGAAATGTATTTTGGATGTATTGCGGGACTTGCGCAAGAGGCGGGCAACTGCCAACGCAATCGGCTTGGATGTGGCATTGATTGAATCTTACAACTCGGCCATAATTAAACTCGACCAGAAGTTTCGGGCATTGGAAGCCGAAAAAAAATAACGAAATGAGGATTATATAATTGCAAGTTTGTGACTAATGTGTAAAATGGTAGATATAAGGGTGATGAGTTCTTTGACAAATTAAAATGGGGACAGTGGCGTGGTAGCCTGATGAGGCAGAACAGATTACTTTGCCAAGTTGCAGGCCAACTGCCTGTCCCCACCCAAAATAACCAAGTGCGGTCGGCGTGTAAGAAGCCCCTCGAGGGCGTAATGTTGTGGATACGAGATTAAGCAACAGAGAAACACGGCTTAGGACAATAACGAGCTGTCTCGGCGTGAAGATTTATCCTGCACTGCACTTGGTTTTAAAACCTACTCTTTCTGGTTTGCATTTAGTAGACTTGAACCGAGTGGCACAGTGGCGGAATAGGTAGACGCTATTAGCATGAAAATTGCCTAATGGATAAACACGTAATACTTAGGTTGGTAGCTAAAAGTAGCTGGCGTGTAAGGTCGGTATTTGATACCGTGAACCAACTATGCAAGGTGCAAATCCTTGCCTGTGCCTTGACAATTTAATAGCGGAGTAGCAACGAACACTCTACTTATACAGAGTATGTTTGTTCCTCAGCATAAAAATTGCTACTCGCAGGCGGTGGGCAGAGGGTGGTCGCATGGTGCGACTGCCTAAACCGCCCTAACGAAAGGAGATAGATATGATTCAAGATGTGATTTTTTGCATTGGGCTATTTGTGGTAATCAAGTTTTTTATAAAGAATAGGAGTATGTTTATGGACAAGAAAGCATTTTGGGGTGCAGTGGAAGCGTTGCGGAATAGTATTATTGGGTGCTGGAAGAATGATACGGCGCAAAACATGTCGCACAGAAACTTAGACAAACTTGTAAAAATTGTAACAGGAGATAAAGAAATGAAAAAACCAGAAGTATTACAAGACGAAATGACTCAAACTATTGTTCAGTACATCAAAGACGTCAAGGCCGCTAAACAGGAAGATAAGCTCAAGGACAAGGCTGAGAAGATTATTGAGAGTATCAAAGAAGCAATCAACGCCGAGGATTGATATGCAAATTGACATCTGTGAATCCTGTCAGAAGTTTAGGCTAACCTGCAACGGCGAGCAGTGGAAGTCAGGCCGTATGCGGGGTGGAAGAAAAAAGAGTTGTCTTAACTCACAAGCCCCGCCTAACAACTTAGAGAATAGCATACAGGTATTAGCTTGCCAGAGTTTGTATATAACTAAGGTGAGGTGTGGTATGGACAGGGTCAAGGCTTTTACCGAGGCGGTTTGCCAAACATCCGATGATGTATGGGCGGTGATGCGAGTACAGAACAAAGATATGATAGAGGAATTTACAAATGGTCAAAAAATCGAAAAGGTGCAAGAAGAGATTGAGGCTAAAGAAGGGCGAGCTTTTTTACGCGTACGATACTGTCAACGGTAAACTGGCTTACGGCGCACCGTTTAAAGTAACCGAATGTAGCATTAAAAATAACAGGGTAGTCGGAATAGATAGTATAAGAAATGAGTTTAACGGCTACAAAGGTAACAAGAGAATATTCAAGTACAGCTATCATGTCAGTGGAATGGGAAAGGAACAAGGATGGAGAATAGAGAGATGCGTGAAGTGAAATATAGAGGTAAGCGAATAGATAACGGGGAATTGGTGTTTGGAGTGTATGTTTATTTAGAGAAGGATTATTTTTATAAAGGCTCTAAAGAGCAAGCATATATAACTAATGAAAATATGCCTTATGCGGGTGTTGTTGTTGGCAAAACTGAATTTCATGGGTTTGTAAGAGTCCACCCTGATAGCATAGGCCAGAGTACAGGGCTGAAAGATAAGAATGACGTTGAGATATACGAGTTGGAGAAAACATGAACATAATACAAGCACTAAAAGATAATAAGGAAGCGTTTGGTTTGATGTCAAAAGAAATGCAGGAAGCAATAATGTCAATTGGCAAAATAGAAGATATTGAACGAATGGTTTGTAGGGTTACTCTTAAAACAAATTGGTTTCCTATGAGCATTAGGGTTAGTAAGGAGCGATGCAAAGATATAGAAAGCACCTTTCGCCTCCGCCCCGACTACAGTGACGAGCCAGAAGTGGTGAAATGTGAGGTGTACGCAGATAGTAATAGTCTTCGGTATAAGCGAGGGCCTACCGATTGTGGCCCCATAGCAAGTGCCTGTAATAGCCCCGACTTCATCGGCTTTGAGTTAGACGGTCAACTATGGGGAAGATTGTATAAGCACAAAAAAAGCAATATGTTTTTCTTCAAAATACCGGCAAACAAATTAGGCGAATACGAGGTATGTGATATGTCTGAGGCTCATGTACTATTCAGGAGAACGAAATGAGATGCCCAATATTTAGTGTTGTAATTGTTACTCTTTTGTTTTTAATTATGGTTGGTACGCTACTCCATGTTATCGGCGACCAATCTAAGCAAATTGACCAACTCCAAAACACTATCCCAGGCCTCATTGAGCAACAGCGATTTTTGATTAAGCGGGGCTATTTAGAGATTGGCGACGATGATGGGAAGTGTGGAGATAAAACAGAATCGGCATTATTCAGCTTTAAGGTTGACGAATCGGCGGGTAAGTATTTTACTAAAACAGGAGCGCCAAAATGACACCACAATTAGATAGAATGTTAAAGGTTTTTCACTCAATATATGGAAAGGATAGGAAAATGACTAACAAGAAAAAAGCACGCGAAGCAGTAGCGGAAGCACAAAAGGAACTTGAGAAAGCACAGAAGCTACTCAAGGACAGTGAAGTAACTTACAGTATCGGGGATAGGTTTAAGAGCGGTAGAACTAAGAAAATACTTGTAGTGACGACTGGGTGTGGCCTCGGAAACAAGGCGTCACTAACCAACCTTACAAGTGGCCATTCTTTAAGCAGTGCTAAAGTTGAAGACCTCAATAAAATAACCCAAGCAGAATTAAACGCAATAGGCGTTGGTGGATTCTCCCGCTACTGGGACAGCCAGAGAAAGGAACTAACATGAGCAAAGCAAGCAAGGCCGTAGCTAAGGCTCAGGCCAAATTAGAAGAAGCACGGAAGTATTTACAGGACTGCGACAAGCTAAGGCATGGGGATTATGGGCACTGGGTGGATAATCCTAATTTGCAATATGTTATTACCAAAGACAAGGCTGGTCAGCTTTATTATGAATGGGACGAAAGCACAAATGGCCACAAAACGGAGGTGTTCGATGAGCAGAATTTTGTTTTGCTCGGCAACATCTTCGACGACTCCAAGCGCAACAGCGAGGATTTGGAAGAGTTTGAGCATGACAACACTAAGTTATCTATAGATAGCGATGGTTACTTGCGAATAGAGATGGCCGAATATGAAACTCGCGATTTGTGGCATATCAACGACCCAAAATTAGTTGCCCAAAAAATACTACAAATGGTAGCGACAAAGGAACGTAATGCTTAGAGACTACCTTAAGCCACCCAAGCCCAGATGTCAGGGCTGTGGGGAAGGCGGGCAGGACTACGAGTGTGTAGTGTGTGGTCTTGACCACTGCCATAGGTGTACGGTGGAAGATGAAGAAAACTTTTGTTCAGAGGAATGTAAAAATGAAGACTAAGGAACGCAAAGCCATAATTAAAGCTGACGAAAGAAAGTCAAAGGCATGGCATCAGGATATGATTGGGCAGGAAATTGTTGTAAAACTATTTCCATACAAAGCCACTGTCGGCGGCGACCTTGCTGGTTGTTGTAATTGTAACGAATGTCAGCAACATATTCGGGGGAAAAAGTTATATACTTATTATGAAGTTGTTTCAGGCTACGACAATCCGGGTAGTATAATTCCCGAATTTTGTTTGGAGTTTATATAATGGCGACACGATACTATAGAAATAGCAAGGGGCAAAAAGTGCCATCAGCTTCCTCAGTTTTACCAAAGCCCTATCTTGCGCGTTGGTCAGCGAACTGTGCTGTGGATTACCTATGGGAAAACTCTCCCAAATGGCCTATTGACGGCAATGACAATACAGTTCTGGCCTTGAGACAGGACGTAACAGACAAAGCCCGCACAGCCTTTGAGCGAGAGTCAAAAGAAGCTGCCGACTACGGCATATACATCCACACTCTGTGCGAGTACAGCCTAAGACATGACATAGAGATAGAATCACCCCATGAAATGACAGGCAAATTTATGTCCCAGTTCTACAAGTGGTGCAAGAAACACAAAGTTAAGGTCATTGCAATGGAGCATGTAGTAATCACAGACACATACGGCGGCAGGCTTGACTTGGTATGTGAGATGTGGCTTGATGGTAAATGGCAGGTAGTGATAATCGACTTTAAGACTGGCAAGGGTACGTATTATGATACATGGAAGTATCAGTTGGCGGGTTATCGGCAGGCTTGGAATTACGGCATTGTTGAAATTGACACAAAAAATAGAACGTATCTTGAGGGGGGCGAGGTTCGGATAGATGGCAGAGTCTATGATTATAACCCGGAAATCAAAAACTCCCTAATCCTAAAATTCAACAAGCAAACTATGAAAGTAAACCACAAGTCATTTAACGAATACCAAGCAACAAGGACTAACCTACAGGGCGAGAAAGAGAAATATACACGGACGTATGACGACGACCGCAAAACATTTAATGCACTGGTAAAATTATGGTGGCTGGCTAACCGCGGGATGGATATATGACCCCCAGAGAATTTTATAACGAGGACAGGAAACGTGAGCTTGCAGAATGTGAGCTTGAAATAGAAAGGAGTAATGAAGATGTGGACAATGATAGCAAGAATTGTAGTAATGGTTAGCTTGTTAGGTGGCTTTGGCTTTGTGATTTTAGTAGTGGCGGCGACCATTGACAGTATACGTGATAAAATTAAGAACAAGAAAGGAAAGAAAATGGAAAAGATTTATTGGAACGAAAAAGAGGGTCAGATTATGACCAAGGGCGGGAAGTGTTTGTATGATAGGAAGGACTTTGAACGGCGAATGTCCGAAACTAATGACTACAATCGCCAAGTTGCAATTAACAACTGCGGCATTGAGGGGCACAGCATGGAGTTTTGCGGCGATAATTTGTCCCACTCCATAATGGGAAGTTGGGTAATTCAACAAAAGCAGTACCAATTCAGGTGCAAATGTGGCCTTGAGACAATCAAGATTGCAGGGGATTTAACCACCAAGGAAAAAGATGGACTTGGAAAGTTAGGGTTGCTATAATGCCAGAGAGTGAACTGGAAATAATACTAATTGAAGCTGAACAAGGAGAAGTACAAGCACAGAGATTCTTAGAGAATCGGAAAGGAACAAAATGGAACTAATAGCTAAGTCATCGGGAGGCGTGGATAGGCCGTTACCCCCAACAGGTATGCAGCATGGTGTGTTATATTCGGTCATCGACCTCGGCACACAGAAAAGAGAGAGCAGGTATGGAACAAAGATTCAGCGCATGGTCAATGTAGCGTGGGAGTTACCCCACCTGCCGAAACTGGAATACGAAGATGATGGGAAAAAGGTAGAACGACCCCAGTGCATATTCAAAACTTATACTTTGTCACTGTTCAAGAAAGCCAATCTCGCCAAAGACCTTGCAGGGTGGCGGGGTGAAGGATTCACTAAGGCCGAAGAGAATGGTTTTAATGTATTCTCAATGCTAAAGCCTAACGCCAATGCGCTTTTGCAGATAGTTCACTACGAAGGTAATGACGGGACAACAAAGGCTAAGTATGAATCTATATCTCCGCTCATGCCAGGCATGACTGAAATTCTCCCTGAGAATAAGCCTGTCGTGTACTCTACCGAACTGCACGATAACTTCCCAGATGGTATGCCAGATTGGACAAAAGAAGAGATTAAGAAATCACCTGAATATAAGGGTATTGCCAACGCAAGAGAAGTATTGCCCGATAAGGCAGTAGAAGATACCACTGATTACAGCGGCGACGTGCCATCATTCGATGACGACGCTTACTAAGGAGATATATCATGGACGTTTTAGAAGTAGCACATGAAATAGAGAAGTTGATTAAGGCCATCAGGGATGAAGGTAAACGCTCACAAGACCTAATCCAAGCCAAGGCGTCTGCGATGATGAATTATGATAAGGCTATAGCGGTTAGGTCGGTCATACACAAAGCTGACGGCATGGCAGTAACAATGATTAAGGAACAAGCTAAGGGCGATGCCAGTCAGCTACTGTATGATATGATAGTTGCAACAGAGACATTAAAGGCTCATTGGGAACGGTTGAAGTATCTACAGGCACAGTTAAATGGTTGCCAATCAATAAATAGATTTCTGGCAGTAACGTAAACAAACACCTGGAGTATAAAGTATGAAAGGATTTAATTATGCAGACAGAACACGAAGTAGTCAAGAAGATTCAAGTTTTAGATTTACGAAACATTATTGAGGAACATTTAACAAGCAAGGGGTATAAAGTTAGCGAGTTCTGCGGGGCTATAGAGTTTTATTATAGCGACAAGAGGATTTCGGTTGGGTATGTTCACTGTGTAATTCAAGACCCGAACAATCCGCCGAAAATTAAGGTGGAGATTAAATCGCAACAGGCAAAAGAAATAATAGCTAAACACATGGGCGTTAAAACAGACACTCACGAGATTGAAATACACTAATGACCAAACTTAAATCCCTACACAAACAAGTGCTGCATGGCAATTTAGATGCGTTTAGCCTGTGGTGGGCTGAGCGATGTAAGCAAGCAAGGAAGCATTATGACACCCAGACAGGCAATACAACTAACCTTAAAAGAGATGAGGGCTTGGCCTGATAAGAACAAGACTCACCCTTGGGTTAAGAAAGTCATCAAGCGGTTTGAGGCTACGCTTAAAGAGGCTAAGGCTAAGGGCTATTCGCCTGAGTTTGAGAGGTTTATCAAAGCCTATCCCTGTAAGTCCGGCGGCAAGATGAAGCCTTACGATAGCTGGCTCAAGGAAGTAGTGGAACGAGACATAGACCCAGAGGTGGTTATAAGTGCTATACCACACTATATTAAAGAGTGCAAGCAGACTGAGACTTCCTTCGCCCATCCTACTACATGGCTTAACCAATGGAGATGGGAGTCTTACGAGGGCGAGACAGCAGATGTCAAGCGGCAGCGGATGTGCCAGTTCTGCCAATGTAAACCAGCCGTACACTTAATTACCTGTAAGCAATATGCTGAACTGTACGGCTATGATGTGTCTGTGTCTTGCAGGGTTTGTGATGATTGTAGAAAGTATGAGGGTGGTCGGATAGATGATACAAGAAAGATGAAAGTGAGATAGAAAGGATTTGATTATGATACAGTTTAAATGTCCGAAATGTGACTTGCTTTATTGGTGTGCGGTTATTTTAGGGGGCGAACCTGTTTGTCCCAAATGTGGACACGTACACCCAATTTAAGATTAGGAAAGGATTTGATTATGAGTAGGTCGGCATATATTTATGTAATAGAAAGCGATGGGATATTAGCAGCCTTTACTGTAAAGTATGAGGCGCAAGAATGGCTATTGGAAAACTATACAAAGACTGCCTTGGGTCAGATTTTTGTATCTCGATGCAGGGCGGCTGATAATATCGTGACATATTTGGGAAATGCAGGGAGATTTGTTGAGGGATATGATGGCTAAATCAGAACGCAAGCGATTAACAGACAGGGGTAGTAATGGCTAAGAAACTTGCCAATCCAGATAAGGCTAAGTGTTGGGACGACTTTAGTAAGATGATTCGAGTTGTGCGATGCCTCGCAACTACGGGGCTACCCTTTACGGGGATATGTATTACTTGTGGTCGCAAATATCATATATCATATTTGCAGGCTGGGCATTGCTTTGCGGGACGGTCGAATGTGAAGTTATTGAACCGCAAATTTGTTGATATTCAATGTAGTTACTGCAATGAATTTGAGAATGGTAAGCCCAAAAAGTTCCGCAAGATACTGGAAGATAGATATGGTGTTGAGTACGTCGAAAGACAATACTATCGGTTCAAACGCATAACCATATCTGACAAGGACATAGATTGGGCGGGGCGGCGGGCAAGATATAAACGGATGGTATCAAATAAGATGCAGGAACACGGGTACAAAACGTACAAAGAAATGTTGGAAATGACACGAACTTGAAAGGATAAACATGGACATTAAACTACAAAGCTTTAACGCAGTACGGGCAATGCTGTACGGCAAAGTCTTGACCTTGACAGAGATGGCAATACTACTCAGGTCTGCGCCACACACTCATTCTGAGATTCAGTTCTCAGCCAGACACAATAACATCTCGTGGTCGGCTACCCGCAAGGGTGGTTTTAACTGTGTGCGGTTCTTGGACATAGGCTACTCACACTTAGAGAGGTGGGACATAGTTGTAATCCCCATGACAGACGCAGAAGAGGACAGGCTCATGGAGTTCTGTGTGGACTTAGAGGGTACGCCCTACGACCTGTTAGGGCTCCTGTCGTTTGCTACTGACCTACCAATAATCAAACCGCACAAGTATAAGATGTGGTGCAGCGAGGCTTGCACTAAGGCTATCTGTGAGATTAAGGACAGATTCGCAATGGAACTAATTAAGGTAAACCTACCACAAGAACTAAGCCCTGCCCAGTTAGATACAATGGCAAGGCATGTTTGGAGATTGAAATGAAACTAATAGCAATTAGTGGAAAGAAGCAGTCGGGCAAGACTACGGCGGTCGAGGATATATACTCCCGCCTTTCACCCATGGACAAGGTGCACATAGAATTGGTATCTTTTGCGGACAGGCTTAAAGAGCTTGTTGTTTACTATTTTGGCAAGCCGGTTGATTATCGAATGGTAACATCAGACATAGAGAAACTAAAAACAGAGAAGCACCCTTGTGGTAAGACATATCGGGAGTTGTTACAAATAGTGGGAACGGATTGGTGTAGGGCTGTTTGGCCAGAGATTTGGATAGAGAATTTTAAATACCAAATAGATACAGAGTGTTACAGGCACACAACAGTCCTTGTCCCCGATGTCCGCTTCCCTAACGAGGTAGCTTGCGTACAACAACTTGGTGGTCATGTGATAAGGCTGCTTAGGAACCCACACGACGACAAGCATGAGAGTGAGACGGCATTGGATAGCCACAAGCTTAGGGATGGCGGTATTTATATTAAAGGTAAAAGCCCAGATTCTTACATGGAGCAATATCAAAGAATGAGAACTTCGCCAGGCTTCGACGCCATAATCGACAACCGTGAAATGTCTATCACGGAACAGAACGAAGCTGTATGGAATTTAATCCAAGAAAGGAAATGGCTATGATGCAACAAATAGAATACGTATGTGACGAGTGCGGGGCTAAAATTAACGATATAAACCTCGCAAGTATCTGGCAGGGTGTAGTGTTGGCAGACAATATCGAAGGCACGCTTGAGTGCATGGTTAATGCTACTGGCAAGCAGGACGGGAAAGAAGCCCACCTCTGCCCGCACTGCACATTTAGGATTTTAGACACGGCTATAAGAAAGTATGAGGCAGATAATTATGGCGAAGGAGAAGATAGTCTTATCCAAAGTTGAGTGCGCCTGCGGGAATCCTGCTAAGGTAGGCGAGCCGGTAAACGAGTGTTGGACTTGTTACGGCCAGAGAGATTATGTTTATGCAGTATGCGAAGATGCAAGAGATGAGATAGATGGCGAAAAGACCTGTAAAAACACACACCTTTAATGGTATTAAATATAAAATAGAACAGGCCGAGCGCATAGATGGTGTTACAGACGTGCAAGAAGATGACTCTCCACCAGAGATGCTCATACTTGACGGTGACGATTTAAAGTCCTTACACTCAGCTATGCACGAGGGGATGGAAGCAATCAGGGCGTGTGATAAATGTATTCACGGGTACAGAGATGACGGCTACCCTGAGACGTGGGATGTGGCTAAATTTCTCTGGCGACTCGGATATAGAAAGGAGTAAGACATGAAACGAACTGTAATAGCAGGGGATGCGCAATACCCATTCCAATACCAAACAGGCATAAGACTGCTCAAGAAGTTTATCGGAACCAATAACGTAGACCATGTTATTCTAAACGGTGACTGGGCAGACTTCTATAAAATATCCAGCTTCGACAAAGACCCGACGAGGCTTGAAACCCTACAAGACGAGATAAATATTATTCGCAGATTTTTTAGAGCTTTGCGCAGACTTGGTGAGTTCAAGATAACATGGGTACAGGGCAACCACGAGGATAGATTAAGACGTTACTTGTGGAAAGTCAGTCCTGAATTAGCTTCGTTAGACTGCCTGAAATTCGACAAGCTCATGGGCTTGAAAGAGTTCAAGATTAAGTACGTCGAGGACGGTGTTTGGGTGGGTAAGATTTACGTTACTCACGGTAGCATAGTTAGGAAACATTCTGGCTACAGCGCAAAGGCTGAGTTTGAGAAGAACGGCTGTTCAGGGATTAGCAATCACACCCATCGCGACGGAAAGTACACTGTCAGGACGAGAGGTGGTAACTTTGCATGGTGGGAGAATTTCTGTATGTGCCAACTTGACGCAGAGTATATCAAGGGCATAGCTAACTGGACGCAAGGCTTCTCTGTGATTACTCAGTCAGGTGGCCAGGAACGGGTAGAGCAGATAGCTATAATCAACGGTAAGTATATCTATGGCGGAAAGCTGTATAAATAAAGAGCATAGCCAGCCGAAGCCAGCTATACTCTCAGAGAGAGAGAATATTACTTCTCAAGCTTGTCATTAAGGGACGATATGCTTTCTATGAGAACTTCTTGACGGGTATCTATTCGGGTCATCATCTTATCTACGTCTACTATTTTACTGATAGCAGATTTGATCTCGATTGTGTTTGAGTCTGCCTGCTCGCTTATATGGGTAACGTCATTCTTCATGTACCCAAAAGCGATACCCCAACTCAAGATAACAAACCCTGCCACTATCAATGACATTAACGTCCTCATCATTGTTTCTTTTGCCATTACGTCTCCTTATCGGCCTCTGGTTTAACTGCTTGTTTGATTACTTTAAACGCCTCTTGTAGGTTAAAGTGAGTCTGCCTGTTAGTGTTAAGTGAAGCAAGTGCTTCGTCAATCATTTGCATTGCTTTGTCTAAATCCATAATTCTCTCCTATTCTAATAAAGCTCGCTGAGCTACGTACTCAGCTAATTCAGTTTGGTACAATACAATACGAGCTTCAAGCTGTGCAATCTCAGCGGGAACTCGCTCAATCGCTGCGTCTAATTCAGTCTTTGTTATTGTTTCTTCGTCTCGTATGACGCCGACAGTATTCTCATCTACCATTCTTATTTCCATTATGTAGCTTCGCCCAATTTATCTGATAGATATTCAATATGGTAATCTAACACTCTTGCATCTCCTGTAAAGTCATCTGTTCCACCAGTGCCGTCTGCGTCTCGAAAGAGTCGAAGTAATATGAAATCGCCAGCAACAAAACCTGTTGTTGTAAGGCTTATCTCGGCACTTTCATGTACCTTCTTATCATTTGCAGGAGTTCCTGTCGTAATGGATGTTTGTGTGTAAGCAATTGTGGTTCCTGCTGTGAAATCAAAGTTGTCCCCTATTGATTGTTTTTTATATTCAACACCCCAGACAACACTTTCTGCACTTGCAGGTGCAGTATCGACAAAGAAATCAAAATGAATATGAATTAGCCCTGCACCTGCATAATCATGTGGAAGCTCTAAATGAAAAAATACACTTTCATCCGTAGTAGGGCTAAAATCGTGAGTGGGAAAACTGTCTTCCGTTCCTTCACCCGGCGGATTAGCAGCAGGACGGGTAGCAAGTACAGGTTCTAAGTCTATACTTCTCGTAACTCTCGCCGTTCCTGCCATTGTTTGTAAGCCATCTGCTGCAAAAGCAGTATAGTTTGTTCCATCCCCTATACCACCCAAGTCTATTATAAAACCATTGCCGTCAATGTTAAAATCACCACCCGCAAATTCAGCTGCTCCAGTAGTGAAGTCAATGCTTGCGATACCACTATCGGTTAGACCCGATTGCTTATTTAAAGATAAACACCATCTGGCAGTGTTAGCAAAACTATACCCAGCAATACCACTTTGACCACCTTGCCAACAAATTAAACCTCCTAATTGAGATTGTGCAGTTCCGCTACCTTCTAAAGTTAGACCCTTTCCTACTACATTAGTAGAGTTTACAAATAAATCCTCGGCTATTTTAACCGTTGCTATATCGGTGTCGAGTTGTAATAAGGTCTTTACAACTCCGCCATCATTGATAATAAAATCTACGTCTTGGTTAGAAGCAGAATGTTTAATTGTCAATGTGGTATTGTCAATGTGGCTGAGCAGTCCTCTACTCAGTTCTGTCCTATCACCAATAGGATTTCCTACTACAAACATTGTTGATGTTACCGGAACATCATTATCAAAATCTATGAATCCTGTATCAGATGTAATTATTGCCGCGTCTATTGTGATGTTGTCTACTACTAACAATGTAAAACCCGTGCCCGCCCCGCCTGTGATTATGGCTGTACCGTCTGTGAGCGTTCCTCCTGTTACTGTACCTGTTGCGGTTATATCTCCAGTTACATTTGTATCTCCAATTAATTCAATCGTTCCTGCTCCAGTTGTTTGTATTCCTATATTCCCTCCTTGTTCATTCTTCCAGAGGAAATCATCATTACTTGAAGTGTGATTACCAAGAAATCCAGCCCTGCCACCACCTGAATCTCTCCATTCTATAAAACCAACTGAAGCAGCCCCTAAACTATTGCTGTCTTTAAAAACAAGAATAGGCGTAGCATTAAAAATTGTTATACCCCCAAAAATCCCTGAACCACTACTCGTATAACCCCCTCCTGTTATTGTTGCTGTGCCGTCTGTGAGAGTATTGGCTGTCAGCGTGCCGCCAGAGAGTGTGATAGAGGCTGTGTCAATGGTGTAGACGTTGGCTGCAAAGGAACTATATGGTATATAAATAGCACCGTGGTCGTCGTCGTCAAGGCCGAGGAGTAGACCGTGGTCGAGGTTGGCATTGAAAGCAGCTAAGTTGAATGGGCTGTAGCGTCCGCGTATGGGCATTAGAACTTGCTCACTTTCTCAGGGTTCTTCTTTATCCAGCCGTTATAAAACTTGCGAGGCACATCTTCGGGGACGCCATAAAACATCAGTGTGCTTTGTATTAATTCTAAAAATCCTTTGTGTAGCTTAACAAGGCCCTTGGGCTTGCCCTTATTAGGCCCTGATTGAAACACTTCTCCAGTTATAGAGAATCTTACACCCTCTGCCATTAAAGATGTAGACTGTAGAACTTTGTTTGCAAAACTTAGGGGGACAGTGCTTATTTCTGGCTTTCTGGTTTTTTCAAAAGCATTTTTAAGTATAAGTTGTGTGGGAAATCCTATCCACGCCAACAATCTTACGGGCGCAACAAACAGACTAAACACTAAGTCTTTCCAGTCGTCGTCCTTTCTAAAGAATACGAGTGCTGTTGCAAATCTAACAGCCGTGTACATTGCAAGCGTAGCATAAATATTACCAAGGTCAGCAGATAATTGGCCTAAAGATGTTTTGCCATTCCTGTATGAAGTAATAGACCTATGCGCCATATTAAGTGGCTGGTCAACATAAGACCTAAACAAGTGGAACATTTTCTTAGTAGCGCTTTTTGTCCCTGTGTTAGCGGTTTTGCTTTCAGGGGTACTCATTGGCTGTGTGCGACGGACAATGAAGTTCCATCTTTTCTGTACTTCTTTCCAATATTGTTCACTACCAACCTCAAGAGTTGTAGGGTCAACTCCACGATTCTCCCAATATTCTCTTGATTTGCCATCCATGTTTTTATCTACCATCTCCGCTTCAATGGCACGGGCTATGTCGGTAACAGCGAGAGAGTCAACTCCGTGTATGGCACGAGTAAATGTGCTAATTAAATCACCCTTACCAGCAAATGCTTTTGAAACAGCTTCGCCTTCGCCTATAAAACCAAGCGCCTGACTTGACATGCCCATTTCCAATCTGAATTTATACGATGGCATATTCTTTTTATATCTCGCCCTCTGTTCAGTTGTCGAGGTTATTCTTAGTGCGGAAGAATACTTTCTCGACATCTCATTAAAAATTCCATTCACAGATGGGTACTGACCAAGTATAATTCCAGGTTCGGCAAGAATAGCCCTAATAGTTCCCCTCATTAGAAACGATACAACATGGTCAATAGCTTCCGATGGTTCTGGCAGGGATTGTATTCGTTTTATTGCAGAATCCATTTGTGACAATTCTTTATCATAGCCCTTTTCTCTAACCACATCTCGATATGCTTTATAGTTAATAAGGTCTCTCGCATTTCTAAGGGGTTCGGCCATACCTACATATTCAGCAACAGAAGTCATATCCACAAAGAACTGTTGAAAGAAGTCGTGGATAACAATGGGGTTTTTACTGCCAACTCTTTCCTGTAATAAACCAAGCTGTTCTAAATCGCTCAGTATATATCTTTGCGCACCACCAACACCACCAGTTGTAAACCTGTCTATGTGCGCCCAGTTTTCTTCTTTGGCTATATCTATCCCCATAAGGCCTCGGGAAACTTTGTTAATCTCCACCTTAGACACATTCTCATATATATCTGCAGCCATTTCCACAAACGCCTTAGCTTTGGGGTCAGATTCTATAATGTCAGTAATTGCTATTAGTTCCTTGATAGACACTTTGCCGAGATTTTTATTTCTTGTTGCTACCCCCTCGCCCGTTATTGCGCTAAGGTTATATCCAGATTGGGCGTGCATGAAAAACATCATCAATTCACCCGTAGTAAATGTTTGGTTTTTGCCAGCTACTTTGACGGTATGTAATTCAGGGGTTAATTGTTTTCCTATTAAATTACCAACCCATCGCCGTATTGCCTTGCCCTGTTCTCCCTTAAACGCCCGAAGGAAATTGCTACTCATTTTTTGTAAATCTTCAAAAGTAATATTGTGTTTGTCCATTGTTTCGGCAAACTTATCACGGACTGTATTCTCATACTCAAAGGCTTTGTTTCTACCGTCAGATACACCTTCAACGAAAACATTGTAAGCATAACCCAACTGACCACCAGCAACGGTATCAATAAGGGTTTCGAGTTTGTGATTTTGCTTACCCGCTACTTGGGCGATAAAGCTATTAAGAACACCATGGGGGCTTATCTTTTGTTCCGTTGTCGGTTTGCCAGATTCGTCGATAGAGTTATCTATCACGTTATCCATTTCTCCAACAGCACCATTAAGAACTGTTGCAATTTCTCTCGCCACGCCATCGAGAATCAGACGGTTCTTGGTATCATTATTGTTAATAAGTTGTTTTAGGGTATCATCGAGAAATTCAATTTCAAGAGCTTTCATTTCCTGAACCGGAGTGGCATCAATCTTGTCGAGCCTTTTAATCATACTCTCTGGTATCATCTCAATTTCATGTTGTTCGCCGTATTGGTTTCTAAGCGCACCTCTAATATTTTCAAGGTGAATTTTTAAACTCCTGACTACCCGTGCAACTTTGGCAGAATCAGGTTTTAATTTAAAGGTGTCAGTTAAAGCCTTTACCTTCTCGTAGTATTCTGGGCGTATGCCCTTCTTCTGCATAGCAAGACCAATCTTGCGATTGATATAGGCCACAGTCTTGCGCAATTTAGATATTGCTTTAGCCTGTCTGGATTGTTCGGCAAGGACATCTATAAGAGTGTGTGCCGCAAGTCTCTGCGCATCAGTCTTGGCGCCAGCAATGGCTGTCATTAGTTTAGACATTTGCCCCTTGGTTATATCTAAACCTTTAAGTTGTTGCCTTGCATACTGATTAAGATTTTTGTGCAGATTTAAAACTTTCCTTGCACCCTCCACAAAACCTTGGCGAGACGCTTTAGACATGCCCTTCATTACATTTCTTAACGCTTCAGCCACAGTAACCTTAGGTTGTTTAACGCCCTTAATGCCTGCCCAAATTCTTGACTTGGTATTCTTGACAACCTTAACAATGTTCTTCTTTGCACGGATAACTTTAAACGGTTTTGCACCTTTAGCAAAGCCGAGGGCGACCCTTGCAGTGGCTATATCTTTCCAATCGCTTTCGGCCTGCTTAACATCTGCATCTGTGTTTATTTTATTATTGGCAATCTTGCCAGACAAATCGGCCACGAGTCTATTGGTCTCTGTGGTAAGTTCTCCTCTTGTAATTTGTACCGTCTCCCCCGAAGCCCGAACCCAGTCAATTCTTTCGGTAACAATACCACCTGCCTGCTCTGGTCGCAAATCAGGTATATCTTTTTCGTCAGACTCAACTATCTCAACGGCATCTATTTCTTCGGCAAGGTTTTGGGGTTCAGTCTTTGGAACTACTTGCTGAACATCATCTGGCTGAGATAATCCTTGGTCAACAATATTAGTATCATCAAGGGTTTCGGGGGTAGCAATATCTATGGCCTCTCCTGCCCCCGCTTCAACCCTACTCTTAACTTCATCTGCGGCTTTGTTAATCTCATTTCTTTGCTGTGGCGCAAGTTGGTCTGAATCAAGCATGGATTCTCGAATCACTTCTATCCTGCGTAGTTTTTCTTCTATGTTTACTTGTTTGCCATTACCCCCATTTAATCTGTCAACAAGAGATTGCTTGGCTTTGCCAGCAGTATGGAAAGCACCAGACAAGAACATTTCCATCGGGCCACCTGCGCCAGCAGATGACGCCACGTTCTCCATTAGATTCTGGTCTCTATCTGTAAACACCCAGTTCCAGAAATTCTCACTGAATTGCTGTGAACCCTCCTCGGCGACACCACGGCCATAAGCCTTTGCACCGCCAATGATAGTGCTAACTGCACGATTGACAATGCCAGTCTTTGCCGCAGATGCACTACCTTTAAATATGGCTAATTTCTTACCAAGAGTCCACTCTTCAATGATAGCTTCAAACTGACCAGTAAGAAATGCTTGTGGAAGTGCCTGCTTAATGGGTACGTCTAAATTTCTTAACTCACCATATTTACGCCCTGTAATCGGTGCAGCCAACGCTTGTGTTCTTCCGAGCCATGTTGCGAACTTAACTGTTTTCTCGGTAGCACCCAACCCTGTTGCTATGCCGCCAACAACCACACCACCAACTATACCCTCAAGGATTAATGGCGCTGTTTGTATTGCACCCTGCCATATTGCTACTGGGTGTTTAATATATTCCGATGTGGTGTCCCAAAAACCATCTCCCTGTGCCTGTATAAATTCTTCTGGATGCGCCTTGTAATGTTCAAGAACGCCCTTATACATTACATCTCCCCATTCAGAAAGATTATTCGCCCATTCAACCTGTTCTTTATTCCAACCTGAACCAATATCTCCAGCCAGTCTTGACAGTCCGGCAATCTCTGAAACCATCCCTACACCAGCTTGATTGTAACCATCTTTAGTTGCCTGCCAGAAACTTTTATATTCCATAGGGCGATATAGTCCGAAAGCCTCTTTGTCAGATTGAAGTATTTTATTAAGCGCCTGCTTAGAAGTTGTTCCTTCTCCAAAAAGTTGTTCTACTACGGCCTTGTGATTGCTGTTTATTTTGCCGAAATCCTCATTGTAAGCATTAGATATATACATAGAAACTGCGAGCTGTGAACGGAACTCATCAGATTCGGGATGGTCGTCGATTACTTTTGTTAGTTTATTTCTATCATCTTCTGTGGGTTGGTAGCCAAGAGGTTTGTCTGGCAATCTGCTTGCCAATAATGACTCTATTCTGTTATTGTCCAAAAGAGAGTCTGTAAGTCTACGGTATGTATTCTGACCTTCTTGGGTTTGCTCGCCAACTTTCGACCAGAACGGAGCGTTTGATTCTCTTTCCTTCTCCGCTTCAAATTGTCCTACTTTGTCCCAAAAACTCATTGAGGTATTTTCCAATTATCTCTTAACATCATCTCTTCTGCTCTTCGCTCATCCCCATGCGCAAACTTTTTATAGATAGTTCCGATTTGTGGATTGGCTATTTTATGTGGGCTTCGCCAATTGTGCAAAAACTCCCAAGGGTCAATATTTATTAACCTACCAGACTTATTAAAGTTCCAATCTTCCCTTGCCTGTTTATTGAGACCATTAATGGCACTCTCTAATTCGTCAGGACTCGTAACCCAAACTTCACGGGAAAAGTTACTAATGATTCTTTCCATAATACCACTTGCCTCAAGTCTTTGATGAGGAGCAAGTAAATCGTTTATATATTTATCAACCTCGCCAAATGTTTTAGGGGCTGGGCCAGATGTTGCCCATTGCTGGTACTCATCTCTTAGCCCATTAACATATTGTCGGTTTTGCTTTTCGTCCTCTTCACCGCCAGAATTAGTAACAAACCCAGGCTGGCGTATGATATTCTTTTCCCAAGCATCTTGGATTCTTTTCACCCCTGTACTAAATGCGGGACTGGAAGTTCTTAGTTTATTAACATCTGTTTCAAGGTTACGCTTCTTATTTATTAAGAATTGTGCATCGGCAAGAGTGAGTCCTTCACCAATCTCATTTACAATATCGGTCTCTGAAACTTTTGTTGAACTCGAATCAAGTAAAGTATCAAAAGCATTGAATATTCCAGGCGCTCTTGAATTTATAAACGGGTCGCCACCATCAGGATTTGCTTTTATAAAAGCATCTCTCGCAACAAACTTAGCGTCCCATACATCCCGCAATGATGACGGTAGGGTATTAAGCGTCCCCATGTTTTCAGGGTCATCCACAAGAACATCCAAGACACTTTTGTTTGCTTCATTAACCTTAGCTTCAAGAAGGTCGTCGGCCTGTTTTGAGCCACTATTTATTCGTGACTTAAAAGTTGCTATTTCGTTTGGCTCTAACTTACTTGACGAGTCAAGTCTTGTTTGGGCATCAGCAATACGTCCCTCATTTATTAAGGACTGAATTTCCGTAGCTTCTAAGTCGTGTTCGTCAAGATAAAAAGAATATGCTTCTCTTGCCTCGTTGAATTTTTGTTGCCAAACTTCATGTGTGGGTGAACCCTCTGGAGGTCTGGTTTGGTATAGGGATGTTACATCATTACCCCATCCTGCAACAGCCATATTCTGTTCTTTGTTATGCAGGGCGCGATTAATTCTAAATTGTGACGCAGCAAAACCGTTATTTGAATTAGCCTCAAAAGTAGAACCTACTCGTGAATTAAGACCACCCTTAATTTCATTTCTTCTAAGGGTGTATCTTTCCCCAAAACCATCCCTGTCAGCATTTAATTCGTCAAGAGAATTGTAATTCGTACCCTCCATCCTTTGTATCTCGGACATAGACCACTCATCAAGGTCTCTGTTTGCCTGAGAATTAGATACCTTATCTCTGGCCTGTTGTTTCTGCTGCTCAATCTTAAACAGCGACTGACCCAGACTGCCCAAACCTGCGCCCAGTTGTTGCAAGCCCTGCCCTACTGCGCCACCAGCTACGTTTGCACCCCGAGTAGATACAGGCGCTGCGCCTACGTTTGTACTTGGAAGTCTCTGTCGTCTAAATGTTGGAATTTTCGGGATTTTGCAACTCCTTTCTATGTCTGCGGTTATATTCCCTAATAGCAGAACATTTCTTACACTGCCTTCTACCATCTGGTGTTATATAAAGATTCCTACCAGACAGTTTGTGATTTTTATGGCAATGTGTTTTCTTTGAATTTATGGCTGCAATACTATTACCGCGAAGAATATTTTCTCTCATAGTAACAGGCTCAAGATGTTGAGGGTTTACGCACTTACGATTCCTGCATAAATGGTCTATGCAAAGCCCTTCTGGTATTTTGCCAACATATAATTCATAAGAATATCTATGGGCTAAGTGATGTTTATGTTTTGCATTACAACATGTTACATGATGGCCATATCCAGTATCCTTGGCGATTTTGCCCGTCCATTCCCAACACCCACAGTTAAGTTTTTTGATGTGTGTTTCAAAACGCTGTTTTGCTGGCATTTTATATCTACTGGCAAATTTGCCTTGCTCCCAAGACAATTTACTTTGCTCGCTAACACTCCTCCTCTGAACATTTACGGAATCTAATCTATAGTATATTGCACCCTTTGAGCAATCGTACTCAGTTGCTAAGTCCTGACAAGACATTCCTGATAAATACTTTTTTGCTAACATTTCATTATTCAGAGATTTCATTTTTGTACTCCTATCAAAAAGGCCAAGGAGGTTGTGGCGCTCTCTGAGGGCGCAGCCGTCCTTACGGATAGACATATCCTTGACTTGTATTGCTTTACATTCAGAGATTTCACAACTAAGTATTATAAGCAACATTACTACTACTGTCAATATATTTCTTGGCATGATTATTTCCTATTATCGTGACGCTTGTAGTGTTCCTGCCTGTCCAACTCCTGAAAGTATAGAACCAGCAGCTTTAAACCTTGACGCGCGTTTGATATTTTCACCTCTTGCTTTTGCGGCTCGGCCTTGGAACTGTAAATTGGCGGCTTCTGACAATCTAAACGATTCAGACAAGAACCCCTCTCTTAGAATAGACATTCTATCAGCTTCAAGTTCCTGTGCAGTTTCTTCCAAGACTAATGCAGGAGTGTCTGTTGTGGCAAGAACCCCTCCCTTAGCAAACCCTACTCTTTGCTTGGCTTGTAAAACCTCGCCCTCTTTGCCAAATCGTCTCGCCTCTGCGCGGGCACGTTCTAATTCTGCTGCGGCTTCGCGCCTCTTTAGGGCTGCGTTCTGTTCAAGTATATCCTGTTCAGCCCTACCCTGTGCTTCGGCAGCCTTGCCTTCTTGTATTGCGCCAAAGGCTTGTATGCCCGCGCCTGCACTAACAGCAATTATCGCTATTGTTATTGGGTCATCGCTCGTGTCCATTTGGCCTCCTTGTATACATATACCCATCTTTGTCACCAAAGAAGCCGTACATTGTACTTTCTTTTTTAAAACCTAAGTGTTCAACCATTCTTATTGCCTCTTCATAATCTACCCTGATAAATGCCTGAAGCCGTTTTACGTCATGGCTTTCGGTAAACTTATCTATCCAGTCACGAATTTGTCTATAAACTGTGTGTATATGCTTACCAGATTCGTGGCTTAAATCTATCCAGCACCAAGCAGTAGTCGGGACTATCATTCTAAATCCGCCTACGGCTAAAGGTATTTCGTTATGTTCCAAGGTATAGACATAATCTACACAGTCCATTTGCTTTCTATCAACACTATGGTTAATAGAGTTATCTGCCATATAATCCAAATCTTCTTTAATGGTTTCTCTGAATTTCATAAATATTTTTTATTTTTCCCCTTGACACACAATACTGTCGTGGTATAATTAGATATTGAATTTATTGTACAAGAAAAAGGAATATTATGAAAAAAACAAAACAATGCTCGGCTTGCAAAGAGACTAAGCCACTTTCTGATTTTACAAAACATTCCAAAGAAAAAGATGGATATTATTACCAATGTACATCCTGTAAGCGAGCATACCAAAGAACCGACAAATGTAAAGCGGTAAGAAAAAACTATCGAGAAACAAGCGAAAAATATAAAGCTCAAATAAAAGAATATAAACAAAGACCTAAAGTAAAAAAGGCAAGATGTATAATTTCGCGTAGATATTGCCTTTCTCATCCAGAAGAAACGCGCGCCCATGGTGCTGTTAAGTATGCCGTTAAGTCTGGCAAACTTCAACATCCCTCTAAGTATAACTGTGCCAATTGTGGCAAATCCGCCCAACAATATCATCACCACTTTGGTTATACGAAAGAATACCAACTCGATGTTGTTCCTGTTTGTATTAAATGTCATGCAGCTATTCATAATTCACTCATTTAATATTTACTTTAGATGTGCGCCGACATCAAGCACAAGCCCCCTAATTGTCATTGGTAAAGGTTCGTCTTGAACTATTACTATGTCTGCGTCCCTATCGTAACCGTCGTTCAAAGGCACTTCCTTTACCCCGTCAAACAAAGTCGTACCAAATGATACGGTTTCTAAGGTAGTTGCGCTGTCGCCAACCTTACCCTTTAGGGTTTGGTAGAAACTTACAATACCCTTAGTTATTTTCTTAGTTAAAATTATACCCATTCTCTCTATATCTAACGGCATGGGTTTAACAGTAGAAGTATATCCCAACCCAACGTGATTTGGCGAGCCTGTCACCGCGCCACCTGCAACCACTTGGTCGGCCTGAACTACACCGCTGGTAACTATGTCTACCGTCTGCCCGTTTAAGTGTGTGTAGTCAGTAGGAAACGTAGTCGCTCTTGCCTGACCAGTAGAAGTCCAATCCGCATTAGCCGCAGATGAGCTACCTGATATGTCAGAGTCAACGAAATGGGCATTGTTTAAAGTAGCTATATTGGCTCCTGACTGTAGTCAATTCCTATGCCAAGTAATTTCATTGGCAGAGGTTCGTCCTGCGTGACGTATATATCCCCGCTTCTGTCCAAAGTACCATCAAAGGGTAATTCGACATGACCTGTAAACAGCGCAGAGTCAGTATCTAATGAATCACCTGACGACCTTAATACCATTGACGTTAGCTTGGCAACACTTCGTCCGTAGTCGCCACCAACAGTTTCGTTTACATTGGGTATTATTTTACTTACCCTTTTAATATTGACCTCTCCGTCTATTTTCATAGGTAGGACTGTGCTTGTGTACTGAAGCCCTACATGATTAACTGTAGTGTTATCGTCTAAATCTATAGCCCCTGCTGCCACGACATCCGTGCCGAGATATGAACCGTCACCTAATACCTGTACTGTCTGGCCGTTGAGATGGGCGTAGTCAGTTGGCATGGCTGTTGTGCGGTTTTGTTCACCTGTTTTTATTTTGTTCGGGTCAAAAGTTAGCCATTGCAGGGTAGGCAGTGACACACCCTCAGTAATCGTCCAAACATTAACAAAATCCCATACTGGACTGCCTGTATAAACACCGGAGGCAGCAGCTTTAAAGTAGGCGTCTGTCTGCTGTGTCGCTGTTGAATTAGCAGCGTTTCCATTGTTTTTATAATGAGTATTTGTTTCGTCTGGTTGACTTGCTGTATCCATATCGCCTATAAATCCACCAACAAAAGTGGTGCCCCCAACTCCCGCCACTGTGCCGAAACCAAAGCAATTTATCACTTCGCCACTAAGGCTGTTAATTGCGCGATGAGCATCTCCAATAAAACCACCCGCGTACGCATCGCCAAACGCAGCAATCTTAACAGTTGTGCTAACGTTACCAGAAGCATAACAATTTGTCCAATCGTCTGGTGTAAAATGATTATCCAGTCTTCCTATGAAACCACCTGCTCGTATAGGAACCGCAGTAGCTGGGACATTGACTGTTACACTTCCAGTTGCATAACAATTATCAATAACAGAGCGACCTTGGGATGATGAGAACGGTGCCCACGCTACTTGAAAACCAATCATTGAGCCGACATGCGAAATGCCATTTGAAAAATCTGTTATATTTATATTAACTTCACTTAGACACTCTTCCATTTTTAACAACTGAACCCTACTAACCATACCGCCTGTATGTGCATTAAATCCAGAGATACTACCTGTTACTTTAACCCTATAAAGTGCATTAGAAGTAACATTTGTTTTCGCTGCACCTACAACACCACCAGCATAATCAATAAACTGGGCAGTACCCTTTGGTATGTCAATATTTACATCTATTACTATTTTTTGAACAAGAGCATTAGTTGTCATTACACCGATTAACGCCATTCCCCATCTTTTAGGCGAGCCAAAACCACCTGGTTCGTTACCCAAATCGTGCATTACTGCCTGAGTCATTCCTGTAACAGAAAAATAATTGCCATTAAGTTCACATTCAAATGCTGTATCCCAGTCACCCAATGGAACCCATTCTGCAAATCCACTTAAATCAATATCATTTAATAACTCATATACAACCCCATCACTCATATCATCTCTGATAGCGTCAAATTCTTCTGGCGTGCTAATACCAACAGCACCGGCAGCAAGTGACGGAAACGAGAAGTTATCACTCGTCCAAGCGTCACCGCCAGACGTTCCTGTTATATCGCTATCAACAAAGTGTGCGTTGTTCTTAGTTGTCATTAAAATGCCCGCGTTGACAAAAATTCAATATATCTCTTGGTCGCACCACCGATAGTTCTCTCTACCGATACCCATACTTGGTCTTCTTCACCTGTCGTTGGGATAATCGCTACAGATTCAAAGTCACTTTCAGTTTGTGTACCGGCCAGATTAGTATTCGTTACCAACCTACACCAACTCCAAACATCCTGACTTCGCTCATAACTAAGCACAGCCATCTGACCGTCAGTTCTAACCGCCCAGACCATTGGGTCAGGTGTTCTCTGGTAGGCCATATCGACTATACGAGATTCGGTTATGTGATTGGCAAAGACTGTGAGGTCTTCGGAAATCTGCTGGTCTTTTTCAAATTCATAGTGCATTTCGCGCAGACGCCTACCACCTCTTTGGATGTATAAAATAGCGTCACCTGCAAGTTTAGGTTGTATGTCTTCTGACCCGTAGGTAGATTGTATCTTAGCCGTGACGTTAGTAGGTGTCATTGCTTCCTTATCGTCTGACGCGCCCAGTACATGCTCACCACCGAATGTACCTAAGAATAGTGAGTTCTTAGACACCATCCACAGGATAGAGTTCTGCCTACCAGACCCGACTAATGTAAAGACAATCGCGTCATCGTCTAAAACTCCCGCTGTCATATCAGTAAAGTCGCCAGACTTGGTTCCCCATACTGTAAGGGGAAACGAAGCTGAACCTGCAAAGGTAAGTCTCTCTTCAGGTGAGATAGCAACTGTGTGAGGCCAACCTCTGAAGTTTGACCACGCACCCTCTGCCCATCTGTGAGTCTTATCGGTAGAGCCTAAAGTTTGTCTGACTGTAGCGGTGGCAGAAGTCGTAGAGGCAACTGCTGTTATTTCTACCAGTCCAATATGAGAGTTATCTCTAACCGAGAATTGACAGTTTGACGAACCTGCGGTAAACGCCGTAGCAGTCATTCGATAGAAAGCGTCGTCAACTTCCTCTGTACCGTCTATCTGGGCGTTATTGTTATTCTCTGAAACGACAGTAGCAATAGTTTCCCAAATTGCATCGTCGTAACTTCTCTCTAATTTTATCGTGCCAGTCCAAGTCCCGTTAGTAACAAAGTCCCACTTCACACCCTTATACACTAAGAGTGAATCTGAACTTGCCGGTGCAGTGAATGTCACGTCTACCTCTCCGGCCTCCATTGAGTGAACTATCTTAAACAGCGCACCTGTAATTGACTTTAGAGTCTGAGAAGTCCCCACTGCCGCTGCGCCCGTAGCACCACTTGGTACATGACCTGCGGTTGTGCTTGATAGGAACGGCGCAAAGGCCGAACCGTCAGCGTTAGTTCCTGAAGCTGTGAGTGTGATTGAGCCTGTCGTTGCAGATGGAGTCATTAAAGCCGTGGTGACTGTGTTAATAGACTGGAACGGCCCCGTCCCGAAATCAAGTTCGGATAGGACAAAAGTAGTAACATTAGTTCGTGATAGTTTTCTCGGCTCGTAAGATGGATGGGTGATGTATAATACATCCGCCGACCATTCAAGTTTTAACTGGAACAAATCAGCAGTAAGGTAAGGTGTGGGTATTTCATAGATAGGATATGAGTCGCCTGTTAAGGCCGAGACTGTCCATTGGGTAGGATTAGCGGCAGCGTCGGGAGTACCACCAGTTCCGTCGCCACCAGCCGTAGCAGATGTGTGGGTTATGATACAATCATAAATCACAGTTGACATTACTACTTGGTCGCCTGCTGTGTAGTTAGTAGCATCAGCCCAAGCAGATGTCGAAGCGGCCAACACACCAGTAAACCTACCATTATTAGCATAGAACCTGATGTACTGATTGCCAAATTCCATTATGTACGACTGACTGACAGAATAAACAAAGTCTATCAATCTGCACTTAACAGAAGAATCTTTCGCCTCGCCGACAAAGTAAGTACCTGGCCTGCGCTCTGCCCCACCATAAATGAGGGGGTAGAAGTTTTCCATTGTCCGACAACCAGATTGATATTTGGTTTGGTCGATTCTCATATCCATAAGTGGAGAAAGTTCTCCGGCATTTAAGGACTGAATTATCTTGTTTACTTTAGCCATTAAAAATATCCATAGAAGCAGGCAGCATTAACAACTGGCGTGCCTGACGTTGTAATTTCCATTTTGAAATATCTGTATCCTGCGGTGTCTAAGAAAAGTTTAGACATACTATCACCACCCGCTGCTGTTGCCTCGATTTCCTTCATCCAGTATTCGTTTGTTATAACGATAGTATCGCACCAGTTCACATTACCGCCTGTAGCTGCGCCGTTATGGGGAAAAGTTACTACCGCTTGCGTACCAGTCTTAGCAGTACCATTAGCCACAATCTCGGCAGGGCCGTTACTGTTCCGCCACGCCAAGAGTCGCCAAGCCATATCCTTATTATCAGCATCAGAACCATGCGAACCCATGAGGGTAAAACACAATCCGTTTGCGGGTGTTTCAGGAAATACGGGTGTGGCTTGGGGTGTGACTATATCCTTAGCGAATATGTCGAGAATATCAGACGGCCTTTGTGCAGCATCAGATGCAGTAGTAAGGTCTATTGGTGTGTCAAATCCTGCCAATGCCCTTGCTACAAAATACTGATGAGATAAAGTGGTAAGATGATTATCTTTTAATCCCATTAATCTTCTCTAAATACTATTGTAATTGCAGGGCCAGTTCCAGAACCAGACATATTGGCTGTGGTGCAGGTTAAGGCTTGTCCCGATATTGGTATTCCCCACATTGTAACTTCTGTGTCAGCAGCGGGTCTGCCAGCGTCGTGCATTATGCCAAGTGGGAAAACCTCTGCGCCTGTACCCATTGCAGCCCTTACCCATACATCAGCACCGCCAACTGTTAGTGTTAAATCCCAAGAAGCATCACCGCCCGTATCTGTATAAACCATTAGTAAAGTGCCATGCAACTTTTCAGTTGACGCTACAGTTCCGGCAGCCGTTCCTGCCGCTGTGTGGGTGAAGGTAATTGATTTCATCTTAGGGTCTGGAACACCAGACTTGCCCACTACGCCACCACTTGTCATATTTGCCATAATTTACTCCTATTCAATCGTGTCTAATGTATTGCCAATGTTCTGCCAACTTGCGCTAAACTCTTGTGTGTATTTATTTCGCTCGTCCATGCCCATTGCTTTGTGCAGGGCAAGGTCGAAGTCGTTCTCTAATAGTTGAATTGCTTTCAGGTCTTGTGTTAGATTGTAATGAAGCTCTATCGCCATCTTCAAGACTAACGCCCTTGTGAACAAAGTCGGAAACTTAGTCGTAGTTGTTATTTGTTGGATTATTTTTAAATCTATCTCGTCGCTTTCCATATTAGTTAAGACATATCCACCCTCTTCGAGCCAGTCTGTAATCTCTATCCCACCAACCTCCGCAGATACTACTCTTAAAACAGTCGGAGTAGTTGGTATGAGATAGCGATATGAATACTCTCCGCTCCGCCAAAAGGCCTTACCTGTTCCAGTAGCCGCAAAGGTGGCGGTAACGTCAAAGCTAACTGTAGTTGCAATAGCCGTGACTTCGTAAGTGTCACCATACCCAGTATCTTCATCCAATTCTACCAAATCGCCTACAACAAGTGTGTGGGTAGCCGTTACGGTAATATCAGTTCCGTTCTGGGCGATAGCGGTAACAGTAAACTCTTCATTGTCTATACCACTATATCTGCGCCGAGTGAACTTCCAACCCAACTCAGGGCCGTTAGTTTGTATCTCATCTCTGGCTTGGTCGTATATAGTATTGACCTTAACCGATAGAGTGTCAGTACCATCAATATCGTCAATAACTGATTGTCCCATGCGCAAGAGCGCGAGGTTGGCTACTACTGTTTCTGTCGCTGCCATGATTATTCCTCAAAGTAAAAGTATAGCGTTCCGTCTACATCTGCGGTTGGGTCAATATTTACATTTAAGACCATTGCTGTATTCGGCGGTAGGGTTATTGGTGCGGGATACTTCCAAGTTTGCCCGCCTACATAAACCTCGCCGGAAGCTCTTTGGTGAAGATATAATAAATCAACCGTGCTACCACCTGTTAATGCCATGTCCCCATCCTTGCCTTGGCAGTCAACGTCAGCGGCTTTGCCGCCAGCTAATAAATTGGCAGGAGTTAGAGCAGTTCCGGCCGTGGGCGTACCTGTCACGCCAGTTGTGATTGCAATATCAACGTCAAGGGTGATTGTGTGCAACATTATCTTGTAAATCTTCAAGTTTTTAGCAGACGTATTTTTCAGATAGAAAAAGTCTGACGTTACCGCACCGGAGTCTTGTTCAAAAATAACCGCATACGCGTCTTGGTTATCTACCGCTATCTCAAGCGGTGTTTTGTTGTCTGTTTGCAACCGGCTTTGTTTTGTCACTTCGGCTGTGAAAGTGTTACCATTGATTCGCATTTGCTTTACTCCTTATCTACTTATATCTTCGTCATTAATTGGTTCCCCAAAGGCTTCTTCCTGCCTAAGATTTAATTTCTTTAGTTCTATAAAAATACCTTCAAGCAAATCCCTTGAGGTCATGTCCGCAATTAAAAGCGTATCTTGACCACCGACTACAGTTGAACCGACAACTATTCCAGCGTTTTCGCTACTTGTCCCAGTAACCGGTGCTTTAAATATTATATTATCTAATGTCATTTACATCTTTCGGTTTCTGCATCCTTTGTAACTGAGCAGTATAGTTTTCAAGTTTTGCCGCTTGCTCGATTACAGCAATTTTTACTGCCTGCATATCAGCTATCTTGACAAGTTTTTCGTAGTCAGAAATTCTTTCTGGTATCAACGTACCAATCAAAACACCAACACAAAACACAAAACCAACTGACACTACTTTTAACTTATTCATAATCTCTCCTTTTAAAATATGGGAGTGACCCGAAAGCCACTCCCGTTGAAATTAAACCGAATTGGCAAACACTGGCGCTGTGTCAGAATAAATTGTTCCGGTTATGTACCAATTTGTACCGTCACAAGTTATTTTAATAAAAGATCCAGCTTCCAAGTTATTGAGAGTCAATTTAGCATTTGAACTACCATTACTATAAACCTCAGTAATAGTATTGTCATCGCTATCAATAAACTGTAGCCCACCAATATAGTAGTTTGCATTAGCTTCTGCGTCTATAATATGGTCGTGTGTTTCTACAGCGCCTCCCGTGTACCAAAACTCAAAATTCATCCCATCAGCTTCGGCTGGCAAATCAATAGTTGTGTTTTGTGCCAGATTGTTAATAGGAAGGATTTTGCCAGACTGGGCCGCTACCAATGTAACTGAGGCTTGGTCTGTTATGACAAAATCTACAATATTAACTGCCACAGGGGTTAGCGTGCCAGAAATAGTCACTGGCTCCGTGTTGGTAATTGTGAGTTTGCCTGTAGTTGTGAGAATTATATCATCTACAGCGTTTAACTCAATATCACCACCTGTTGCACCATCGGCATTTAACAAAATCTTGCCGTCGGTAGTTTCAAAGTTAATGGCTACGGCATCAGATGTTGCACCTGTAGCATTGACCTTAAACTGGTCTGCTTCTGCATCTGTAAGGGTATATAAAGCATTACCACAAACAGGTAGAATTGAATCAGCAGAAGCGTCCCACAACCAATATTCACCAGTTGTAGCACCAAACATTTTCAGGTCTACACCGGACTGGTCAACGCCCATAAGAATCTCGTAATCGTCTGAAGCAGCGGCAGGGGAGAATTGTAGCTTCTTAGCAGTGGTTGAGTGAAGGCCAAAATCATCGCCATCACCAAACTGAATCTGGGTGGCGTCCATCATTTGAAGAACAACATCTTCAAACTCAACTTCGTCAACGTTAAAATAAACCCAATCGGAAGTAGTTTCAGCAAACCACTTAATAGGAATATCTGTACCACTTGCACCATACGTTATCTCGCCTGTATCTGCTACCACTTGAGTATATGCAAGAACGGCTGATGTAGAAGAAACTGAGAAGTCGCCCGTTCCAAGTGTGTCACCATACAGAATAGCATCGCCGTCACCGAGAGCTATTGGGTACGAATCAAGTATCAACTTGCCTTCACTTGCATCAAATAAAGCAATGTCGGTGTTTGTACTTCCCAGGATTTTCAAATCCATCGAATTAGTTGCACCTAATTGTATCTGACCAACATTGTCGGTGGCAGCTTCAATTAGCAAGTTCGTTGTGTTCCATGTTATAGTAACATCAGCGACATCGCCAAAAGACAGAACTGCACTATCTTCGATAAGCAACTCATCGTCAGTAGCGTCAAAGATAACATTCGCAGAGGAACCTGTCCATGTCTGGTCGCCCGTCCATGTACCGACTACTCCGGTGAAAGTACCTATACTGCTTATACCCCAACTATCGTCAGTGCCTTCAATGTCGTTAGAACTTGCTTGGCCTTGAATATCAATAGTGTTGCCTGTGCCAGCATTGGTGATGGTGAAGCCTTTAGTTGTTCCAGTGTCACTTTGAATCAGCGATAATACCACATTGTCTGCGGCATTAGTACCTGTCAAAATAACCGACCCTGCATCAACAGAAATACTTCTGCCTAAATCATAGGCGCCATCCAAACTATTTCCAACAGAGCCAGATTCTATAGCAACCCAAGCACCTGAGTTACGGAACTTCAACTTGCCCTCAGACAAATCATAATAAATCGTGCCTTCATTTGCAGCTGGTTCTGTGTCAGTTGGGTTATAATACGTAAACTCAGTAGACGAAGTACCATCTGCTCTGTTCTCAACTTCTTGTGCCCAGTCCAAAAGTTTATCTTTTGGTTTCCCTGTCCAGCGGTATGCGTTTTTGTAGGTCTTTCTATTACCTATCGAGGTTGTAAACGCACCCAAACAAGGAGAGGCCATTAAGACAATGAAGAACAAAACTAAAAATAACTTTTTCATTGTTTGTTTCCTTTCAAATTTCTAATAATACTTAATAAGCCAACCTGACGGTTATGCTCGCACTTCACTTTCGGGTCTACCCATAAATCATAGCCAGCTTCGATGGCCTTATCGCCAAAATAAATATCTTCGCCTTTAACAACGTCGCCTGGACAATATTTAAACTCCCAGAACGGCCATTTAAGGTTATCGAAAACATCCGTCTTGACCAATACAACACCAAATCCCATCTTGGTTGCTTTAAAAGGGTTGTCTGGAATCTCATCAATTTTAACTCCGTCAAAAGCCTTCTTGTTCAGACTTCTACTAACATTCCAAACCAACTTGCCCCTTATCGCTAATGGTGCTACGCCGCATATAATATCTTTATCATGTGAGAGTAGTCGCTTGAGAGTGTTTCCTCTTATGACTACATCTGAATCAATAAATAATATATGTGACGGCCTTGGTATTCTATATAAAGCATACTGGACAATTTTGTCTCTTCCAAGTGCAGGCGAGTGAGTGTCGGCATAAAATACCTCTTCACCCATTCTCTCAACAACGCTCGAAAGTCTGTTGTCAATCAAATTGTTTTCCGGTATGGGTATCCCAATTAAAGTATTCATTAGATGTTAGAGGTGGTTACTTGGGTATCATAACTCGACTGCGAACCGTGGTCAATCCAAGCATTAATAGTTCCGCCAGAAAAGGCGCCAGTGTCGTCATAAAACAGACCCAGTATTCTTTCCTCATCGACGTTTGCCGGAAGTGGCATACGAATAATCCACGCGCCAGCCGTTAAGTCCGCCTGAACGATAGCTGGGGTTTGGTATATAACAGTAGATGAGGCATCAATGGGTGCTACAGTGTCATATCTTAAAGACACAACAAGACTTGTACCACCAGAGAAAACAGTACCTACTCTTACATTCAACCATAACGGTTCGCCCGACCCCATTTCAAGGTCGGAAAGCGTCCAGTCTAATATATTATCAGACGCGGCATCACCCGTAATGGACTGGTTGTCACTAAATTCAAACATTGCATCAAAAATTGCCATGATTAAAACTCCTTATTAAGCTACTGTCTCTTCGACGTTAGTAATCGCATCACATCTGCGAATAGGCATGTCGAGGAAGAACATTTGAGGTTTACCAAACGGGTTGTTCTCTGTCCAATGGACGTTAGTTTTGTCCTTGGCGAGAATCTGTAATTGGGTAAACACAGTTTCATTTACATACGCCGAAATCATATCATTGCTCTTAAAGTTGTTTCTGATTTGAATCATCTTATCTTCATTGAGAGTATTAGTCTCAGTAGAAACACTATCAATATTAGCAAGACGTTTAACGGTACGGGTATCTTCAATAGCCAATCCAACATCCCAACTAAACTCTGTAACAAAGGCGTGTAACTGATTGGTTGGATTTGGATATGAAGCACCTGTAGTAGCAAGTGCATTGTCACCAGAAACCATCTGGAGACCTTTGTCAACTTTCCTTAGACCACCACCATCAGTATTACGAGGATGGATTAGGTAAACCTTGCCAGGCCCCCACTGAATGAACCATATAGAAGTGTTGTCACTACCAGAATCGTTTCCGTTATTAATAACGTAATTGGAATCCGTAGTGCTAAGGGTGTTATACCTATACTGGAAACCTGCAAATTCTTCTGGCGGATTAACTGTTGGGCTAAGTGCGCCAGCAGTTGAATTGCCAACTAATGTATTGGCAAGCTCCTGCCCCATTGACTCGATGTAGGCACGTTCCTGTTGCATACGATACTTAGCGGGATTAGGCTGAAGTCTCATTACATCTTCAGGAGCAAGAAAGCGGGCTTTTAACATGCCCATCTCTTCACGAACCTGATTGAGTAAACCCGTGGTTGCGTTCCAACCATTGCCAACTTTTACCCATGTACTTCCAGGCAAAGCGGTACGTCTTGATATGACATGAGATGTAATATCATTAGCGCGCTGAACAACAGCGTCGGCTACAATATCATTAGTCTCATTTAGAACTTCTGCGACGTCTATAATCTCTTGATTATGCGTCATCTTTGCCGCAAGAACTAAATTTTCGCGGCTTGTAATTGTGTTAGTCGCCATTAGACAACTCCTTAAT